>MDTD01097085.1_pt1 | contig 21955 bp, 21 predicted proteins | sample 811221 | NCBI WGS metagenome assembly MDTD01 (sample SAMN05326646, study PRJNA326480) | marine metagenome | isolation source: seawater | place: Pacific Ocean: South West | collected 2011 | reverse complement strand
TAATTTTAAAATTTATAAGAACCATAAATAAAACTTTTGCTCTTTAGAAAAATAATATACATTTGTCTCAATTTGTGATTTGGAAAAGCAATATAAAATTAAACAATAATGGAAAATAAAATTCATGAATTTATGCAAACAGTATCTAGTAAGAATACTGGAGAGTCTGAGTTTTTGCAAGCAGTAGAGGAGGTAGCAGAGGTTATTATTCCTTTTATGCAAAAAAACCCTAAGTATAATAACAGAATGCTGTTAGAGAGGATGATAGAGCCTGAAAGGGTTTTAATATTTAGAGTTCCATGGTTAAATGATAGTGGGGAAACTATGGTAAATAGAGGATATAGAGTAGAATTTAATTCTGCTATTGGTCCTTATAAAGGGGGACTTAGATTTCATCCTTCAGTAAATCTTTCAATACTCAAGTTTCTAGGTTTTGAGCAGATATTTAAAAACTCATTAACTACACTACCAATGGGAGGGGGTAAAGGAGGTTCAGATTTTGATCCAAAAGGAAAATCAGATAATGAAGTAATGAAGTTTTGCCAATCTTTTATGACGGAGTTATTTAGGCATATAGGTCCTAATACTGATGTTCCTGCTGGGGATATTGGTGTAGGGTCAAGAGAAATTGGGTTTATGTTTGGACAATATAAAAGAATTAGAAATGAGTTTACAGGTGTTTTAACAGGAAAAGGAGCAAGCTGGGGAGGATCATTGATTCGTCCTGAAGCAACAGGTTATGGCAATGTGTATTTTGCTCAAAATATGCTTAAACACAAAGGAAACTCTTTTAAAGGAAAAACAGTTGCTATATCTGGCTCTGGTAATGTTGCTCAGTATGCATGTGAAAAAGCTATAGAATTAGGGGCGAAAGTGATTACTCTTTCAGATTCTTCTGGATATATTTATGATATAAATGGTATAGATTCTGAAAAATTACAATTTGTTATGCAATTAAAAAATGTTGAAAGAGGAAGAATTAAAGAATATGCTGACAAATTTAATTGCGATTTCCATAAAGGTAGGCCATGGGCAGTAAAATGTGATATTGCTCTGCCTTGTGCAACACAAAATGAACTAAATGAAGAAGAAGCGAAAACATTAATTAGTAATGGATGTATTTGTGTTTCTGAAGGGGCAAATATGCCTTGTACTCCTGAAGCAATTCACGTATTTCAACAAGCTAAGATTCTTTTTGCTCCAGGTAAAGCTTCTAATGCAGGAGGTGTAGCAACTTCTGGATTAGAAATGAGTCAAAATTCATTAAGGATGAATTGGGGTAGAGAAGAAGTAGATCAGAAGCTGAAAGATATTATGAATGAAATTCATAATTCTTGTAAAGAGTATGGTACAGAAGATGATGGGTATGTGAATTATGTAAAAGGAGCTAATATTGCCGGTTTTGTTAAAGTTGCAGATGCAATGTTAGATCAAGGGATAGTGTAAAGAAAAGGTTTATGAATAAAAATAAAGGGAGGACTTAGCCTCCCTTTTTATTTGTTTTAGAGGTATTATAATAAATATAGAATAAATATGCTAGGAAATATTCAAAATCAATTAAGTAATCAATTAGAAGAAATAAAAGAGAATGGTTTATTTAAAAAAGAAAGAGTTATTACAAACCCTCAAGGGGCATTAATTTGTGTCAGCACAGGAGAAGAAGTTTTAAATTTTTGTGCGAATAATTATTTAGGGCTCTCTTCTCATCCAGCTGTTATTCAAGCAGCTAAAGAAGCTTTAGATACTCATGGATATGGGATGTCATCTGTCCGTTTTATTTGTGGAACGCAAGATATTCACAAGAATCTTGAAAAAAGAATCTCAGACTTCTTAGGAATGGAAGACACGATATTATATGCAGCAGCTTTTGATGCTAATGGGGGGCTTTTTGAGCCTCTTTTTACAGATGAGGATGCCATTATATCAGACTCATTAAATCATGCCTCTATTATTGATGGAGTAAGATTGTGTAAAGCTGTACGGTATAGGTATAATAATAATGATATGATTGATTTAGAGAGTCAATTAATAAAAGCTCAAGAGCAAAGAAATAGAATCATTGTTACAGATGGAGTTTTCTCTATGGATGGATACATTGCAAATTTACAGAGGATATGTGATTTAGCAGAAAAATATGAAGCTCTAGTTATGGTTGATGATTCCCATGCTACTGGATTTATAGGAAAAACAGGAAGGGGGACTCATGAGTATTGTAATGTTATGGGAAGAGTTGATATTATTACATCTACATTAGGTAAGGCTTTGGGGGGAAGCATGGGTGGATTTACCTCTGGGAAAAAGGAAATTATAGAAATGTTACGTCAAAAATCTCGACCATATTTGTTTTCAAATTCATTAGCACCTTCAATAGTTGGAGCAGCTACTAAGGTTATAGAACTATTAGACTCTACAACTGATCTTCGTGACAAATTAGAGAGTAATTCAGCTTATTTTAGGAAAAATATGATCAATGCGGGCTTCGACATAAAACAAGGTAAACACCCTATAGTTCCTGTTATGTTATATGATGCTAAGCTTGCACAGAATATGGCAGATAAATTGCTTCTTGAAGGGATTTATGTAATTGGGTTCTTTTTCCCTGTAGTGCCTAAAGAAGAAGCTAGAATAAGAGTGCAGATTTCAGCAGCTCATTCTATAGATCATTTAGATCTCGCTGTAGAAGCCTTTGTAAAGGTAGGCAAGGAGCTAAAACTTATATGACAATAATCTTTGATAAAATTTTGTATAATTATAAAAAAGTGTAGATTTGCACCCCTTAAAATAATTTATGGTGAATACATTAAGTTATAGAACACTTTCAATTAATAAAGAGAATGCTGATAAAAAATGGCATTTAGTTGATGCAAATGGACAAATTCTTGGAAGAATGGCATCTAAAATTGCAAAAATTCTTAGAGGAAAGTATAAAACAAATTATACTCCGCATTCAGATTGTGGTGATTATGTGATTATTATTAATGCAGATAAGATTGTCATGACAGGTAATAAAATGTCTAATAGGGAAATATTTAGTCATACTGGATATCCTGGAGGACAGAAAAGAAAAAATCCTGCGGAGATGCTTGTAAAGGATGGGACGTCTGTTGTACGGCATGCTATTAAGGGGATGCTGCCTAAGAATAAATTAGGTGCTGCAATTTTAAGGAATTGTTATATATATGAAGGGGATGAACATAATCAGAAGGCGCAAAATCCAACGCTACTTAATTTAAATGATTTAAGATAACATATGGAAACAATTCACACTATTGGAAGAAGAAAATCATCTGTTGCAAGAGTTTATTTATCAAAAGGCAAAGGTGATATTACTATAAATGGAAAAGATTTTAAAGATTATTTTCCAGTTGATACAATGCAATATAAATTACAACAACCTTTTAAGGTTGTCGAACTTTTAGATAAGTATAATGTTAAGGTAAATGTTAATGGAGGAGGAAATACAGGGCAGGTTGAAGCAATAAGGCTAGCAATATCAAGAGCTTTATGTGAGGTTGATGTCAATAATAGAGCCCCTTTAAAGGCTGATGGGTTGTTAACAAGAGATTCTAGAGTTGTTGAGAGAAAAAAGCCTGGACAGAAGAAAGCAAGAAAAAAGTTCCAGTGGGTTAAGAGATAAAAACAATTAATATTAATAATGTTTAGCATCTAAATCATCAGGACAAGTGGTAAAACTTCTACCGGATGATTGCTTAAGCAAAAAAAGAAAGTAAACATGTCAAGAACAAATTTCAAAGAATTATTACAAGCAGGAGTTCATTTTGGACATCTTAAGAAAAAGTATAACCCTGCAATGGCTCCGTATATTTTTATGGAGAGAGGTGGTATTCATATAATTGATCTTAATAAAACTGTAGCAATGATTGAAGATGCATCAGCAGCTTTAAAACAAATTGCTAAATCAGGCAAGAAAATTTTATTTGTAGCTACAAAAAAACAAGCTAAGAAACTAATATCAGAAGTGGCAGAATCGTTAAATATGCCATATATTACTGAGCGATGGCCAGGAGGTCTTTTAACTAATTTCTCTACCATTAGGAAATCGATTAAGAAAATGCAAAGTATCGATAAAATGAAAGAAGATGGGACTTTTGACACATTATCAAAAAGGGAAAGATTACAAATAGACAGACAAAGAGCTAAATTAGAGCTTAATCTGGGGAGTATTGTTAAAATGACAAGAATGCCTGAAGCAATTTTTATAGTTGATACTAATAAAGAGAGAATTGCTTTATCTGAGGCTAATAATTTAGGTATTAGATCATTTGCAATGAATGATACAAATACAGATCCAACTAAGGTTAATTTTCCGATACCTTCTAATGATGATGCAACAAAATCTATTTCATGTATCTTGTCAATTGTTGAAAAAGCAATTAATGAAGGGCTAGAAGAAAGAGCATTAGAAAAAGATAAAAAAGCTACTGAAAAGAAAGATAAGGCAAAAAAGATAGTAGAAGAAAAAAAATCTTAACATAATAATTTTATAAGAATATGTCAAATATTAAAGCAGCTGATGTAGCTAAATTAAGAAAACAAACAGGAGCAGGGATGATGGATTGTAAGACAGCATTAGTTGAGGCTAATGGTGATTTTGATGCTGCTATTGATATTTTAAGAAAGAAAGGTCAAAAAGTGGCGGCTAAAAGAGCTGATCGTCAAGCATCTGAAGGTGTAGCTGTTACAAAAATTAATTCTGAAAACACAGTAGGAATAGCTATTGTTTTAGCATGTGAAACAGATTTTGTTGCTAAGAATGAGTCTTTTAAAGAATTAGCAAACCAATTTGCAGAAATTGCATTGGGATATAATGATCTAGAATCTTTTCTTTCTGCAAGTTTTGATCAAGGCACTGTTGCTGAGAAGTTAATTGAGCAAACAGGAGTGATTGGCGAGAAAATTGAAATTTCATCATTTGAAAGAGTTGAGTCTGCATATGTTGGTTCATATACACATGGAATCAAGATCGCTGTTTTAGTTGGATTAAATCAAGCTATAGATAATAGTGAGATATTAACAAAAGATTTGGCAATGCAAGTCGCGTCAATGGGAGCAACTACTTTATCATATAAAGATTTTGATAAAGATTTTGTGCTTTCTGAGACAGAAGCTAGAATAGCAGTTATTGAGAAAGAGAATATTGAGTTAGCTAGATTGGGCAAGACATTAAAGAATATCCCTCAATATATTTCTATGTCACAATTAACAGAAGAAGTTTTATTAGAAGCGCGATCAAATATAGAAGAGGAATTAAGAAAAGAGGGTAAGCCAGAGCATATCTTTGATAAGATTATTCCAGGTAAGATGGATAGATTTATTGCAGATAATACAACTTTAGATCAAGAACAGTGCCTGTTAGATCAAATATTTATAAAAGATGAAGATAAGAATGTTGCCGAATATATAGCAACATATGGAGATGTCATGATTACTTCTTTTAAAAGAGTATCATTAGGCTAAAGATATTCTCATCTTTTATATTTTTTTCATGTTTTTTACGATGTTTAAAAACACATAAGTAGAATTTATTTCCTTACTAGGTTTTTTTATATTTGAAGAATTTTTAGAATTATGAAATATAAAAGAGTATTGTTAAAATTAAGTGGAGAGGCTCTTATTGGGGAGCAAGCATATGGTATAGATTCTAACAGATTAACTCAATATGCTAATGAGATTGAAAGTATTATAAAGAAGGGGATAGAGGTGGCTATTGTTATTGGAGGGGGTAATATTTATAGAGGGATACAGTCAGAAGGAGCAGGTTTTGATAGAGTACAGGGAGATTATATGGGTATGTTGGCTACTATTATTAATGGGATGGCATTACAATCAGCTTTAGAAGTCAAGAATATTGAAACTAGACTGTTAACAGCTATTAGAATGGAACAAATAGCAGAGCCTTATATTAGACGCAAAGCAATTCGTCATTTAAAGAAAGGTAGAGTTGTAATTTTTGGCGGGGGAACAGGCAATCCATATTTTACTACAGATACAGCAGGCACTTTAAGAGCCATTGAAATAGAATCTGATGTGATTTTAAAAGGAACTAGAGTAGATGGTATTTATACAGCAGACCCAGAAAAAGATTCTGCTGCAAAATTTTATAAGACTATTAGTTTTCAGCAAGTATTTGACAATAAGTTAAATATTATGGATTTAACAGCTCTTACTCTTTGTCAAGAAAACAAATTACCTATAAAAGTATTTAATATGAATATTAAAGGTAATTTAGAAAAAGTATGTCAAGGTTCTGAAGTAGGAACCTTAGTAACATTTTAATTTTAATAAATATTATGACAGAAGAAATTAATTTTTATTTAGAATCAGCAGAAGAACAAATGCAAGATACCCTTTCACATCTTGAGAGCACTTTAGCTAAGATTCGAGCAGGTAAGGCAAACCCTCAAATGCTTCGCAATGTATCTATTGATTACTATGGAGTTAACACTCCATTAAATCAGGCCTCCAATATTTCAACCCCTGATGCACAGACTATCTCTATTCAACCATATGATAAGACATTAATTAATGAAATTGAACAAGCTATTATTGAGGCGAATCTTGGATTTAACCCTTCTAATAATGGAGAAAAAGTAATCATTAATGTACCTCCATTAACTGAAGAAAGACGGATAGAACTTGTAAAGCAAGTAAAAATGGAGATAGAGAATTCTAAGATTAGTATTAGAAATATTAGGCAACGAGCAAATGATGAAATGAAAAAGCTTGGTAAACTAGGTCTCTCAGAAGATTTAGAAAGAGATGCTGAAGCCTCAGTACAAAAGCTGACAGATAGTTTTTCACAACAAGTTGATCAAATATTTCTTAAGAAAGAAGCTGAAATATTAACAGTATAATAAAGAATATATTTTAATCTCTTTAGAATTAAGTAATATAATAAATAGAATTTAATTAAACTTATTACAGTAACCTAAATCAATATGTGGAATTATATTTCTCGAATTATTTTTAGGTATAGATTTCTTTTTATAATTGTTTTGTTAGCTATTACTGTTTTTATGCTTAATGAAGCGAGGCAGGTTAGACTTTCTTATACAATAGCTAAACTTCTTCCGTCTGACCATAAAATTAGCACAGATTTTGATGATTTTAATGAAAAATATGGAGAAAGTAATATTATGGTTGTAGCAGTTGATGACCCTATTTTTCACAAGTTAGAACATATTAAAGATTGGAGTAAGTTATCAGAACAGATTAAATTAATGAATGGCGTTGAACAGTTACTTTCAGTAACAGAACTACCTGTTTTACTAAAGGATAAAGATAATAAGAAATTTATCTTAAAGGAATGGTATAATGACTCCATCTATAATCAAGAATTTTTAGACTCTGCATATAGTATTTATTTATCCCAACCTTTTTATCATGAATTAGTAAATTCTAAAAATAATAACATAGCAACATTAATTATTAAGCTAGATAACATGTATATGCTTTCTTCTGAAAGAGAAGAATTAGTATTTGGCATAAAAGATCTTGTTGATAGTTATTGTAATAAGTATTCAGCTCAAGTATATTATTCAGGATTACCATACATAAGAACAGTGGATTCTTTAAAAATTAAAGATGAGATGATAATTTTTATATGGTTAGCATTAATTATCACAGGATTAATTTTATTCTTCTTTTTTCGATCATATCAAGCAACATTGATTTCTATAATTGTTGTATTGATTGGAGTAATATGGGGTTTAGGCAGTGTTGCTCTTCTTGATTATGAAATTACTATATTAATAGCATTAGTCCCTTCTATTATAATTGTTATAGGTATTCCTAATTGTATTTTTCTTATTAATAAGTTCCATGCTGAGTTTAAACAACATCAAAACAAGTTAAAAGCATTAAAAACTATGGTAGTAAAGATTGGTAATATTACTTTATTAACTAATATTACTACAGCTTCAGGTTTTGCTGCATTTATTTTAACAAAGAGTGAAACTTTACAACAATTTGGGTTGATTGCTGCAATGAATATTTTATTTATATTCATTCTTTCATTAATTATTATTCCTATTTTTTTTAGCTTTATTAAAGCTCCTAATAATAGAGATGTTAAACATCTTGATAATATTTGGGTCAATAAAATTTTAACGTATTTTATTTATACGGTAAAATATAGGCGTAAAAGATTGTATTTTATTTCCGGTTTTGTTCTTTTTGTAGCAGCGCTAGGTATTTTTGCATTAAAAACTACAGGAAATATAACAGATGATTTAGATAAATCAGGAGTTCTATTTAATGATCTTCGTTTTTTTGAAAAACATTTTAATGGAGTTATGCCTCTTGAAATACTTATTGATACGAAAAAGAAAAATGGATTATTAAAACTGTATAATATTAAAAAGATTCATAAATTAGAAAATATTCTTTCTTCCTATAAAGAGTTTTCTAATCCTATCTCTTATGTAGATGGAATTAAATATAGTAAACAAGCATTTTACAACGGAGACTCAACATATTATTCTTTGCCTAATTCTCAAGAGCAAAGATTAATAACATCATATTTATTAAATAGTGATTCTAATTTTGAGTTTGGCAATCTGCTAATGGATTCTCTAAAAAGAGAGGCTAGAATCTCTTTAAGGATGTTAGATGTTAACACCTCTAGAATGGATAGTATTCTATCAGATATTATGCCTAAAATTAATTCCATTTTTAACCCTGATTATTATGACATTACTATTACAGGAACAAGTGTTGTTTTTCTAAACGGAACTAAATTTTTAATTAAGAACTTGTTAACTAGTCTTTTGCTTGTAGTTTTACTTATTTCTATTTTTATGGCTTGGATGTTTAACTCATATAGAATGGTAATTATTTCTATTATACCTAATGTGATACCATTATTAATTACGGCAGGGGTTATGGGATATTTAGGAATTGCACTTAAACCATCAACTATATTAGTATTTAGTATTGCTTTTGGAATTTCAGTAGATGATACTATTCATTTTTTAGCAAAATATAAACAAGAATTAATTGCCAATAATTGGAATATGAAAAAGTCTATTTTTTCCTCTTTAAAGGAGACAGGAGTAAGTATGTTTTATACTTCTGTTGTTCTTTTCTTTGGATTTTTTATTTTTATATGTTCTGATTTTGGAGGTACGATTGCTCTTGGCCTTCTAGTTTCAATGACTTTAATTATTGCAATGTTATCTAATCTTTTATTATTACCCGCTTTATTATTATCTTTGGAAAGAATAATAACCTATGAAGCATTTTCAGATAAATTAATTGATTTAGAGGAGGATTAATATTTAATATAACAATAGAAAAATATGAAAGGAATAATTTTAGCAGGAGGATCTGGAAGTCGTCTTCATCCTCTAACATTGGGGGTAAGTAAACAAATGATTCCTGTGTATGATAAGCCTATGATTTATTACCCTCTTACTACATTGTTATATGCAGGAATAAAAGATATTTTGATTATATCTACTCCTAATGATTTACCACTTTTTAAGAAATTATTAGGAGATGGTAGTAATTTAGGATGTAATTTTCAGTATAAAGTTCAACAAGAACCTAATGGTCTTGCTCAAGCTTTTCTGATAGGAGAAGATTTTATTGCAGATGATAAAGTTTGTCTAATTTTAGGCGATAATATTTTTCAGATGAAAATAAGGACTCTTGCAGAATGCAAATCTGTTGAAGGAGCTATTATTTTTGGATATCATGTTAACGATCCAGAAAGATATGGTGTTGTAGAATATAATAAAGATTTTAAAGCAATTTCTATTGAAGAAAAACCATCTAATCCAAAATCAAACTATGCAGTTCCTGGTTTGTATTTTTATGATAATTCAGTTGTTGAAATTGCTAAAAAAATCAAGCCTTCCTTGAGAGGGGAGTATGAGATTACAGATGTTAATAAGGTATATCTTGAAAGAGGGCAAATAGATGTTAGAGTATTAGGAAGAGGGACAGTATGGCTTGACACAGGCACTTTTGAATCATTAATGCAAGCCCATCAATATGTTCATGTTATTGAAGAAAGACAGGGAAGGAAAATAGGATGTATTGAAGAAGCTGCATTTAGAATGGGCTATATTAATAAAGCACAATTATTAGATATTGCCCAGCCTTTACTTAAAAGTGGTTATGGCGAGTATTTAATAAAGTTAGCAGATCGTTAATGAAATTTATTACTGAGTTACGAGATATCATAGAATATCAATTAGAAAACCTTACACTTCCTAACGTTCCAAAAAACCTTTATGATCCTATAAAATATGTTTTAAGTATAGGAGGAAAAAGAACTAGGCCTGCTTTAACATTGATAGCTCATCAATTATTTAATAATGAATTAAAAAAATCTTATATGCCTGCATTAGCTGTTGAGCTTTTTCATAATTTCACATTAATACATGATGATATTATGGACAGGGCAATTATAAGAAGAAATAAGAAGACGGTGCATGAAAAATGGGATAATAATATTGCTATCCTTGCTGGTGATGCAATGCTTATTCAAGCATATAAATTGCTTTCTCATTCAGAAGAAGCAGTTTTAAAAGATCTTATTTTGACATTTAATGATACAGCTATAAAAGTATGCGAGGGCCAACAGTTAGATATGGATTTTCAATTTAGGCATGATGTGACTGTTGTAGATTATTTAACTATGATTGAATGTAAAACAGCATATCTGCTTGCATCTGCATTAGTTATAGGTGGTATTACAGCATTTGCAAGTATAGAAGAGAGGAGATTGCTTTTTGATTTCGGTATTAATATAGGTATAGCATTTCAATTAAAAGATGATTTACTAGACGTGTTTGGTAAGACCGATACTTTTGGAAAAGAAATAGGAGGAGACATTCGTATGAATAAAAAAACAATTTTGTATTTACAAGCACTTGAATTAGCAAATAGAGATCAAAAAGAAAAATTAGAATATTATTTTAGTCATTCAGCGGATATAAATAAAAAAGTTGAAGAGGTAAAGAAGATATTTACTGATTTGTCTATACCTTTCTTTGTTAAAGAAAAGATGAAAGAGTATCATGAAAAAGCAATACAGAGCTTGAATTTAATTAAGTCAGAAAACAAAGACCCTCTTTTTTTATTTACAGAGCAATTATTTGATAGAAGCACATAGAATTTTATTAATGGGTTTTTATTATAAAAAAATAGTTTAATGAATAAAAATAAATAATTTTGTATAAATTTATTACTTATAAAACTAATGGATAAATTTTCCTTTTTAGGATCGGCACATTCTTCTATGATTGAAGAAATGTATTCAAAATATCTTACTGACCCTAAAAGTATTAATCATACGTGGAGTGATTTTTTTCAAGGATTTGATTTTGCAAAAGCAGTGTATAGTGAGGATGATATCCCTTTATCTTTTCAAAAGGAATTTAAGGTGATTAATCTTATTGATGCTTATCGAAAAAGTGGTCATTTATTTACTAAAACTAATCCAGTTAGAGAAAGAAGGAAATATACTCCAACACTTGAATTGAAAAATTTTGGTTTAGAGGAGTCAGATCTGGAGGATGAATTTCAGGCAGGAGAACAAGTAGGTATTGGCCCTTCAACTTTAAGATCTATTATTGAACATCTTGAAAAGGTGTATTGTCAGTCTATTGGCATTGAATACATGTATATCCGTGATCCAGAAGAAATAGATTGGATAAAAAACAGATTACATCAAAATTCAAACACTCCAAAATTTGCGCCTGAACAAAAGAAGCATATATTACATAAGTTAAACCAGGCCGTTGCATTTGAAAATTTTTTACATAAAAAGTTTGTAGGTCAGAAGAGGTTTTCATTAGAAGGAGCAGAATCATTGATACCTGCTTTAGACGCATTGATAGAGTACAGTTCTGAATTAGGAGTGGAGGAGTTTGTAATGGGAATGGCGCATAGAGGGAGACTAAATGTGCTCGCTAATATTTTTAATAAAACATATAAAGAGATTTTTTCTGAATTTGAAGGCAAATTATATGAAGATGATAATATTGCTGGAGACGTAAAATATCATTTAGGGTTCACATCAGTTCAAAAGTGTGTTAATGGTCAAGACATTAAATTAAATTTAACGCCTAATCCTTCTCACTTAGAAGCTGTTAATCCAGTTGTTGAGGGTATTTCTAGGGCCAAACTTGATAAAGAATATAATGGAGATGAAGATAAGATCTTACCTATTTTATTACATGGGGATGCAGCTATTGCAGGCCAGGGAGTTGTGTATGAGGTAGTACAAATGGCTCAATTAGATGGTTATAAAACTGGAGGCACAATTCATATTGCTGTAAATAATCAAGTCGGTTTCACTACTAATTATCATGATGCACGATCTAGTACTTATTGTACAGATATTGCAAAAGTAACCTTATCTCCTGTTTTACATGTAAATGGAGATGACGTTGAGGCTGTTGTCCATGCTTTACAGCTTGCCGTTGAGTATCGGCAGAAATATCATAAGGATGTGTTTATTGATTTGTTATGTTATAGAAAATATGGTCATAATGAGGGAGATGAACCAAGATTTACACAGCCATTATTATATGAGACTATATCTAAACATAAAAATCCTAGAGAAATTTATAAAGAGAAGCTAATGAATGAAGGTATTGTAGAGGCTGGTATTGTAAAAGATTTAGAGCAAGATTTTCAGAAGCTATTACAAGACAGATTTGATGAAGCTAAAGAAATTAAGAAAGCAAAAATTACACCATTTTTAAAAGAAGAATGGCGTGGAATTGAAAGAAATTTTAATGAGAAATTTAATGAATCATGCACTTCAAATGTTAGCACGAAAAAGATCAAAGAGTTAGCTAAATATTTATATAATATCCCAGAAGAAGACAAGTTATTTAAGAAAACAAGAAAATTATTAGCTGATAGAAAGAAAATGGTAGAAGAGACGGATAATCTAGATTGGGCCATGGCAGAATTATTAGCTTATGCTACTTTATTAGACGAAGGTCATAATATTAGATTGAGCGGGCAAGATGTAGAGAGAGGTACTTTTTCACATCGACATGCTATTTTAAAAGTAGAGCAATCTGAACAACAGGTTTGTCCATTAAATAATATAAGTAAGGAAACTAATTTTGAAGTGTATAATTCATTGTTATCGGAGTATGGAGTTTTAGGTTTTGATTATGGGTTTTCCATGGCAAGACCAAATGATTTAACAATTTGGGAAGCTCAATTTGGAGATTTTAGTAATGGGGCTCAAATTATGTTAGATCAGTTTATTTCTTGTGCTGAGGATAAGTGGAAAGTTATGAGTGGATTAGTTATGCTATTGCCTCATGGTTATGAAGGTCAGGGAGCTGAACATTCTTCTGCCAGATTAGAAAGGTACTTACAGCTTTGCGCAAAGTATAATATGCAAATTGTTAATTGTACTACTCCAGCAAACTTTTATCATGTTTTAAGAAGACAATTAAAAAGAAAATTTAGAAAGCCATTAATCGTTTTTACCCCTAAAAGCTTATTAAGACATCCCCAATGTGTTTCTTCAATTTCTGAATTATCCAAGGATTCATTTAAAACAATAATTGATGATAATATAGAAAGTAGATTAGTAGAAAAGTTAGTTTTTTGTAGCGGAAAAATATATTATGAGCTGTTTAACAGAAGAGAAAAAGAAAAATTGAATAACATTGCTCTTGTACGAATAGAACAATTATATCCACTAGATAAAAAGAAAATAATTGAATTGCTAACAAAGTATAATGCAAAAACAATAGTTTGGGTACAGGAAGAACCAGAGAATATGGGGGCTTGGAATTTTATTTTATCTGAATTAAGATCGTATAATATAGATGTTATTTCTAGGTCTGCTTCTGCAGCAACTGCAACAGGATCTAGTAAAAGATCAGCTGTAGAACAAATAGAATTAATAGATAAAGTTTTTAAATAAAAAGAAATGTTATTAGAAATGAAAGTCCCTAGTCCAGGGGAGTCAATATCAGAAGTTGAAATTTCAGAATGGTTAGTCAAGGATGGGGATTATGTAGAGAAAGATCAGGTAATAGCAGAGTTAGATTCTGACAAAGCTACATTAGAATTGCCTGCTGAAGAAAGTGGGGTTATTAAGATTACAGTATTAGATGGAGAAACGGTTGCGGTTGGTGATGTAGTATGTATAATAGACACTTCGGTAAAAGGAGAATCTAAAGTTAAATCAAAGAAAGAAGAAGATCTTATAGATTCTGTTAAAACTCCAGAGAAAAAAACACGAGATTTAGGAGGGAAAAAGACAACTCCATTAGCATCTGCTATTATAAATGAACATGATATTTCAGCTAAGGATGTTAAAGGCACAGGGGAAGCTGGTAAAATAACAAAGAATGATGTTTTAGATTTAATCCAAGGTAAAGAAAATATAGATGACCCTTAAGGAAAAAAACAACAAAGAAAATGTCTTCATTAAGAAGAAAGATAGCTACTAGATTAGTTAATGTGAAAAATGAAACAGCTATGCTTACTACTTTTAATGAAGTAGACATGAGCGCGATCCTGGATATTAGAAAGAAATACAAAGAAAAATTCAAGGATATACATGCAGTAGGATTAGGATTTATGTCTTTCTTTACCAGTGCTGTCACCCAGTCTCTTTTAGAATTTAGTGATGTTAATTCTATGATAGATGGAGAGCAGATGATTAGTCATAATTATGTTGATATAGGTATTGCTGTAAGTGCTCCAAAAGGCTTAATGGTTCCTGTTTTAAGAAACACTGAATCTATGAGTTTTAAAGAAATAGAAAAAGAAATTAGTCGCTTGGCAGTTAAAGCTAGAGAAGGTAAGATTACAATTGATGAAATGCTTGGAGGTACTTTTACAATTACTAATGGCGGTGTATTCGGATCTATGTTATCTACTCCTATTATTAACCCTCCACAATCTGCTATTCTAGGCATGCATAATATAGTTGAAAGACCTGTTGTTATTAAAGGAAAAGTTGTAGTTAGACCTATTATGTATCTTGCACTTTCTTATGATCATAGGATTATTGATGGGAAAGAGTCTGTTGGGTTTTTATGTAGAGTGAAGGAATTATTAGAATACCCTATAGATAATTTAATGGGGGGGGATATTAAAAAAGCATTAGAGTTATAATCTTATTCTTCAGGGGCAATTTCACACTCTAAGCCTTCTAAATCTTTAGTGATTCTTATTTGACACCCTAATCTGCTTTTTTCAGTAACGTTAAGAGCCTCTGAGAGCATTGCTTCCTCTTCATCTTCCATTAAAGGTAGATTATGATCTGAAGTAATATAGCATTGGCATGATGCACACATAGCCATACCTCCACAGACACCTATGGTTCCTTCAGGAGCCAACTCATATGAACGAATTACCTCCATTAAATTCATAGCCATATCAATAGGAGCTTTCACATCATGAATGTTTCCATCACGATCTGTTATTTTTAGTTTAACATCTGACATTAAGAATTTATTCGTTGATTGCTTGGACTACTGATTTTGGAGCTTCTTTTCTGGATCCATCAAAACCATCTATTCCACTGACTGTTGTATATTTTAGTATATACTTTTTCCCTGGGTTTATAATTTTATAGGCAGATTGACACATTAAGGTTGCTTCATGAAACCCACATAAGATAAGTTTTAATTTTCCTGGATATGTATTTATATCTCCAATTGCAAATATTCCAGGAATATTTGTTTGATAATCATATGTGTCAACTTTTATGGCATTTTTCTCTATTTCTAATCCCCAGTTTGCAATTGGTCCTAGCTTGGGAGAAAGCCCAAAAAGCGGGATAAAATGATCAACTTTAATTTCTTTTTTCCCTTCATTGTGAGAAACAACAACACTATTTAATTTTTTATTTCCTTTTAATTCTATTACTTCAGCGGGTGTTATTATATTGATTTTATTTTGATTTTTTAATTCTTTTACTTTTTCAACAGAATCTAAAGCTCCTCTAAATTCATTTCTTCTATGTACAAGATGTACATCTGCATTTATATTAGCTAAGAAAATACTCCAATCTAAAGCTGAATCTCCTCCACCTGCTATAACAACTTTTTTATTTCTATATATCTCTGGGTCTTTTATAATATATTCAACACCCTTGTCTTCATATTTTGCTAGATTATCTAATTGTGGTTTTCTTGGCTCAAAGCTTCCTAATCCACCAGCAATTGCTACAACTGGAGCTTGGTGTTTAGTCCCCTTGTTTGTTGTTACAGTGAACATGCCTTCTTTATCTTTTATAATTTCTTCTGCTCTCTCACCTAGCGTATAGCTTGGTTCGAATTGTTTGATTTGTTCAAGAAGTTTTTTTGTTAAATCTCCAGCTAATATTTCAGGATATGCTGGAATATCATAGATAGGTTTTTTAGGATATATTTCAGAACATTGCCCTCCAGGTTGAGGTAAAGCATCTATAAGATGACATCTTAATTTGAGAAGCCCAGCTTCAAATACAGTAAATAAACCAGTTGGCCCCGCTCCAATAATTAAAATATCTGTTTTTATCATGATTAACTTAAGTTTAAAATATAATAATTTGCTTTTGACAAAAATAACAAGATTTCACTCTAACTAGTATCTTATTATTCAAATTTATTATTCAAAAAAATAAAAAGCGTTATTTTTGTAGCATAAATTTAACAATGGCTATTAAGATCACAGATGATTGTATTAATTGTGGGGCATGTGAACCAGAGTGTCCTAATAATGCTATTTATGAAGCTGATATTTTATGGAAAATGTCAGATGGAACGAGTGTGCAAGATGAAACTGAAAGGTCAGATGGAGGATTTTCAGATGAATTCTATTATATAGCAACGGATAAATGTACAGAATGCGTAGGATTTCATGAGGAGCCACAGTGTGCTGCTGTATGCCCTGTTGATTGCTGTTTAGATGACGAAGATAATATTGAAACAGAAGAGGAATTATTAGCTAAGAAAGCAAAGCTTCACCTATCTTAGTCATAATTTAAAGTTTGTTAATATTATTCTGAAACCACAACAATTTCTTTATTTACTTTATCCTTTAGTAGGGCTTCAATGCCATTTTTTAATGTCACACTTGCCGAAGGACATCCATTACAAGCACCTTTTAACTCTACAGTAACTATATTATTTGCAAAAGACTTTAATGTAATTGCTCCTCCATCAGCCTCTACAGCAGGAGCAACATATTCATCTAGAATAGAAATTATATTTTTTTCTTCTGATGAGAATTCTCTATTTTTCTTTTCTTTTTTTTCTGTTAAACTTTTTTCTTCTATATGTTCAGTATAATTTTTAATTCCATTATCATTTAAGAATTCTGTGATAAATATTCTAAGTTGCATTGCAATATCTTCCCAATTTATATCATTTGACTTATATATAGATATAAAGTTATTATTTATATAAACAGTTTTTATAAATGGGAATTTAAATAATTCTTGAGCAATTGTAATTCCTTGCGCATCCTTACTTGAATTAATTTCAATAGGTTTATCTACCAGCATTCGATTTGCAACAAATTTCATTACTTCAGGATTTGGCGTACTTTCCGCATATACACTATATAACATATTATGTATTTTTGGTAAAAATATAAATAAACTAATTTATGACATTAATAAAAGCTATAAAAGATATTACACCAAGGTTTGGGAGTAATGTATATTTAGCAGATAATGCTACAATAATTGGGGATGTAGATATAGGTGATGATTGCTCATTATGGTTTAATACTGTCTTGAGAGGGGATGTTAATTCAATTAAGATTGGGAATAAAGTTAATATTCAAGATGGAGCAATAATACATTGTACATATAATAAATTTAAAACTATTATTGGTAATAATGTTTCAGTAGGTCATAATACAGTAATTCATGGTTGTACAATTGAAGATAATGTTTTGATAGGAATGGGGGCAATTGTAATGGATGGAGTATTTATCTCAAAGAATTCAATTATTGCTGCTGGATCTATTGTTTTAGAGGGAACACATATTGAGTCTGGAGTTATTTACGCAGGATGTCCAGCAAAAAAAGTTAAGCAATTAGAAGAGGAGCAGATATTAGAATTAATAAATAGAACTGCAGAGAATTACCTTTTGTATGCTTCTTGGTATTAAAGATTAAGATCTTTTTCTTTAAGTATAAGATCTTGCTTGAAAAATAATTTCGCACTTCTTTCGAATTCTTTAGTATAGTTTGAAATATAAAACTGGTATTTAGTTTTTGGGTTATTATTTAACATGTTTAATTCTTTTAAAGAGCTGGAAATATGTTTTGAGATTATTTTTGTAGAGTTTATAACAGTAACTTCATTTTTATAATAAGACTTAATTTCATTATATATTAAAGGATAATGAGTACAAGCTAAAATAAGGGTGTCAATATTTTTAAGTTTTTTATTAGACAAATAATTTGCTATAACTGTATGACTAATTTCTTCATTTATAAACCTTTCTTCAATCATTGGTGCTAATAGAGGTGTAGCTAGTGAAGATACTTTAGCATTAGGACATTTTTTGTTTATTTTCTTTTCATATACTTTTGATTGTATGGTTGCTTTTGTACCAATAACACCAATATTATAATTTGAAAATTTTTCTGATATTTCCTTAACAACAGGGTCAATAACATTAAATACAGGTATGTTTTTCACTTTATTTTTTACAGTGTTAGAAGCAATAGCAGAGGCTGAGTTACATGCTATTACGATTGCTTTACATTTTTTAAATAATAGAAAATCTACAATATCTTTTGAAAATAATTGAATTGATTTATTAGATTTCTCTCCATAAGGGAGATGCTTAGTATCTCCAAAATAGATGATATTCTCATTAGGCAGCTCTTTACTAATGGCATTAGCAATAGTTAGCCCTCCTATTCCAGAATCAAATATACCTATTGGAGATTTATTCATTATTAAAATGATAATAAAGGTATATTAAAGACACTATTATTATTTATATTCTTTAAGAAATATTATAGGTTTAGTTTCTTTTTTACAAGAGGTAATACGTTTTCACTTTCCTTAGCATATAATATAGTTCCAAGACTTCTATCAAATATATAAGTGAAGTCACCTTCTTTAGCTACATCTTCAATCGCTTTTCTAGCTTTAGACAATATAGGCTCCAATAATTCTTGTTCTTTAGCTTGTAGTGATTGCTGTGCACTTTGTTGAAAAGCTTGAATTCTTTGTTGAAGGCTAATAATTTCAGCCTCTTTATCTTGCCTTACTAGATCAGTATATGTTGCTTGATTTTGCTCATATTCTTGTAATCCTTGTTGGTATTCAGCAGACATAGCACTTAATTGAGTTTCAAGGCTTTTTCCAAAACTTTCTAATTCTTCAGTTGCAGCTTTTGATTCAGGCATCATTAATAAAAGTTCTTGAGAATCAATATAGCCAAATTTATTTTGACCATATATGCTTAAGGATAGTAGAGTTATGAGTGTTAGAAATATTATTTTTTTCATCATTTTATGTTTTAATTATTATTTTTTTAGTAGCCCATTAACTCGAGTACTTTATCTGATTTATCATAATTATTGTTTTTATATAACATAATTAAATCACTTGAGCTGTCAAATACAATTTGATATTTATTGTTTAATGCTAATTGTTGAATAGCATCATAAACATTGTCTTGTATGGGTTTTATTAATTCTTGTCGTTTTATATATAAATCTCCTTCAGGACCAAAATATTTTTTTTGTAGTTCTTTAGCTTTTTTTTCTTTATTCATAATAGCTTCCTCTCTTCTTATTTTCATGTCATCTGTTAAGAGTACTTTTTCTTGCTGATATGCTCTGTACATTTCTTCTACTTCAGCATACTTATTTTCTATTTCTTTTTGCCAATCAATTGAGATTTGGTCTAATTTTTCTTGAGCCTGTTTAAACTCAGGAATTTTTTTTAATATGTAATCAGTATCTACATATGCAAATTTTTGAGCATGTATTAATGTAAATGATGAAAATGTAATAATAATACTTAAGATTAGTTGTTTCATATATAATATTCAGATTTAGTAGTCAAATGTAATTAAAATTGTTGATTTATAGAAAAATGGAATTGCCCTCCATTTGCATCTGGATTTCCAGGAATTTCATCAAGCCCCCAGCCATAATCAAGCCCCATTAATCCAAGCATAGGAAGGGATATTCTAAACCCAATTCCAGCTGATCTTTTAACTTGAAAGGGATTAAAATTATCTTGATTTTCCCAAGAATTTCCAGCCTCTGCAAAGCCTAGAACATAGACTGTAGAGCCAGGATTAAGACTTATAGCATATCTTAATTCAGCGGTATATTTATTATAAATCGTCCCTCCAGTTTGAGGAGAAATAGAATTATTTGAATATCCCCTTAGCGCAATTAATTCACGACCATCAAACACAGATCCCATACCTGTTAAGGCATCTCCTCCAACATAAAACCTTTCAAAAGGAGCTACTCCTAAATCATTATTATATGCTCCTAGAAAACCTATTTCTGACCTAGTTGCAAGTACTAATTTATCTGTAAAACTAGAGAACCAAGAATATTTAAAATTCCATTTATAATATTCAATCCACTTATACTTTTCTTGATCAGTGAGACTGCTGTAATCATCTATTTCATCAAGCATTGAATATGGAGGAGTAAATTTTAAGCTTAGTAAAAAATTAGATCCACTTCTTGGATAGATTAGTTGATCTACTGAATTTCGATCTATTTGTATGTTGTAATTTGCATTATTTGAATATCCGTTCCTGAAACTAAAGAAAGATTGCGAGTTGTAAAGATCATATCGTTGAAAATTAACACCATTATATATTCTAAAATAATCATCTGGTTTTTTTAATCGTTTACTTAATCCAATAGTTAGTCCAGTTAATTCTACAGCCTGTCTCTGATCTCCTTCTTGACCATTTGATGAGATTGATTTATATAAAGAAAAAGATAATGAATTTGGTTTTTTACCTCCTAACCAAGGCTCTACAAATGACATTCTATATTGTTGATAGTAAACACCATTGGATTGTGCCGATATAGTAAATCTTTGCCCATCTCCTGAAGGGAGAGGATTCCATTTGTCTTTTTTAAAGAAGTTTCTTGTTGAGAAATTATTAAAAGTGAACCCTAAAGAACCAACTACTCTTCCTCCACCCCATCCTCCTTGTAATTGGATTTGATCAGATGACTTTTCTGATAAAACATATGTAATATCTACTTCGTTTCTGACAGGGTCAGGCTCTATTTTCACATCAAATGCTTCTGGATCAAAGTATTGCATTTGAGCTAACTCTCTTTGTGATCTCATTATATCTGATCTTTTAAATAAGTCCCCAGGTTTTGTTCGTATTTCACGCATAATTACATGATCATTCGTTTTTGTATTTCCTTTAATCGCAACTTTATTAACCCTTGCTTGTTTGCCTTCATAAATCTTAATTTCCAAATCAATCTTTTTTTCATTGACTGATATTTCAACAGGAGTGGCATTAAAAAACAGGTAGCCATTGTCAAGATAAAGAGAACTTAGGTCATTACCATCTGGCGACCCAAAAAGTCGGCTTTCTAAGCGTGATTGATTAAACAACTCATTTTCTTTGATGCCTAATTGCTTATATAATTGGTTATTATTATAAATTGTATTTCCTACAAATGTAATTTTACCAAATTTATATGGGTCACCTTCAAAAACCTCTATTTGCACTGTAAGAGTATTATCTTCTTTATTCAGATAAATAGAATCTCGTAAAATTCTTGCATCCCGATAACCCGCCTCATTATATGTATTGATTAAATTAGCTTTATCTTTTTCATAGTTTTCATAAATAAATTTAGAAGTTTTAAAGATATTCCAAAAGCTCTTTTTCTTTGTTTCTTTCATACTTTTTCTTATGGCTTTATCACTAATAGCAAAGATGGTATCTTTTTTATTAAAAAAATTTTTATTTGTATTTG
>MDTD01077121.1_pt1 | contig 21956 bp, 21 predicted proteins | sample 811221 | NCBI WGS metagenome assembly MDTD01 (sample SAMN05326646, study PRJNA326480) | marine metagenome | isolation source: seawater | place: Pacific Ocean: South West | collected 2011 | reverse complement strand
GGAAGAGGGCACAAGGAGAAGAAGGCGGCGGAGGGCTGATCGCGCCGCCGGCGCGATCCACCTCACCCTCCTCATCGAAGCGATGCTTCGATGGGTCCCCTCCCTCTCCCCGGTGCGGAGAGGGCGAAGTCGGCTCCCTCTCCGCCGACGGGGCGGAGAGGGTTGGGGTCAGGTGGGGAGGCGGCGCCGAGCGCCGCCTCAATACATCGCGGCGCCGCCGTTCACGTCGACGACCGAGCCGGTCATATAGGACGCGTCGGGACCGCAGAGGAAGGCGACCACGCGGGCGATGTCCTCGGGCTCGCCGACCCGGCGGAGGGGAATGCCTTCGGCATCGTCCTTCCAATGCGGATAGTTGTTCTCGGTCTTCAGCATGTCGGTATCGGTGGGTCCCGGCGCGACGGCGTTGACCAGGATGTCGGGCGCGAACTCGAGCGCCCAGGTCCGGGTGAGCGTCACCACCCCGCCCTTGCTCGCGGTGTAGGCCGCATATTCCTCCCGCCCCAGATGGGCGAGCTCGGAGGCGGTGTTGATGATCCGCGGCTTGTCCTCGTCGCGGGTCGCGAGACGGAAGTATTTGAGCGCCTCGCGGCCGACCAGGAAGGTGCCGAGAAGGTTCACTGACAGGACCCGCATGAACTCCGCGGCCGAGGTGTCGGCCGTCGGTTTCTCCTGCATGATGCCGGCGATGTTGGCGACGGCGTCCAGCCGCCCGAATTTGGCCGCCACCGCCGCCATGGTCTCGATCACCGCGGCTTCGTCGCTGATGTCGCAGCGGAAACCGTGAACGGCTCCGGTTTCCGGATCGGGTCCCACTTCGCCGAGGTCGATCCCGGCGACCGTCGCACCGCGCCGGGCGAGCTCCAGTGCGGATGCGCGGCCGATTCCCCGCGCCGCGCCGGTCACGACGATGACCTTTCCGTCCAGGATGCCGTTCATGCGCTGCGCGCCTCCGTCGATGGCTTATAGGTGTAGGCGGCCTTGATGTTCTCGGTCGTCCAGTCGCCCGCCTTGACCGGTGGATAGCGCGGCGGATTGTCCGGGCCGCAGCAGGTCGGCAGGCACTCGACGATGGTCTCGTAATCGGCGCCGAAGAAGAAGGCCATGCTGTACCGTTCGGCGCCGGTGGTATTGATCACCCGGTGCACGGTCGAGACGAAGCGGCCGTTGGTCCAGCGCTCCATCATGTCGCCGATATTGATGATGAAGGTGCCCTCGATCGGTGGCGCGTCGATCCACTGCCCCGAGCGGTTGACGACCTGAAGACCGGGCCGGTTCGCCGCCAGGATGGTGAAGCACTCGTAGTCCGAATGGGCGCCGATGCCGATCTCCTTCGGGTTCCGCACCACCGGGTCCTGCGGCGGATAATGGATCGCCCGAAGCTGGGTCATCGGCTTCCCGATCTTGTCCTCGAACCAGTGCTCAGGCAGGTCGAGGGCGAGCGCGAAGCCCCGAAACAGGTCTCGCCCCAACATGTGGACCCTGTCGAAATAGTCGTAGACGACCGCCTGGAAATCGGCCGGGGTCTCCGGCCAGACGTTCGGCCCGTGCATCATGTTGCCGGAAAGGTAGTCGGGATCATCCTCCGGCAGTTCGAGCCCGATCTCGAAACCTTCCTGAAGGTCGACGCCCGGCTGGTGCGGGTCGGCGTTCAATCCACCCAGCGGCACATAGCCGCGATGGCGGGCCTGGGCGTGGATGTCGTAGCGGAGCTTCTCCGCATCCGGCAGGGCGAAGAACTTCGCCAGCGCGTCATAGGTGCCCTCGACCGACGACAGCGGCACCGGATGTCCTTTTACGTAGAGGAATCCCACGGTCTCACAGGCCTTGCCGATCTCGTCCGCCACGCGCCGTCGGGCGGCCGGGTCTTCCGCGTAGAGATCGGCAATATCGATCAGCGGAATCTCGGTGAAATCGAGATGCCGCGCCGCGAGATCGGAGCGGTCGAGATCGCGCGTCCGCGACTGCATCCCTTCCATCGTTCTGTCCTCGTATGTCTGTCTGATTCAGGCAGCCGACCACATGGCGCGCCGCACGCCCTCGCCAGCGGCGGAAGCGGGCGATCCGTCGGTCGTATCGCTGATGACCGCCTCACCCATGCGCCGCACCCACTTGTCGAAGATGTCGTGCATGGAGTCATCGGATTCGCCCTCGCTCCTGTCGAGTTCGGGCTTCGACGCCGGGTCGAGACGGACGTCATGGGTAATCGTCGAGCCGTAGACGTCCGGTGACTCCTCCTCGCGCCGCTGACGGTCGATCATCAGCACCCGCGTGCCGAGGGTGAAGGCCTCCTGGATGTCGTGAGTCACCATGACGATGGTCATGTGATTGGCTTCCCAGAGGTCCAGGATCAGCCGGTGCATGGAACGGCGTGTGCTCTGGTCGAGGGCACCGAAGGGTTCGTCGAGCAGGAGCACCTTGGGTTCCATGATCAGCGCCTGGGCGATCGCCAGACGCTGCTGCATGCCCCCTGAAAGCTGGGCCGGATATTTGTCGACCGCCTCCGCCAGACCGACCTGCGCCAACAGCTCGCGTGCCCGCGCCTCGACCTCCTTCCGCTCTCCGCCGAACAGACGGCCGAGGATCGGCGCACGGCGCAGGGCGACCCCCATCACGACGTTCTGCAGCACCGTTCGGTGCGGAAAGACCGAGTACCGCTGGAAAACGACGCCGCGGTCGGGTTGCGGCTCCGGATCGATCGGGCTGCCGTCAATCAGGATCTCGCCACGGGTCGGCTGCTCCTGCGAGAGCAGCAGGCGGAGAAAGGTCGTCTTTCCCGCCCCCGACGGCCCCAGCACGACACAGAACTCGTGGTCCGGCAGGGTCGCGTTGACATGCTCCAGCACCCGCGAGGTGCCGTAGTCCTTGAACAGGTTCCGTACGACGATTTCAGTCACGCGGCAGACGGGCCCTTATCGAAGGTGGTTCCAGCGGCAGATCGTCCGCGAGGCTATGACCAGCGCGTAATCCATCAGGAAGGCGAGGAAGGTGATCCACACGACGTAGGGCAGGATCACTTCCATCGAGAGATAGCGGCGCACCAGGAAGATGCGGTAGCCGAGCCCGCCTTCGGAAGCGATGGCTTCGGCGGCGATCAGGAACAGCCACGCGGCACCGAGCGACAGGCGGAGCGAATCGAACAGCCGCGGCAGAACTTGTGGAAACACGACCTGGGTCATCATCTGCCAGGTCGAGGCGCCGAGCGTCTGTGCCTTGATCAGCTGCTCGTTCGGGATCTGGGCAACGCGGATGGCGATGTCGCGGATCAGGAATGGCGCGATCCCGAAGACGATCAGCACGATCTTCGATGTCTCGCCCAGCCCGAAGATGATGAACAGGACGGGCAGGACGGCGAGCGGCGGGATCAGCGAGAACGCCGACGTGAACGGCCCGAGGAACCGCTGCAGATAGGGCAGCAGGCCGATCGGAATGCCGAGCAGGATGCAGAGCACTGTGGAGATGCCCAGGCCGATGCCGATGCGTTCCAGGCTCGCGGCCGTATCGGTCCAGAAGATGTATTCGCCGGTGCGCCGGTTGGGCTCGAAAGCGACGTTCTCGATCGCCTCGTAGAACGCGCCGAACGACGGCATCAGCTTGTCGTCGGGGTTCTCCAGCATCCGGGCGTGCGACCCGAGGAAGTAGATCAAGATCGCCAGCACGAAAGGCAGCACCGCGAGGATGAGCCCGGTATGGCGGTCGGGAATATAGTTGATGGCGCGGCGCATGAGGCTTCGTTTCCCGGAGAACGGGACCGGTTCCGACGACCGCGGAGACGCCGGAACCGGTCTTTCAGGACGTCAGAGTTCGCCGTCCATGGCCATCTTGGTGAAGCTCGAATTGATGCGGAGCTTCACGTTATCCGGGTCGCCGAGGATCGAGCCGTCGGGGAACTCGATGCCGACGAAGTCGGGGCTGTCGGCATTTTCGCCGAACAGGCCGACGTCGAAGGAAAAGGTGCGGACGAAGTCCCATGTCTTCTTGTGGCGGTCGGAGGCCAGAAGCTCATAGGCCTCCTCCGGCTTGTAGTACATTCGCGTCGAGTCGAGCTGAGCCTTGTACTCCTCGACCGTGCCGCCGGAGGCATCGGCCAGGTCCTTGATCATCTCCTCGGCGCGAGCGTCGCCGGCGCTCATGATCTGCATGGTCTCGTACCAGGCGCCGACGAACGCCTTGATGAACTCCGGCTCGTTCTCGACCGTCTCGGTGTGGAAGATCATCGCGTCGACGATCTCCTCCGGGGTCTCGCGGGAGTCGAAGAAGATGTTCGATCCCGGCACCTTGGCGTTCATCTGCTGAAGCATGGGATTCCAGGCCACCGCATGGCGGATATCGTCGGATCCGATATAGGCGGCAGTGATATCCGCGTCGGTGATGTTCACCGTATTCACGTCGCGGAGCGACATGCCGGCCTTCTCCAGCGCGCGGGACAGCAGGTAGTGGGAGACGGTCAGTTCGTACAGATAAACCGTCTGATCCTTGAACCCCTCGATGCCGGTGACGTCCTTGGACAGAATGCCGTCATTGCCGTTGGAGTAGTCACCGGCCAGGGCCAGGGTGGTATCGACGCCGCCCGTCGCCGGAATGGTCAGGGCATCCATGCTCGCCACCGCCATCGCGTCCATCTCGCCGGCGGTGAACTGATTGACACCGCCGATGTAGTCGTTGACCTGGATCACCTCTATGTCGACGCCGTACTTCTTCGCCCATTTGTCGAGGATGCCGTTCGCAGCCATCCAGCCATAGGGCATGAAGCCCACATAGATGCTGTATCCCACGCGGTAGGTCTTGGCTTCGGCGGCCCCGGCCGCGACCCCCACCGCCATGACGGCGGTGAGGGCAGCGAGGGCAGTACGGCGTAGACTCATCGGTCATCTCCTGCGGTGATAAGGTGTTTTTCTCATTCGGCGGCTCCCGGCAGGGCCTCGGGGCCCGGCGGAATCACCGGCCAATCTTCGGCGAGCGCGCGGCGCAGCCAGGCCGCGAGATCGGAAACGAGCGCATCGACAACGGCGGCACCGTCCTCCGCCGTAGCCTCGGTCGGGCGGCCGACCACGCCGGTCGGCGTCGTCGCCGGCATGGGATAGGAGAAGACCCGCCCCGGCGTGACGTCGGCCACGTCGAAGGCATGCTCCATCCGAACCATGTCCGGGCGCATGTGCAGCAGAACCGAGGTCTCCGTGCGATTGGCGTGGATATCCTCGCCGTCCCGCAGATAGAGACTCAGAACCCGGTCCGAGACCTCCCAGATACCGAGCGACGCGAAACGGCAATGCGGCAGCTCGTAGCGGAGCTGAAGAATGGCGCTCTGCAGCGAAGGACCGTTGGTGGCGTGACCGGAGAAGAACAGGAAGCGGCGCAGACCGCTCTGTTCGGCCCAGCGGACGATCTCCATGACCAGGGTCGTCAGCGTGATCGGCGACAGGGAGATCGTCCCCGGCCATTTCTCGGTATGGCCATGCGAACAGCCGTAAGGCAGCGCCGGCAGTACCAGCGCGCCTGATTCTTCCGCCGCCCGAACCGCGATCTCCTCCGCGGAGACGGTATCGCAGCCGGTGGCGAGATGCGGTCCGTGCTGCTCGGTCGCGCCGACGGGCAGGATCGCCAGATCCATCCCCCGCGCGACGCGCGCACCGATTTCAGAAGTCGTCAGCAGGTCCCAGCGTGACACGTAATTTCCTCCTCCCAGTTCCGAGGACCGGAAGTGGGCGATGCCCCCAATGCTGCAATGCACATGCCAGAGGCGAATTTCGCCCAGTCCCGTCCAAAGTTGGCGATTTCGAGATCATGGCAGACGAACTAGGCACATTCGACTGCCTTTTTGCCCAACTCTTAGGCAGTTCCCCGTGATCGATCCGGAGAGCGCCCGCTGACGGCGGCTCCCCGTACGCGGCGTCTTGGCCTTCCGCTTGCTTCTGAGCGGATATCAATGGCGGGTCCGCCCGTCTCAGCGAGAGGACATCATGAACAAGATCAGCACCCTGCCCGACCGCGCGAAGGTCCAGGACGTCAAGCGTCGCCTGGAAAGCGAGGGCGTGCGCTATTGCTTCGCGAGCTATGTCGACGTGCACGGCGTGCCCAAGGCCAAGACCGTCCCGATCGAGCGTTTCGAGAAGATGTGCGCCGGCTCGGAGCTGTTCACGGTCGGCGCGATGGACGGGATGGGGTTGATCGGCCCGGAGAAGGACGAATGCGCGGCGGTCCCCGATCTGGACAGCCTGATCGTCTTCCCATGGGACAAGCGCTACGCCTGGTTTTCAGCCGACCTCTACTATCACGGCGCGCCCTATGTGAACTGCAGCCGGACGATCCTGAAGCGGATGACGGCCGAGGCGGCGGCGAAAGGATACGTCTTCCAGCTCGGTGTCGAACCCGAGTTCTACGTATTGCGGCCCGGCGACGACGCACCGCAGCAGATCCAGGCGAGCCGTTACCTCGGCACCTGCCCCGCCTACGACGTGCACCAGACGGTTCAGGGAATGGCCTTCCTCGACAAGATGGTGAGCTACATGAACGAGCTCGGCTGGGGGGTCTATTCCTTCGACGCCGAGGGCGGGCACGGTCAGTTCGAGCTCGATTTCGACTATGCCGACGTGCTGACGATGGCCGATCGGCTGATCTTCCTGCGTTTCATGGCGAAATCGGTGGCGGAGTCGCTGGGCTGCGTCGCGACCTTCATGCCGAAGCCGTTCGGCGACGACTTCCGCTCCGGCGCCCACTTCAACATGTCGCTCGCCGACATCGAGACCGGCCGCAACCTGTTCGACAAGGATCAGGTGCCTCTGGGGAGCTTCGCTGAAAGGTACGGCATCACGTTTCCCGACCTCGGCTACCGATTCGTCGCCGGTCTCCTGGCCCACGCACCGGCGCTGACGGCAGTCACCTGCTCGACCCACAATTCCTACAAGGGTCTGATCGCCCAGGGCGACATGCCGGACATGTCCTGGGCGCCCGTGCTGCGCTGCTACGGCGACAACAACCGTTCGGCGATGCTGCGCCTGCCGATGAGCCGTCCCTGCATCGAGAACCGGGCGCCGGACATCGCGACGAACTTCCATCTGGCGGCAGCGCTCAGCCTCGCGGCCGGGCTGGAAGGGATCGACCAGGATCTCGATCCCGGAGCGCCGCTCAACGACAACCTCTATCTCCGCAAGCCGGAGCGGCCGACCGCCAAGGGCGTCGCATCGACGGCGGAGGGCGAAATCCTCCGCCTGCCCCGCACACTGCTGGAAGCCCTGGAGGCATTCGAGGACGACCCGCTGGTCGAGAAGACCTTCGGCGCGGAATTCCGCGACATATACCTGGACTTCAAGCTGAAGGAGTGGGAGCGCGGCTTCTACCACGTGAGCGCCGAGGACCGGGAGCGTCAGCTCCGAGCGGTATAGCGCCTCGCGGATCCTATCGGGTGCCGGCGAAGACCTCGCTGAGGGCCGCCGGCATCCCGCCGCGCCGGGCGCGGCGATAGGCGAGCACCAGGACGAGCAGCGAGATGCCGTAGGGGAGCGTCGCCAGGAGATAGGACGACACCGAGACGTCGGCGACCTGGAGGCGGAGATAGACCGCCTCCGCCAGCCCGAACAGCAGCGCCGCCGGCAGCGCCAAGTACGGGTTCCAGCGCGCGACGATGACGAGGCCGACGGCGACGAGGCCGCGGCCACGGGTCATCTCCTGCGCCCAGGTCGAGGTGTAGTCGACCGAGAGCGCGGCGCCGCCGAGGCCCGAAAGGAGGCCGCCGACGAGAATGCCCTGGATGCGGACCAGCGTCGGGCGGATGCCGAGCGCCCTGGCGGACTCTGTGGATTCGCCGACCGCCCGCCAGCGCAGGCCGTCGCGGGTATGGCCGAGCCACAGGCCGATCACCGGAACCAGCAGAAGCGCGATCAGCACCGTCGGCGTGAGCTGGGTGAGGATCGGCCCCAGCAGCGGAATCCCCTCGGCGCTGCGGTCGACGAGGGTGCCGAGGCCGGGGATGTCGCGGCCGACGAACGGCCGGCCGTAGAACGAGCTGATCCCCATGCCGAGGATCCAGACGGCGATGCCACTGCCGATCTGGTTAGCGCGGAAGCCGAGGCACAACATCGCGTGAACGGTCGACAGCAGGAACCCGGCCAGCGCGCCGGCCGCCAGCCCGAGCCAGGGGTCGCCGGTCACCGCAGTGGTCGCGAAACCGACGAAGGCGCCCATCAGCATCTGGCCTTCGACGCCGAGATTGATGATGCCGACCCGCTGGGTAAGCGTCTCGCCCAGCATGACGAGGAGCAGCGGCGTCGCCCCGCGGAGCGTCGCCGCGAACAGGCCGGCGATGACGGCCAGCGTCTCAAGCATCGGACCGGCGGCCGGCAAGACCACTGATGGCGAGGGCGGCCACGAACAGGAGACCCTGAAGGACCATGGCGCTCGACGCCGGCACCTTGGCGAAGAGCTGGAGCGCGTCACCCGCGGCGATCAGCCCGCCGATCAGCAGCGAGACCGGGATGATGCGGAGGAAGTGATGGCCCGATAGCCAGGCAACAAGGAAGCCGGTGAGACCGTAGCCCAGCGACAGCCCCGGCTGCAGCCGTCCCTGGATCGCCGAGGCCTCGCAGATGCCGGCGAGCCCTGCGAGCGCCCCGCCGATCGCCATGACGAGAAGGACGTTGCGGCCGAAGCCGAGTCCCACGCCCTCCCCCACCTTGCGGTTGTTGCGCAGCACGTCGAGGGCGATGCCCCAGCGGCTCCGGGAGACGACCACATGCAGGACGATCGCCGCGACGAGGCCGATCGCGAGGCCGAGATGGACGCGGGTCCCGAAGAAGCTCGGCACCGTGGCCGCCTCGGGGAACGGCCTGGTCGCCGGCCAGCCGAGATTGGCCGGGTCCTTCCACGCCCCGTAGACCGCGAAGTTCACTAGCAGCACGGCGATGTAGTTGAGGAGCAGCGTCGAGATCGTCTCGTTGACCCCGAGCCGTGCGCGGAGCCAGCCGGGGAACGCCGACCACAGCGCGCCGCCCGCTGCGGCCGCCACCAGCATCGCCGGCATCAGGAACCAGCCGGACGCCTCGTAGAACGACAGCATCACCCAGGTGCCGACCAGCGCCCCGAAATAGAGCTGGCCGTCGGCCCCCACCGAGATCAGGCCGAGGCGGGCCGGCAGGACGACGGCGATGGCGCAGAGCAGGATCGGCGTCGTCTTCACCAGCGTCTCGGACAGCGAATAGCCGTCGCCGAAGGCGTAGCGCGCCATCTGCACGATCATCTCGACCGGCGGCTGTCCGATCAGCAGGAAGAAGCCCGCGGCGAGCACCAGGAAGGTGGCGGTCGCGAGCGCCGCCATCGCCGGGCCGCGCAGGCGGAGCACGGTCATGCCGCCAGCGCCGCCGCGCCGGCCATGGCGAGACCCAGGCTCTGGCGGTCGGACTGGGCGACGGGGATCGGTTCCGACAACCGCCCCTCGTAGAGGACGGCGATGCGGTGGGCATAGGCGAGCAGGTCGTCCAACTCCTCCGAAACCCAGACGATCGCCGCCCCGCGCCGGGCGTGGGCGAACAGCACGTCGTAGACCGCGCGGGTCGCGGCGATGTCGAGGCCCATCGTCGGGTAGCAGGCGACGATCAGGTCGGGCGCGCCCGAAAGCTCGCGGGCGATCACCAGCTTCTGGAGGTTCCCGCCCGAGAGCGTGCCCGCCCGCCGGCCGGGATCATCGGGGCGGACGTCGAAGCGCCGGATCAGGTCGCGGGCTTCGCGCTCGGCGGCGAGGCGATCAGGAAAGAAAGCGAAGTCGGAGAGTTTCCTGAGCGAGAGGTTCACCGTCAGGTCCAGCCCCTCGGCGACCGCGTTGAGACGCGGCTGCTCGGGGATGTAGGCGACGCGGCGGTTGGCCGCGGTCCACCGGCCCTGGGTGCCGAGCGGCTCGCCGTCGACCAGGACCGCGCCGCGGCCGGGAGCAAGCCTCCCGGCCAGTGTCTCGGCGAGCACCGGCTGGCCATTCCCGGCCACCCCGGCGATGCCGAGGATTTCCCCGCCGGCGAGGCGAAAGGACACGTCCCTGATCGCCACGCCGCCTTCCTCGGCATCCAGGGTCTGAGCTTCGACCTTGGTCACCGGATGCGCGGGCGCCGGCACCCGTTCGACCGGCGTCGCCCCCCGCTCGCCGACCATGGCCGAAACCAGCTCGGCCCGGCTGCGGCCGCCGGCGGGGGCGGAATCGACCACCCGCCCGCCGCGCATGACCACGACCCGGTCGGCACAGGCTTCGATGTCGGTGAGCTTGTGGGTGATCAGGACGACACCCCTGCCCTGCGCCGCCATCCGGCGGACGAAGCGGTAGAGGCGTTCGGTCTCCTGTGGCGTCAGCACCGCCGTTGGCTCGTCGAGGATGACGAGGCGGGGCTCCAGGTTGAGGATCTTCACCAGCTCGACGAGCTGGCGCTCGGCGACGCTCAGGTCGGCGACCCGCCGGTCGAGGTCGAGGCCGGCGGCGATGTCAGCAGCATGGGCGAAGGCCCGTTCCCGGACCGAGCGCCGCGCCGTCCACCACGGCATGTCGGGCAGGCCGAGCAGCAGGTTCTCGGCGACGGTGAGCGCCGGGATCAGCGAGAAATGCTGGAACATCATGCCGATGCCGAGGCGCATCGCCGCCGCGGGCGAGTCGATCGCGGCGGCCGCGCCGTCGATCCTGATCTCGCCCTCATCCGCTGCATAGAAGCCGTAGAGCACCTTCATCAGCGTGCTCTTCCCGGCGCCGTTTTCGCCCAGCAAGGCGACGACCTCGCCCGTGGCGATGGAAAGGTCGACCGAGTCGTTGGCGAGGACGGCGCCGAAGCGCTTGGTGATGCCGGCGAGTTCGATCCAGGGGGATGGGGCCACTGCGGTCTCCATCACTCCCTGCCATCGCCCCCGCGTAGGCGGAGGTCCATGCCGTCGGCACGGCCGCGGCGTTCCCCACCGCCCCTAACCCCTCCCCCCCAATGGGGCGGAGGGGGACTCACAGGGAGGGCGGCGGCACATCTTCTCCCTCTCCGCCCTATTGGGGGGGAGAGGGTCGGGGTGAGGTGGGGAACGCGACGGCTTACGGGACCGGCCCCGACCATGGGTTCCCGCCTTCGCGGGAACGACGAAGTGGAGGCTATCCTGCTCACCCGTCCCCTCACGCGATCTCGAAGATGGCGTCGACCTCCACGGCGGCGCGTTGTGGCAGGGTGGCGACACCGACCGCGGTGCGGGCATGGCCGCCATTGGCGCCGAACAAGGTCATCATCAGGTCGGAGGCGCCGTCGATCACCGCCGGCACCCGGTCGAAATCCGGGTCGCAGTTGACGAAGCCGCCGAGACGGAGGCAGCGCCGGACGCGGTCGAGATTGCCCTCGCAGGCGACTTCCAGCGCCGCCAGCAGGTTGAGGGCGCAGATGCGCGCCGCCTCGCGGCCGGTCTCGATGTCGAAGTCGATGCCGATCTTGCCGGCATAGCGGACGACGCCGTTCCATTCGCAGGTCTGGCCGGCGAGAACGACGATCTCGCCCGCGCGGACGAAGGGCACGAAGTTGGCGATCGGCGCCGGGACGGCGGGCAGCGTGATCCCCAATTCCTGAAGGCGGGCAGCGATCAGACCGCTCATGTCGCCTCGAATCCCCTGATCACCGCATCGCTCTCGGTGACGAAGCCGAACAGCAGCTTGATGTTGTAGAGCGCCGCCTGGGTGCAGTAAGCGGGCGACGTCGTCGCCGCGCAGTCCTCGACCAGGATGGTGTCGTAACCGAGGAAATTGGCGTCCTCCAGTGTCGTCATGACGCACTGGTCGAGGTTCACACCGCCGATCAGCAACGTCTGGATGCCGAGATTGCGGAGGATCGCGTCGAGGTCGGTATCCCAGAAGCCGCTGAAGCGGTGCTTGGTGACGTGGTAGTCGGCCTCGCCGGGATTGATCTCGTCGACGACCTCGGCCCCCCAGCTTCCCTTGCGGAGAATTTCCGAGCGTGTGCCGGGCACCGCCTCGCCCAGGCCGGGCGCGTCACCCTTCGGATTGTGGGCATGGCGGAGCGACGGACTGATGTTGAGCAGGTCCTTCCGCACCCCCCAGTTCACCCACACCACCGGGATCGCATGGTCCCGGCAGGCGGCGACCGTCCTCCTGATCGGCTCGATCGGCGCCCGGTTCGGCGAGATGTCGATACCGCGGGAGTCCATCCAGCCGCCGGGCGTGCAGAAGTCGTTCTGCATGTCGACGACGACGAAGGCCGCCTTGTTGGCGTCGATAACGATGTCCTGGGGTTCCGCCGCGATCGCCGTCCGCCGCACCGGTCGCGCCGGCCGGGTCATGTCGACCTCATGCTCGTTGACGATCCAGCCCTGGTCCGGCCTCAGGCCCAGCAGGGTGCCGTTGGTCTCGCTCATGCTCATCCTCGAAACCGTGACGAAAAGGGATCGGGACCGCCCCGCGCCCCCCGGCGAAGGCGGTCCCCCGGGCTCAGTCGGTCGTGCCGACGACGCCCTTGACCACGAAGTCCATGGTCTCGATCTGCTCCATGCCCAGGGTCTCGCCTGCCGGAACCACCTCGGAGCCGTCCTGTGCATAGATCGGGCCGGCCCAGATGTCCTTGTCGCCGGCGACGATGGCGTCCTTGGTCGCAAGGACCTTCTGCTGTACCTCCTCCGGCACCGCCGCGCCGAAGGGGTCGAGCACGGCCGCCCCGCCGGCGAGATCGCTCCGCACATGGCTCGGCTCCCAGGTGCCGGCCCGGATCTGCTCGACCATGTCGACCATCATCGGCCCCCAGTTCCACGAGACGCCGGTCAGCCAGGCATTGGGCGCACGGTCGCTGATGTCGACATCCTTGCCGACGATATAGACGCCCCGTTTCTCGGCGGTCTGGGCGATGGTGATGGGCGAGTCGACTTGCTCGAAGATCACGTCGATGCCGAGATCGGCGAAGGCGTTGACGGCCTCGGCCTCCTTCGCCGGCTCCCACCAGCCGCCGGTCCAGACGACCGTCGTGGTGACATCGGGATTGACGCTCTGGGCACCGAGGGTGAAGGCGTTGATGGTGCGGAAGAGCTGCGGGATTTGGAACGCACCGACGAAGCCCACCTTGTTCGTCTTGGTCATCGACCCGGCGACCATCCCCGCGAGATACATGCCGTCATCGCTGTCGGCCCAGTAAGTTCCGACGTTGGACGAGGTCTTGAGGCCGCCGGCATGGAGGAACGCGACCTCCGGGTAGCGCTCGCCGACCCGGATCGCATGGTCGAGATAGCCGTAGCTGGTGGCGAAGATGATCGAATGGCCGGTGTTGATCAGCCGCTCCATCACCCGCTCGACTTCGGCGCTCTCGGGAATGCTGTCGAAATAGGTGGTCTCGACGTCGGGCAGCGTCTCCTCGACATACTGCCGGCCGAGCTCCATCGAGTAATTGTAGCCGTAGTCGGCGGGCGGGCCGACATAGATGAAGCCGATCTTGGTATCGGCCGCCGTCGCCGTCCCGGCGATCAGCGACAGCGCGGTCGCCGCAAACACGCGTCTCAGCATCTGTTCCGTCCTCCAGCAGTCCGTGGACCCGAATGGCGCCGTCGCGACGCCATTTGTAAACGGTTGTTTATTTCCGCATACGCACGGGACGTGCCAGAGCCCCGAAAGCGCCGGATTACAGGCTCTCGGAGACGCCGGTATGTCAGCCGGCGGGTTCGGTAGGCCTAGATGCTGGGCAGGGTTTCGACGACTTGCTCGAATCTTGGGCGAGCAGATAACCCATGAGCATGTCGTGCATGTGCGCCCGGCGGGCTTCCAGCCAGGCCGGGTCGCCGAGGTCCTTGCGGTACATGGCCGACAGCGTGTGGATGTTCGAGCGGTGGAGGTAGCTCAGCGACACCATCGAGACGTAAAGCTGCACCGGGTCGACACCGGGGCGGAAGGCACCCGACTCCTCGCCCCGCGCCAGCAGGTCGCGGATCGCGGTGTCGAGCGTCGGCGTGAGGTTGGGAACCAAGTTCGAGCGGGCGAGGTAGCGTCCGCCATGCAGGTTCTCGTTGTTGAGCAGGCTGATGAATTCGGGGTGGGTGGCAAAATAGGTGAAGGTGAAGTCGATCAGCCGCTCCATGCCGGTGACGGGATCGAGTGCCTGCAGATTGAGCTTCCGCTCCTCGCCGCGGATGTTCTGGTAGACCGCGTCGAGGACCGCCACGTAGAGGTCCTCCTTGTTCCCGAAGTAGTGGTAGATCATCCGCACATTGGTGCCGGCGCGCTGGGCGATGCGGGCGATGCGGGCACCGCTCAGGCCCTCGCCGGCGAACTCGGCGATCGCCGCCTCCAGGATCTGCGATTTGGTGCGGACGGGATCGCGCCGGACCCCCGTGCCGTTTCTCGATCTCATTCGCGGCTGCGCTCGCTTCGTCGCCAGTCAGGCCAGGCCCGAAAACGAGCGAGAGTACGCGTTCGGCCGGCGACCCGCCAGAGACGGGTACCCCCCTTCTCCTCCCCGGAGGAGAAGGGGCCGGGGGATGAGGAGGGTCCGGCGGAACGACCGGGCTCCGCCGGCGCCAAGCGGGAGGACCCACCGCCCCTCACCCCTCCCCTCGCAAGCGGGCGGAGGGGGACTGATACGCCGGCGCCGAGACGGCCGGGTTGGGCGCGCGTCTTCGCACCCCCTCTCGGCTCACCCGTTGATGATGTAGCCGCCGTTCGGGTGCAGCACCTGGCCGGTGAAGTAGCTCGAATCCGCGCTCGCCAGGAAGACGTAGCAGGGTGCGATCTCGGCCGGCTGGCCGGCCCGGTCCATCGGCACCTGGCCGCCGAAGCCGGTGACGTGCTGGTCGTCGAAGCTCGCCGGAATCAGGGGCGTCCAGACCGGTCCCGGCGCCACCCCGTTGGCCCGGATGCGCCGCTCAGCGAGGGACAGCGCGATCGAGCGGGTGAAGGCGACGATCGCGCCCTTGGTCGCCGAATAGTCGATCAGATGGGCGTTGCCCTTATAGGCGTTCACGGAGGTGGTGTTGATGATGCTGGCGCCTTCCCGCATGTGCCGGAGCGCGGCGCGGGTAAGATAGAAATAGGCGTGGATGTTGGTGCGGAAGGTCCGTTCCCACTGCTCGGGCGTCAGGTCCTCCAGGCCGTCGACCTCGTGCTGCTCGGCGCCGTTGTTCACCAGCACGTCGATCCGTCCGAAGGCGTCGAGGGCGGTCTCAACCACCGTCTCGCACATCGCCGGATCGCCGAGATCGCCCCGCACCAGCCGGCAGCCATGCCCCTCCGCCTCGACCAGCCGACGCGTCTCCTCGGCGTCCTCGTCCTCTTCCAGATAGCCAACCACCACGTCGGCGCCTTCGCGGGCGAAATGGTGCGCCACGGCCCGGCCGATGCCGCTGTCGCCGCCGGTGACGATCGCCACCTTGTCGCGCAGCTTGCCGCTGCCGCAGTAGTCGCAGCGGATCGACACCGGCCGGGGCCGCATCTCCTGTTGCAGCCCCGGTTGGGTATCCTGATGTTGCGGTGGAAACTTCTGGTCCATGACCCTGCCCTCGAAAGAGAAATCCCGGTTCATGGTCAACGCCAAGCGCTCCGAGAGGTTCCCTCGCCTGCCGCAGATCGGGCGATCGTCGCGACAGCGGGGCAGAAGGATTTTTCGACGGCGAGAGTGGTGCGGACGGAGGGACTCGAACCCTCACTCCCATACGGGAAACGGATTTTCTTACCAACTCCGGCTTTCGCCGGCGCCCACGCCGTATCGGCACCGGGCGTTCGTGGTCTGGACTATCCCTTCGCCATAGCCGTCCTCCGGCCTTAGGCGCCGCCCGTCTAGTCTCTACACCTTCCCCGCGTAGGGGCTTGGCTCGGGATCAGCATCGCCACCGGACCAGCCGGCCGGAAGCCTTCCCCGACTTTGAGCGGTTCTGCACCGGCGGTTTCCCGCCGGGCACTCAATCAGCCATCAAGTCCGTTGCGTCTACCGATTCCGCCACGTCCGCATCATCTCACCGCACCGACTTCTGCCACGGCAGCACGCGCGGTGCGAGGAGAAATGCACGGGCCGGCAATCGTTCACCGGTCACGCAGGTGAGTCCTCAGAGATGCGATCAGGCACGATCCACGGCCGGCACGACAGCCATCGCAGATGTGCCGTACCAGATCGTGAAACTCCCCTGAGATAGAAGTGAGGAGCGTGCATTCACACTCCTGGCTTTGAGTCTTCTTTGTTGTTGTTGCAAGCGGCGACATGGCTTCCGGCTTTTCTTTTCGTTGGCGGACATTCCACCGATCTCGGCGGTTGTCCGGCAGTCTCGCCGGTCGCGCTTAACAATCTATTGCTCGTCGTTGACCATCTCGAGCAGTGCGCGGATGCGACGGCGTACCTCTGCCTCCGTCAACCGCATCTCCCGTGCGATTGCCGATTCGGCATAACCGCGGAGAAATTTCGACAATATGGTCTTGTCCTCGGCGGACAGGACCGCCGCAGTCATCGCCTTATCCGACATAGCCAGGTACCCCAGCATAAGCGCACCCTCATTCCCGGGCCGTCATTAACTAATGCCGAATGGGTACCGTCCTACCACGGACGAAGGCTGTGACCCCGATCACAAGGTTATTAGTAATTTCTTAACCGCCGCATTCCGGCCACCCATCCGCCCTCTCAAACAGACGATGAGGTAATGAGTTGCGTCGAAACTAATCAGTCGGGGGTAGTTTGTTCTTCGAATTCACCGCCGAGACCGGCGAGAGCCTCCGATAGGGCTGCGACCGCTTCGTTCAGGCGTTCGGTGTCAGAACTCCGAAGTACCAGGCTCGTCCCGAACCGCTGAGACCGATAGAAAGGGTAACTACCCATCTCGACCTCGGCGAAACGCTCTTGCACCGCGCGGAGCGCGTCGGCCACGGTACCTTCGGGCATGAAGGCGACGATGGTGCGCGACAGCATCGGAGCGCCGCCCACCAGCTCCGCCTTTATGCCGTCGAACATCGCCTGCATGATCTTCGGCACCCCGGCGAATACGTAGACGTTGCCGATCCGGAAGCCCGGCGCACCGCTGACCGGGTTGGCGACGAGCGCCGCGCCTTCAGGCACGTCGGCCATCTTCAGCCGGGCTTCGTTGAGCTGCCCCGACTCGTACCGCGCTTCCATGATCGCCACCGCCTGCGGGTGGCGGATCAGCGGCACGCCGAAGGCCTTGGCGACGGCATCGGCAGTGATGTCGTCATGGGTCGGGCCGATGCCGCCGGTGGTGAAGACGTAGTCGAACCGTTCCCGGCAGAGATTCACCGTCTCGATGATCGTCGCCTCGACGTCGGGAATGACCCGGGCCTCGCGGAGCTGGATGCCGATGGCGGTCAGCCCCGTGGCGAGGAAATGCAGATTGGCGTCCTGCGTACGGCCCGACAGGATTTCGTTCCCGATCAGGATCACACAGGCGGTGACGGTGGATTTCGACATCGGCGCCTCCCCGTTCAGCCTTTCGCCGGCAACTCGATCTCGCTCAGACTGTACAGCAGGCGATAGATGCCGACATCGGGCTTCGTCGCCCCCTGAGCCGCGAGCGACGCATCGGAGAGGAGATCGGCGCGCGCGGCCTCGACCGGCCCCGCCTCCACGCCTTCGAGCAGGATCACCCAGTCCGCCACCTCGTCCGGCTTGTCGCGGATCGACTTCTCCTTGGTCTCGGCGCGACTGGCGGGCTGATCGGCTTCCAGGAGGTGAACGGCCACGATCCCCGGCTGCTCCGCCAGCGCCGGGAAGGCGGTCTCCGCCAGCCATTCCCGAAGGGCGTCGGCCCGGCCCGGCGCGGCCGACAGGCGGAAGGTCGCGATCACCGCGCCCTCGCCGCGCCCCTGGCTCAAGGTGACGTCGCAGAGCGTGCGGTTCGAATTGCGGAAGTTGGCGAGACTCCGTTTCGACCACGGCGTCGGGTCGTTGAGCCGGTCGAGATAGGGCTTCGACGTCAGCGTGCCGACGTTCTCGGTCTCATAGAAATTGAAGTATTTCGGCGTCCCCGACAGCGCCGTGTAACGGCGGCCACGGAGGAATCCCGGCACGCCGACCCGCTCGGGGATGTGCTCGTAGACGTGCCAATGGTTGAAATCGGCTTCCCCCTCCGCTGTTATGTCGTTCCAGAAAGCCATTACCCCTTTTCCCAGCAGCGGCATGTGCGCCCTCCCCTTCTTATCGTCGGCATTTCCTTGTCGACGCTGGTATAGGCGGCCTCCCGGGTTGTCAACGACCACCGGTCCGGGGGCTACCTGACCGGTGCGGTTCCCGACGCCGTTGATCCGCGGCCGGCTCATCCGGCGCTACAAGCGGTTCCTGAGCGACATCGTCCTCGATTCGGGCGAGGAGGTCGTGGCCCATTGCGCCAATCCGGGGGCGATGACCGGGCTTCTCGCGCCGAACGCGGAGGTATGGCTGTCGAGGGCGAGCAATCCGTCACGAAAGCTCAAATATAGCTGGGAGCTGGTGCGGGTCGACGACGGCCTGGTCGGGATCAATACCAACCTTCCCAACGCCATCGTCGCCGAGGCGATCGCCGCAGGCCGGGTGCCCGAACTCGCCGGCTACGGGTCGATGCGGCGGGAAGTGAAGTACGGCGTCAACTCGCGCATCGATTTGTTGCTCGAGGACCCTGCACGTCCTACATGCCATGTCGAGGTGAAGAACGTGCATCTCCGCCGCGCCGAAGATGCCGAATTTCCCGATTGCGTCACCCTGCGCGGAGCCAAGCATCTGCGCGAACTGGCCTCGGTCGTGCAGGGCGGCGGTCGTGCGGTGCTGTTCTATCTGGTGCAGCGGGCCGACTGCGACCGTATGACCGTGGCGGCGGACATCGATCCCGGCTATGCGGCGGCCTTTCGCGACGCCCGCGACCATGGGGTCGAAGCTCTGTGCTATGCTTGTCGCTTGAGCACGGAAGCGATCAAACTGGACCGGCCACTCGTGGTCGTCGACTGAGAAAACGAGAAGGCACGCCCGTGTACGAAGACACGATCGAACGAGACGAAGCGAAGACCATCGCCCTTCATGGCGAGGAAGACTTCGCGGCGATGCGCCGGGCAGGACGTCTGGCCGCCGAGGTCCTGGACTTCATCACCCCGCACGTCCAACCGGGCGTGACGACGGAGGAGCTGGACCGTCTGTGCCACGACTTCATCGTCGAGCATGGCGCCGTTCCGGCTCCGCTGAATTATCGCGGCTTCCCGAAGTCGATCTGCACCTCGGTGAACCACGTCGTCTGCCACGGAATCCCCGGCGACAAGCGGCTCGCCGACGGCGACGCGCTGAACATCGACATCACGGTGATCCTGGACGGCTGGCACGGCGACACCAGCCGGATGTTCTGGGTCGGCGAGGTCCCGCTGAAGGCGCGGCGGCTGACCGACATCACATATGAAGCGATGATGCGCGGAATCGAGGTGGTCCGCCCCGGCGCGACGCTGGGCGACATCGGCCACGCGATTCAGAGCTTCGCCGAGGGCGAACGCTGCTCGGTGGTCCGGGACTTCTGCGGCCACGGCATCGGCCAGGTGTTCCATGACGCCCCCAGCATCCTGCATTTCGGCCGACCGGGCCGCGGCCTCGTGCTGCGCGAAGGCATGTTCTTCACCGTCGAGCCGATGATCAATCTCGGCCGGCCGGAGGTGAAGGTACTGAACGACGGCTGGACGGCGGTGACCAAGGACCGGTCGCTGTCGGCACAGTTCGAGCACACCATCGCCGTGACCGCCGACGGCTACGAGATATTCACGCTCTCGCCGAGCGGACTGCATCACCCGCCCTACGCCTGACCGCACGGGTGCCAAGGCTCATGGGTGACCCGCGGCGCTCTCCCTCGGATGTGCTCGCTTCCGCCGGTCTGACATTCGCCGAGTCGGCCGACCCCTGGGGCCGGAAGGCCTTCGTCGTCGAAGGCGGCGCCGACCACCACCGTGCGCTTCTGGAGAGCCTCGGCGCCTGGTGGGACGAGTCGGGCAACGCCTGGGTGCTGGAGGAAGAGGATGGCAGCGCCCCGGATGCGAAGGGCGGCCGCGACGCCTCGACCCATGCCGGGCACCGCGACCGGCTGCGCGAGCGCTTTCTTTCTGCCGGCAGCAAGGCGCTCGCCGACCATGAGCTACTCGAGCTGCTGCTGTTCTATTCGGTGCCGCGGAAGGACACCAAGCCGATCGCCAAGGCACTGCTGAAACGGTTCGGCACCCTGGCCGGAGTCCTCGCCGCCGATCCCCGCGACCTCCTGGACATGCCCGACGTCCGCCGCAACAGCGCCGCCCATCTGAAGGCCATCCATGCGGTGATCGAACGGGTGCTGAAGGCGGAGGTCACGGAACGGCCGGTGGTGAGCTCCTGGCAGGCGCTCCTCGACTATTGCGAGGTCGCCATGGGCCATGCCAAAACCGAGCAGTTCCGCCTGTTGTTCCTCGACACCAAGAACAAGCTGATCGCCGACGAGGTGCAGCAGACGGGCACCGTCAACCATACGCCGGTCTATCCGCGCGAGGTGGTGAAGCGGGCGCTGGAGCTCGGCGCTTCGGCGCTGATCCTGGTCCACAACCACCCGAGCGGCGACCCGACCCCAAGCCGGGCCGACATCGACATGACTCGTCAGATCGTCGATGCGGGGCGGCCGCTGGGCCTCGTCGTCCACGACCATCTCGTGATCGGCCGCGGCCGCCACTATTCATTCAAGAGCGAAGGATTGCTGTGATTTCCACTTCGACCGCCGGGACCCACGCCCGATGATCCCCCGCTACAGCCGCCCGGAGATGACGGCGATCTGGGAGCCCGAGCAGCGCTTCCGGATCTGGCTCGACATCGAGACCTATGCCTGCGAAGCGCAGGAGCAGTTGGGCGCCATCCCTGCCGGCGTCGCCGCGGCGCTGCGCGCGCGCGGCCGGTTCGAGATCGACCGCATCGACGCGATCGAGCGCGAGGTGAAGCACGACGTCATCGCTTTCCTGACCAACGTCACCGAGCATGTCGGCGAGGAAGCGCGTTTCATGCATCTCGGCATGACCAGCTCCGATGTTCTGGATACCTGCCTCGCGGTCCAGCTCGTCCGGGCCACCGACATCCTGCTCGCAGATGTCGATGCCCTGCTCGCCGTCGTCGAACGCCGCGCCTGGGAGTTCAAGGACACCCCCTGCATCGGCCGCAGCCACGGTATCCATGCCGAGCCGACGACCTTCGGCCTGAAGCTCGCCGAGGTCCATGCCGAGTTCGCCCGCAACCGCGAACGGTTGACGGCGGCGCGGCGCGAGATCGCCACCTGCGCGATCTCGGGCGCGGTCGGCACCTTCGCCCATATCGACCCCAAGGTCGAAAGCTACGTCGCGGAGAAGCTCGGCCTCGCCGTCGAGCCGGTATCGACCCAGGTCATTCCCCGCGACCGCCATGCCGCCTTCTTCGCCGCGCTCGGCGTCGTCGCCAGCTCGATCGAGCGGGTGGCGACCGAGGTCCGCCACCTGCAGCGCACCGAGGTCCGGGAAGCCGAGGAGTTCTTCTCCCAAGGCCAGAAGGGCAGCTCGGCCATGCCGCACAAGCGGAACCCGGTGCTGTCGGAGAACCTGACCGGCCTCGCCCGGATCGTCCGCGCCGCCGTCAATCCGGCGATGGAGAACGTGGCCCTGTGGCATGAGCGCGATATCTCGCACTCCTCGGTCGAGCGGGTCATCGCGCCGGACGCCACCATCGCCCTCGACTTCGCACTCGGCCGGCTGACCGGCATGCTGGATAAGCTGCTGGTCTATCCCGACCGCATGATGGCGAACCTGAACGCACTCGGTGGGCTCGTCTTCTCCCAACAGGTGCTGCTGGCGCTGGCCCAGGCCGGCATGTCGCGCGAGGACGCCTATGCGGCCGTCCAGCGCAACGCCATGGAGGTCTGGAAGGAAGGCGGCAGCTTCCGTGAGCGCCTTGAAGCCGACCCGGCGGTTACCCGGCATCTCGATTCCGCCGCGCTCGACAGCCTGTTCGACATCGGCCGGCAGCTTCGCCACGTCGACACGATCTTCG
>MDTD01194567.1_pt1 | contig 21970 bp, 20 predicted proteins | sample 811221 | NCBI WGS metagenome assembly MDTD01 (sample SAMN05326646, study PRJNA326480) | marine metagenome | isolation source: seawater | place: Pacific Ocean: South West | collected 2011 | reverse complement strand
CGGCTCGCCCTGACGGCGCGCGGCGATCGCGGCATCCGCCCGCCGCAACGGCTCTCCGGCAAGCACCGGCGACGCCGACGCCACATCGCGCATCTCCGCGAAATCGCCGTTGCAATGCAGGGCAAGATCGCATCCGGCCAGGAACAGGCTGCGAACCCGCGCCTGCATCTCCCCGCCAAGCGCCTTCATCGAGACATCATCGCTCATCAGGCAGCCCTGGTAGTCGAGCTCGCCGCGAATGATCGTGTCGATAACCGTCGGGGAACAGGTCGCGCAGGCCTGGCTGTCGATCGCCGTATAGACGACATGGGCCGTCATCGCGAGCGGCAGGTCGCGCAAGGCGCGAAACGGCACGAAGTCGAGCCTGCGCAGGGTTTCCAGATCCGTGTCGACGACCGGCAGCGCCAGATGGCTGTCGACGGTTGCCGGGCCGTGTCCGGGAATGTGCTTCAGAACCGGGAGGACGCCGGCAGCCGCCAGCCCGTCGGTCATTGCACGACCGATCCGCGCGATCACCTCCGGGTCCGTACCATAGGCCCGGTCGCCGATCACGTCGCTGGTATCGCCCCGCGGCACATCGACGATGGGAAGGCAATCGACGGTGATGCCGAGATCCGCAAGATCGGCACCGATCAACCGGCCGCACAACCAGGCCGCCCGCAATCCTGCTTCGCGTTCACCCGCGTGGAGTTTTCCGTAGACCGCACCGGGCGGGTAGTCCTGCACCAGCGGTGGTCGCAGACGCCGCACGCGCCCGCCTTCCTGATCGATCAGGACCGGAGCGTCCGGATTGCCGACGACGTAGCGGAAGTCCGCGACGAGATCGCGGATCTGCTGGGCGTCCCGGATATTGCGGGCAAACAGGATCAGGCCCCAGGGCCGCTCGTCGTCAAAAAGCCGGCGCTCGTCCGCCGACAACCGGGTGCCGGAGCAGCCGGTGATAAATGCCTTGGTCATGGGGAAGTCTCGTCCGCTGCGCGGTTCGCTTCTAACCTTCGACGCGAACCGCCCTCACCTGTGCAATCAGTTGCGCCGCACGAAACAGTCTCCGCCGGCGGACTTCAAGCGCTCGCACAGCGAGATCGCATCGTCGCGCGACGACGCCGGGATACGGACCCGGTAGAAGGTGCCGCGATCCCCGAGATCCGCACGCTGGATCACCGGAGTCACACCGCCCAGCACGCCCGAATAGCGCTGACGGAGGTTGTCGAACGCCGCCTGAGCCTGATCCTGGGTGCGCTGCGACGACACCTGGACCACATAGGCCCCTGCCGGGATCGTTCCGCCAGCAGCCGGTGCCGGAGCCGCCGGCTGCGTCGCGCCCTGCTGGCTCGCCGTCAGATCGAGCGGTGCCGCGGTGTTGCGCGGCGTGGCTGCGGCCTGGCGGGGAATATCGGGCGGCGGAGCCGCACTTGCGGCCAGCGTCTGGATGTCGCCCGGCTTGTCCCGCGGAACATTTGCCGGCACTTCGCCGGCCACGGTCGGACCCGCGGCGGTCGGGCTGGTCGGCTGCGCCGCGTCGGCGCCCCCATCCGCGGACGGCGTCGCACCGGGCGCGGTCACGGGCGTCGTGGTGACCTGACGGGCATCACCCGTCGGATTGACCGTGGCAACCTGTGACGGCGACGAGGGGACGGCGGCCGGCTGCCCCTGAGAGGGGGCCTGCGGGCTCTGCGATGCAGCCGGGGTCCCCGTGTCGGCCGGAGCCGCCTGATCGTCCCCGGAAATGATCGTTCCGTCGGGCCGCACCACCACGGTGCGCACCCGGCGCGGCCCGGCGGGCACGCGGGTCTGCGGGTCTCCCTCGGCGACAGGCGCCGGCGGGAGCGACGCGACCGGCGATTCATCGCGGACCACCAGGCGTTCCTCGCGCGGGGTTTCGACCCCGCCGACCCGGTCGTAGATCAGCTTGCTCTGGCCACTGGCCGCAGGCTCCTCGCCCTCCGGGTAAATCTTCAGCGGCTCGTCGGAGGCGGTGATCACGGGCGGCGGCCCGACAACGTCCGACCCACCGAAATCGAAAAGGGCGAATACAGCGCCGCCGGCCACGACAAGACCAAGCACGGCGGCGGCCGCGAACAATCCGCGACGGGACTTTTCCTCCGGCACCGCCTCCTGCTCCAGCGCGGAATGCGGCGGCAGGACCCCATGCCCGCCGATCTGGGGATCGCCCTCGCGCATCGCCTGGGCGACGGCATCGAGATCATACCCCTCGGGCGGCGGCGGAGCCTCCGCATCTGCGCTGGCATAGAAATCCTCGTCGAAGGACGGGGCATAGGGGGCCTGGCGGGCTGGCGCTTGATCTTCGGACCAGCCGGTTGCCGGCGGATCCATCAGGAGATCGTCAAAACCCTCGTCTTGGCGGCTGTCTTCTACCGCCCAGGCGGTGTCATCCGCCGAAGCGCCGATGCGCGGGCCGAGGAGTTCATCTTCAAGGGATGCACTCAGATTGGCCGTGATCGCGCGTGTGCGTTCATCTTCAGCAACATAGGCGTCTTCAGCGGCATAAGCGTCTTCCGCCCCGTAGTTCGCGCCTTCGCCGCCGTCCTCGTAGTGCGTCGGCTGGTCGAAGGCAGGCTCAGCGGGATAGGCGTCCGGACCGTCACGGGACGCGGCATCCTCGAAGGCATAGGGGTCGCGGCCGTAATCCGTGACGACGTCGCCGGACCGATTGACCGGGCCTTCCGGCCAATCGACCTGGGGCGCACGCGGCGCTTCGGCAAAACGCGCGTCATCGGCCCAGTCGTCTGCCGTCGACTCGCCTTGCCATGTATCGGCGTAGACGTCGTGCGAGCCGGCCGCATCGACTGAAGGAGAAGGCGCTTCCTCGGGGTCGAGGCGCCGCGCATAGGCGTCGGAATAGTCGGCCTCGCCATGCGCCGGCGCAACCGGAGGCACCTCGCGGGACGGCTCGAACGCGTCATCCCAACCGCCACGCTCCGGCGCGACCGCGTCCCAGCCGGACGCATCGGCAGCGTCGGGATCGCCGGCAGGCGCCGCCGCAGGCTCATCGAAGCGCGGTTCGGCCATGGCGACGGGACGAAACTTGGCATTGCCCTCGCTGACGATGCGCGCCAGCTCGACGAGCGGATCCTCCTCGAACCCGCCGTGGCCGTCATCCGCGCGCCGGTCGCCGCGGTGGTCCGTATCGCTGACCGGATGGTTCGAACGGTTGGACATAATGCTGAGGACTTCCCCGCTGGATTGGACCGCAATCCGCGCGGCCGCAGGACCCTCCTGTCCTCATCGCATCTCTTCGGGCGCCGCGACACCCAACAAGGACAGGCCGGACGCAAGAACCAAGGAGACCGCATGAACAAGACCAAGGCGGGCCAACGTTAGTTGTCGATGTTCAGGGTTAATAAAACGTAATTGCGGCAAATCCTTGCCCTTGTTCCAGTGCGAATGCAGGGCGCTGGCCAGTTCGTGCAGGTAGAAGGCAACCCGATGCGGCTCATGTGCTTCCGCAGCGCTTTCCACAAGTCTCGGCCATGCAGCAAGGCGTGCGGCGATTTCCCGCTCGCCCGAATCGGTCAGCAGGGAGAAGTCGCTTTGCGCCAGGGCGGAAGACGACGTCTCGATATCGGGCATGTCTTCAGCCGCCTGCCGCAGCACGGAGCGACAGCGGGCGTGGCCGTACTGGACGTAGAAGACGGGATTGTCCTTGGACTGCTCGGTCACTTTCTTGAAGTCGAAATCGAGCGGCGCGTCGTTCTTGCGGTAGAGCATCATGAAGCGCACCGGATCGCAGCCCACCTCCTCGACCACATCGCGCAAAGTCACGAAATCGCCGGAGCGCTTCGACATGCGCACGGGCTCGCCGCCACGGAACAACTTCACCAGCTGGCACAGGCGCACGATCACCTTGGCATCACCGCCGGAAATCGCCCGTCCGACCGCCTCGAGGCGCTTGACGTAGCCGCCATGGTCGGCACCGAGGATGAAGATCATCTCCTTGAAGCCGCGCTCGTATTTGGACAGCATATAAGCGACGTCGGCGGCGAAATACGTGTAGCTGCCGTCGGATTTCTTCAACGGACGGTCGATGTCGTCGCCATAGTTGCTGGCGCGGAACAGCGTCTGCTCGCGGTCTTCCCAGTCCTCCGGCACCTGCCCTTTCGGCGGCGGCAGGGTGCCCTCGTAAACGAGATCGCGGGCCCGCAGAACATCGAGCATCTTGTCGATCTCGGAGCCGTTGCCCTCCTGGCGCGCATGCAGGGTGCGCTCGGAAAAGAACAGGTCGTGATGCACGTTGAGCAGGGCGAGATCCGCGCGGATCAGGTCCATCATCGCCGCGATCGTGTCTTCCTTGACGAGCGCCAGCCGGCTGTCCTCGTCCATCTCGAGAAGCGCGCGCCCATGCTTTTCAACGAGCGCCTTTCCGACCGGGACGAGATAGTCGCCGGGGTACAACCCCTCGGGGATCTTGCCGATATCCTCGCCCAGCGCCTCGCGGTACCGCAGGAAGGCCGAACGCGCGAGAACATCGATCTGGGAACCGGCGTCGTTGATGTAATATTCGCGGGTGACGTCGTAGCCGGCGAAATCAAGCAAGGAAGCAAGCGCGTCGCCCACGACCGCTCCCCGGCAGTGGCCGACATGCATCGGCCCGGTCGGATTGGCGGAGACATATTCCACGTTGACCTTCAGGTTGCCGCCCATGGTGGAGCGGCCGAAATCCCGTTCGTCGGCCAGAACGGCGCGCAGCACCCGCGTCCAGACCGCATCGGCCAGACGGAAGTTCAGGAAGCCCGGCCCGGCGACCTCCGCGGAGAGAATGTCACCCTTTCCGGAAAGCTCGCCGCTCAACCGTTCGGCGAGCGCGCGCGGATTGGTCTTGAGCGGCTTGGCCAGCACCATCGCCGCATTGGTCGCGAGATCGCCATGGGCGGGATCGCGCGGGGGCTCCACCACACAGCGCGCCAGCAAGGCCGGATCAACCTCTCCGTTGGGATAAAGCCGCGTGACAGCGTCACGAACCAGATCGGCATATTCGGTGAAGATGTTCATGTGCGACTTCTCTCGGCGCGGCCCGGTCCGGTGCGGCATGCGCCCGGACCTGCGTGCGGCTTGTCTGTGAAACGGGCAGGCGGGCGACCTAGCCCAAATCCGGGGTATGGTCAAACAGGCGGCGATGCTCGTCGACGGCGAAACGGTCGGTCATGCCGGCGACGAAATCGCAAACGCGGCGGGCGAGACGGTCCGGCTCGTCGGGCCGCAGATCCCGGTGCCATTCCTCCGGCATCAGGCTCGGCGTCTCCATATAGGCGGCAAACAGGTCGCGCACGATGGCGGCAACCTGCTTGCGGACCGCGAGCACGCTGTCGTGCCGGTAGAGATTTGCAAACAGGAACGCCTTCACGGAGCGCTCCGACGCGGTCATTCCCTCGGAAAAGCTCACCACGGCGCCAGAAGCTGCGCGAATGTCCTCCACAGAGCGTGGCGCCAGCGCGGTCAGCCGACGAACGGACTCCTCGATGACATCCTCGACCATGCGGGTAATCGAGCGGCGGACGATCTCGTGAATGCGCCGCGGCTCCTCAAGGTCGGGATAGCGTGCGTCGACCTCGTCGAGAATGTCCTTGAAGAACGGCACCTCGCGAATCTGCTCCACGCTCAGCAGCCCCGCCCGCAGTCCGTCGTCGAGATCATGGGCATCATAGGCAATGTCATCGGCGATTGCAGCGGCCTGGGCCTCCGCGCCCGGCCAGGTGTCGAGGCGCAGGTCCTGACGCGCCGCATTCGCCCGGATCGCGAAGGGCAGATCCCCGCCCGCGAATTTGCCGATCGGCTTGCCGTCCGTCCCGACCAGCGGCCCATTGTGCTTTACCAGCCCCTCAAGGGTCTCCCAACTCAGGTTGAGCCCGTCGAACTCCGCGTAGCGCCGCTCAAGGTTCGTAACGATCCGCAGCGACTGCGCATTGTGATCGAACCCGCCATAGGGCGCCATGCAGGCATCCATGACATCCTCGCCCTCATGGCCGAAGGGGGTGTGGCCAAGGTCGTGGGCAAGCGCCAGGCACTCGGCGAGATCCTCGTCAAGCCGCAAGGCGCGGGCCAGCGACCGCGCGATCTGGGAGACCTCGATGGTATGGGTCAGCCGGGTGCGGAAATGATCGCCCTCGTGATAGACGAACACCTGCGTCTTGTGTTTCAGCCGCCGGAAAGCCGTCGAATGAATGATCCGGTCGCGATCGCGCTGGAACGGCGTGCGCGTCGGGCTTTCGCCTTCGGGAAACAGGCGTCCCGCGCTCCTGTCCGGGTCCGTTGCATAGGCCGCACGCGGCTGGGCGCCGTATCCTAGGGGGGCAGTCATCGGCTCTCCGTGAAATTCCGGCCCTCGCGCGGCACTGTCACGAGCGCGATTGCCGGCTTCATGCTGTTGACGCAGGCTCGCCCTGTTCATACCTATCAGGTAACGTCTTGCACAGACATGACGCTCGCGCCGCATCACTTTCTTTGCAGGCTTCGGCGGAAAAACCGCCAGCAACAGCCGGCGCGACTGCAAGACACGGCAAGAACGCCCTTCGGCGTGAACAGTGAGGTCTGGAAATGACCAGCGAAACAACCGTCGCGGAAACGCAGGCCAACGGGGCTGTTTCCGTTGCCTCCGCATCCGGGGACAGTGTGACCGTCAGCCCCTCCGCGATCCGGCGGATTGCCCGCATCCTGTCGGGAGAACCGGCGGGGACGATGCTGCGCATCAGCGTCGAGGGCGGTGGATGCTCCGGGTTCCAGTACAAATACGATCTGGTGACCGACCGCGAGGACGATGACGTCGTCATCGAGGAGGCCGGCGCGATCGTGCTCGTCGACCCGGTGTCGCTGCAATACATGAGCGGATCCGTCGTCGACTATGTCGATGACATCATGGGGCAGTCGTTCCAGATCAACAATCCGCTCGCCTCCGCCGGATGCGGCTGCGGGACGAGCTTTTCCATCTGACGCCTTTCGCCCGCCCCGGACGCGGCGCGCAGCTCTTGACCAGGAACATCCGTTGAAGATCGCCACTTGGAACATCAATGGCGTCAAGGCGCGCCACGACACCGCCCTCGCCTGGCTTGAGGAAGCCAGGCCCGACATTGCCTGCCTGCAGGAAATCAAGTCGGTCGACGAGGGGTTTCCGGCGGCCGAGTTCGAGGCGCTGGGCTACCAGGTGGAGACGCATGGACAAAAGGGCTTCAACGGCGTTGCCCTGCTCAGCCGGCTTCCGCTTGAGGACGTCTCGCGCGGCCTGCCCGGCGACGACGAGGACACCCAGGCGCGCTACATCGAGGCGCGGGTGAAAAGCGCCGCCGGCCCGGTGCGGGTCGGATGTCTCTATCTGCCCAACGGCAATCCGCTGGGAACGGAGAAATTCGACTACAAGCTGAAGTGGATGGAGCGCCTGCACCGCCATGCGCAGGACTGCCTTGCCCGGGAGGAAGCGTTTGTCCTTCTCGGCGACTACAATGTGATCCCCGAACCGCGCGACGCAAAAAACCCGGACGCCTGGCGCGACGATGCGCTGTTCCAGCCGGAAAGCCGGCGCGCGTTCCGCGCGCTTGAAAACCTCGGACTGTCCGATGCGCTGCGCCTGACCAACCATGACGACGGTGTCTACAGCTTCTGGGATTATCAGGCCGGCGCCTGGCAGAAGAACAACGGTATCCGCATCGATCACCTGCTCCTGTCGGCGGAAGCGGTCGACCGTCTGGAGCGCACGGGTGTGGACCAGCATGTGCGCGGCTGGGAAAAGCCGTCGGACCATGTGCCGGTCTGGGCCGAATTCGCCGATTGAGCGCAAACGGATTTGCGCTGAGCGTCGGGCGCGGCGTCACGAAATGACGTTGCGGTAAAAGCGTGATTTCCGTCAGGATATGCTATGATTGCGCCATGCATGGGTCATGGCAGATTTCACGCCGCCTGCGCGGCGGCATCCTGGCAACGGCGGCATTGACCGCACCGCTTCTGTTCGCGGCAAGCGCTGCCTCCCAGCAGAATAGCCGCTCCGCCTGCACATGCCGCTTTTTCGGTCAGGACTATCACCTTGGCGAGACGATCTGCCTGCGCGGACCGGACGGACCGCAGCTCGCCCGCTGCTCGATGCTTCTCAACAACACGACATGGACGCCGCTCAAACAGGAATGCCCGACCACGCGGCTGCTGCCAGGCGCATCCGAAACGCCGGACGGTGACACAGCCAAGCCAAGCGCGGGCTGACCCGCGGGGCGTCACCGGGACGGCAGGTCCCGCGCTGAAGCATCAGGGGATTTCGCGACAAAAGTCGACGGCGGCTACTGCCGGCTGTCGGCAAGAACGGACGGGTTCGCCTGCATCCAGGATTCCGCGAGGCTTGCGGACCGGCGGCGAACGCTCTCCTCGGCCAGCGAGAAACTGCGCTCCTGCAACTCGGTGATCCAGGCCTCATCCGCCCCGCTGGCCCGACGCTGCGCGACGGTCAGCCACATCAGGCCGGCAACCTTGTTGTCGAAGCCGTGGAAGTCGCCGGTATAGAGCAATTCGCCAAGCCGCGCCTGCGCCTTCAGGTGCCCTTTCTTCGCCGCCAGCTTCAACCAGCGCGCCGCCATGCGCACATCTCGGCCGCTTTCGTCGAGATACAGCATGCCCAGATGATACTGCGCATCCGCATCGCCGAAATAGGACGCGGCATAGCTGAAGATCTCGCGCGCCCGCCCGATGTTGGGCTTGATCGCACTGTCGTTGATACCCGTCAGGTAATAGGAGCCGAGCTCGACGAAGGCGCTGGCGATGAAAGGGGCGCGGGGCGACGACGGGCTGTCGTCGGCGTAATTGGAGGCGATCTCGCGAAAATACTCGAACGCCTTGATGTCGTCTTCCTTGACGCCGTCGCCGCGCGAATACATCCGGCCGAGCTTCCAGGCCGCCAGCGGATGGCCGTTCTCGGCGGCAAACCGCAGAGAGTCGAGCGCACGCTCCTTCTCGCCGGCGTAATAGAAGCGCGTTCCGGCACGCAACGCCTCGCCGGGGGAAATATCATGCGCGCTTCCTGCAGCACCCGACATGCGGGCTGCCGCCGCTGCGGCAGAATCCTGTGCGTTCGCAGGTCCCGCAAAGGCCGCGCACATCATGACAGCGCTGAGACAACCAAAAACAGTGATCCGCATATTTCGTCCGCCTGATGACACATGGCAGCGGTTTTCCCGCGCCGCGCGTCTGCGCCTTCTTTCCCTGTGGGCGGCCTCAACCGGATGAAGACCGCACCGAATTCACTCGCAATAACCGAAGTGTCAGACTTCGGTTCTCATGCTCGTTGTCCCGCCAACCGACAGCGGAATACTGGACCCTGTGATACTCCGTTCAAAAGGCGAGACTGCGGCTGCGACCTGACATCACCGAGACAAAACCGCCGCAATCCCGTCACAAGTCCGAGGACCCACCTTCTGTTCGCAAAGATGGCCGAAACACGGCATTTGGGGCAGGTCGAACGCCGTGCCTGCAGACGACTGCAACACTGTTGCGCCGCGGCCACAGACCGCGGGCCTCACCCGGCAACGACGATCAGGACGGCATTGGCAAACAGCAGCGCGGCGGCGATCAGATCGATTTTCCCGGCCTTCGGCCTTGACGAATGGAACATCCTGCGGTCCTCCTCTGTCTTCGTTCTGGCGCCAGGCGGCACCACCTCTCCTCACCTGGAGACGATAGCGCGAACCGGTTGAAAAACGGTTTGCAGATTGCCGCGACGCAAGATCCTTTGCCAAAAGACGCGCCATTGGCAGAATCATGGGCGATTCGGGCCGTCGGCCCTTCCCCGACCTGGACAACATATGACCGCTGACGACGATCTCTTTTCCGGCAACGGCCCCGCCCCCCGGCCCGCTTCCGAGCCAGCGCCCCCGGTGCCTCCCGCCGCGGCGACCGCGCCGGCGCGCGACAGCCGCGCGGCCGAGCCGCGCAAGCCGGCACGCTCGCGCTTTTCGGAAAGCGCGGACTACACCGCCGACGACATCGAGGTTCTGGAGGGACTGGAACCGGTTCGGCGCCGTCCGGGCATGTATATCGGCGGAACGGACGAACGGGCGCTGCATCACCTGTTTGCCGAAGTCATCGACAACTCGATGGACGAGGCCGTCGCAGGTCACGCGAGCTGGATCGAAGTCTCCCTTACGGCCGACGGCTATCTGAGCGTCGCCGACAACGGCCGCGGTATCCCGGTCGACCCCCATCCCAAGAATCGCGACAAGTCGGCGCTCGAGGTCATCATGACCACGCTGCATGCCGGCGGCAAATTCGACAGCAAGGTCTATGAAACCTCCGGCGGTCTGCATGGCGTCGGCGTGTCGGTGGTCAATGCGCTGTCCGACGATCTGATCGTGGAGGTCGCACGCGCGCGCAAACTCTATCGCCAGCGCTTCCAGCGCGGCGTACCGGTCGGACCGCTGGAATGCGTCGGCGACGTCCAGAACCGGCGCGGGACGCTCGTGCGGTTTCACCCCGACCCTGAGATTTTCGGCAAGAACGCGGCGTTCCAGCCTGCCCGCCTGTTCAAGATGGCGCGGTCGAAGGCCTATCTGTTTTCCGGCGTCGAGATCCGCTGGCGCTGCGCCCCCGAGCTGGTCTCCGGCAAGGACGAGGTCGAGGCCGAAGCGACCTTCCATTTCCCCGGCGGCCTGCGCGACTACCTGCAGGATGCGCTCGGCAAGGAACGCCGGGTGATCGAGGACACATTCGCCGGCCGCACCAAGGACACCGGCCGGCACGGGTCGGTCGAATGGGCCGTCACCTGGTTCGCCGGCGACGGCTTCGTGCATTCCTACTGCAACACGGTTCCGACACCGGAAGGCGGCACCCATGAGACGGGGCTGCGCTACGCCTTGCTGCGCGGCCTCAAGGCCTATGGCGAGCTCGTCGGCAACAAGAAGGCGTCGATCATCACCGGCGACGACATCGTCACCTCCGCGGGCGCGATGTTGTCGGTGTTCATCCGCGAGCCGGAATTCGTCGGCCAGACCAAGGACAAGCTCGCCACGGCCGAAGCGACCAAGGTCGTGGAAAACGCCGTCCGCGATGCCTTCGACCATTGGCTGACAGCGGCGCCCAACCAGGCCAACAAGCTCCTGGACTGGGTGGTCGAGCGCGCCGACGAACGGTTGCGGCGGCGCCAGGAAAAGGACGTCGCGCGCAAGACCGCGGTGCGCAAGCTGCGGCTGCCGGGCAAGCTGGCAGACTGCGCCTCGAACCAGGCGCAAGGGTCCGAGCTCTTCATCGTGGAGGGCGATTCGGCCGGCGGCTCCGCCAAACAGGCGAGAAACCGAAAGACCCAGGCCGTGCTGCCGCTGCGCGGAAAGATCCTCAATGTGGCGAGCGCCGGCCGCGACAAGCTTGCGGCGAACCAGCAGCTTGCCGATCTTGTCCAGGCGCTTGGCTGCGGTACGGGAAGTTCTTATCGCGACGCGGATCTGCGCTACGAGAAGATCGTCATCATGACCGACGCAGACGTCGACGGCGCCCATATCGCGTCCCTGCTGATCACCTTCTTCTACCGCGAGACGCCGGAGCTGATCCGCAACGGCCACCTCTATCTGGCCGCTCCGCCGCTGTACCGGATCAGCCAGGGCGGCAAGACGCTCTACGCCCGCGACGACGCCCACAAGGATGCCCTGCTGGAGAGCGAATTCCGCAAGAACGCCAAGGTCGACATCGGCCGGTTCAAGGGGCTTGGCGAGATGCTTCCCGCCCAGCTCAAGGAGACCACCATGGACCCCGACAAGCGCACGCTGCTCCAGGTACGGATCCTGGAAGAGGACGGGGCATCGACCAAATCCTCGATCGAGCGCCTGATGGGGAACAAGCCGGAGGCACGGTTCCTCTTCATCCAGGAAAACGCGCAGTTCGCCGAGGAACTCGATATCTGATCCACCGGGCAAAGGGGGGCAGCGGTCAACCAGGGCGACCGCGACAACGGAAAGCAGGAAACGGTGCTCAGGGCCATTCTCAATGCAGTCGAACGGCGACGCCGTCCGATGCACGATCACCATTATCTCGTCCTCTCCGGGATCGGTCTGGCCTATGGCCGCTGCCCCAATGCCGCGAGCGAAAGCCTTCGCCTTGCGCTTCTGGCGCTGAACGCCCGCCACACCGGCGCCGGCGAGCCCGCGACGCCGCCGCAAAATCACTATGCAACGGGAACCCTGGCCAACTGGACCGACGGAATGACGCTGCTTTCGGCACGCCAGCTCGAGCGGCTGCATCCCGGGGCCTTGATCTTCGCGGCAATCCGCGATCCGGTCACACGTCTGGCGGCCTGCTACGCCCGCGACTTCGGCATGGGCCGCAATGCCCCGGCGTCGTCGCGGTTCCTCGGATTCCAGAAGGGAATGAGCTTCGATGCCTTCGCAGCCTGGGTCTGCGGCATTCCCGACAGGAAAAGCCCCAACGCCTTTCGCGGTCAGGCGGATATTCTCCTGCACAAGGGACGGCTGCTGCCGGACCATTTGATCCGCTTCGAAAGCCGGCAGGCGGACTGGACTGCCCTTAGGAACAAGGTGAAAGCGAAAAACGGGATCGATATCGGCCCCCTGCCCGAAGCCGACACCACGTCGGAGCCGGAGATCGCGGCCGTGGCGGCCTCGCTCGCCCCCTCTCTGCGCAAGACCGTGAAGCAGCGCTACCGGCGCGACTACGAGCTCCTCCTTCGCCAGGACGCCCCGCGCTGACAGGCGGGGGCCATCCGAAACCCGGTTCAAGGACCCTACCCTTGCCATGATGACCCTGGGTTCTTTGTTCCTCGGAGCCTTTCTTGCCGCCACCCTGCTGCCCTTCTCCTCGGAGGTCATGCTCGTGGCGGCGCTTGTGGCGGGCGAGATCCCGCCGGCGCTGCTCGTCGCGGCGGCCGCAGCCGGAAACATCCTCGGCTCGCTCGTCAACTGGACGCTCGGGCGCTTCTTGCTGACCTGGCAGCATCGACGCTGGTTCCCCTTTACCCCTGCGCAGATCGCCAGGGCGTCGGACCGCTTCTCGCGCTATGGCAGCTGGTCGCTTCTTTTCGCGTTCCTCCCGATCATCGGCGATCCGTTGACCTTCGTCGCAGGCATGCTGAAGGTGCCCTTCTGGCGCTTCACGGTTCTGGTCTCGATCGGCAAGATCGCGCGCTACGCCGCCCTCGCAGCCACCGTGTAGCCGGTTCTACGACCCCGGGACCCAACGCCGGCCGAGGCACCGTTTCCCTCGACACCAAAACATTTTAGACTGCACCCTGTTTAATCGAACGCGCACGATGAGGAGAGACCATGCGCAGCATTCCTCACCGCCACGGGTGGCGTCGCCTGGGTCCGGTCGCCTTGCTCGCCGCCTCGATCTCCTTGGGCCTTGGCATCCAGACGGCTCTGGCGGACCCGGTCAAGCAGCTGGTGGAGACCCTGCCGGGCAGCGTCGCCGCGCTGACGCGCATTCCCGGAGCCGAGGGCTCGCCGCTTTCCTTCGTCGTTGTTCGCGAAGAAACCGGCGACAGGCTGTTCATCGTGTCATCGAACTTGGCAAACACGGCAATCGAAGTGGCCGAGGCGCGGACGCTGTCTGCAAGAATCACTGGCCTGCGCAGTGAATTGGACAGCTACGGCCTTGTTGCCTTCGTCGACCTGCAGACCTCGGGCGGCGAGGAAACGACCTACGAACTCTTCCTTGAAGGCGAGGACCCGTCGGCGCACACCTTCCAGCCGGCAAGTAACTGACGCCACCACCGTCGGATTGCACGATGGGCAATTCTTGTGTCACTACGTATGGCGACTTTGCGTCATTGACATTTTATTTTCCAACTGTAGTGTGCGCGGCAAAGCAGCCGGGTTGGTGGACAACACCGACGCCGGTACGGTTTCCAATCATGCAATCAAGGTAATATGTCCTTTTCCTCACTTGGACTGAGCGAAAAAGTACTCGCCGCCGTCGCGGCTGCCGGGTACACTGAGCCCACCCCCATTCAGGCTGCGGCAATCCCGCATGTGCTTGAACGTCGTGACGTCTTGGGCCTCGCCCAAACCGGCACCGGAAAGACGGCGTCCTTCACACTGCCGATGCTGACGCTGCTGGAGAAGGGTCGCGGGCGAGCGCGCATGCCGCGCACGCTCATTCTCGAGCCGACGCGCGAGCTCGCTGCCCAGGTCGAGGAAAACTTCAACCGATATGGCGTCAACCACCGACTGAACGTCGCGCTGCTGATCGGCGGCACGTCCTTCGGGGACCAGGATCGCAAGCTGGACCGCGGCGTCGACGTTCTGATCGCGACGCCGGGACGCCTGCTCGACCACACCGAGCGCGGCAAGTTGCTGCTGCAGGGCGTTGATATCCTTGTGATCGACGAAGCCGACCGCATGCTCGACATGGGCTTCATTCCCGACATCGAGCGGATCTGCAAGCTGATCCCGATGACCCGTCAGACCCTGTTCTTCTCGGCAACCATGCCGCCGGAGATCCAGCGTCTGGTCGATACCTTCCTGCACAATCCGGCCCGGGTCGAGGTGGCCCGCACCTCGTCGACCGCGGATACGGTCACCCAGCAGGTGGTCGCATCCGGCGGCAAGGATTTCGACAAGCGCGAGACGCTGCGCAAGCTGGTCGACGAAGCGGAAAACCTCAAGAACGCCATCGTGTTCTGCAACCGCAAGCGGGACGTCCAGACGGTGTTCCGTTCGCTGCAGCGCCATGGCTACTCGGTCGGCGCCCTTCATGGCGACATGGACCAGCGCTCGCGCATGGCGACGCTGGACCAGTTCCGCAAGGGCGAACTGGCCCTGCTCATCGCAAGCGACGTGGCCGCGCGCGGCCTCGATATTCCCGACGTCAGCCACGTCTTCAATTACGACCTTCCGACACATGCGGAGGATTACGTCCACCGCATCGGCCGCACGGGTCGTGCGGGGCGCAGCGGTGTCGCAATCTCCATCGTGACAGGCAGCGACCAGAAGTATCTGGCCGGCATCGAGAAGCTGATCGAACGCCCCCTTGCCTGGCATGGCGATCCGATCGATTTCGAGAGCGCCTCGGCAGAGCAGAAAGCCCGCCGCCGGAGCGGCGGACGCACGCCGCGTGACGCTGAAGCGGATGGCGAGGCCAAGCCGCGTCGCCGGACGCGCGCGGGCGGACGGGATCGCAAGGCCCCCGAGCCGGACGCCGCACCTGCCGAGGAAAAGGCCGTCGCCGATGCTCCGGCACCGGCTTCGACCCCGGCAAGCCCGGAGCCGAGGGTGGAGGCGAAACAGTCCGAGAGCAAGGCGCCGCCGCGCCGCGGACGCAGCCCCAAGCCGGCCGCGCAGGACGAGAAGCGTCAATCTTCGAAGCGGCGTCGCGGAAACGGCGGCAAGGACGACGAGCCGGTGATCGGATTGGGCGATCACGTTCCGGCGTTCCTGCTGCGCGATACCCGGCCAAAGAAAGCGAGTTGACGCACGGCATCGCAAACCGGAAAAATCGGAAATGCATGCCGTAGCGGAGGCCGGGACGCGTCTTTCTTCAGCCTTAACGCTACCTTAAAACTTGGCGGCCAATATTCTTTCAACTCTAAGGAATTGCGGCGCGTCCAAGTATTGGGTTTGCCCGCAGGTGCGTTTGGAACCGTGAATGGCCCAGGAAGACGACCACAAGCGAACGATCGTCTACGGCGACGCAGCGATCAAGTACATTCGCAAGAATGAACTTCCTGCATATCCCCGGTTCTATGAGCTCTGGTACACCTACGCGGCCGGCTTCAATCACTCGCTCAATCGCGCGGTGAACGAAATTGCCGGCTCGACCGGCAAGGTCACCACCGAACAGCTCCAGCAGATCTACAACGGCTTCCTGTCGCCGACGAAACTTGGGGACCGGATCGATGAAGTCGGAGAAAAGATCTCGGACGAGATCCGGGATATGGTCGACATTCTGGGACAGAGCGTCGACAGCGTCGCGGAATATGGCGCGTCGCTTGCCGGGGTCCAGTCGCAGCTGGAAGAGCTTGACGATCCGACGCAGCTGAAGCGCATCGTCAGCCACATGATCAAGGCAACCAAGAGCACGGCCGCCTCGAACCAGGCGCTTGAAGATCAGCTCATGGAGTCGCGCAAGCAGATCGAGGAACTTCAGGAAAGCCTGGAAGCGATCCGCTACGAATCCCTCACGGACGAGCTCACCACCCTGAGCAACCGCAAGCACTTCGATCACACCATCGAACGGGTGGTGAAGGATGCCGGGGAATCCCAGGAGCCGCTGTCGCTGCTCCTGACGGACATCGACCATTTCAAGAAATTCAACGACACCTTCGGGCACCAGACCGGTGACCAGGTCTTGCGGCTTGTCGCCCTCGCCGTGAAGCAGAACGTCAAGGGCCACGACATCGCCTGCCGCTATGGCGGCGAGGAGTTTGCGATCCTGCTACCGCACACCTCGCTGCGCCAGGCCGTCACCGTTGCCGAGCACATCCGGCGCGCGGTGTTGTCGAAGGAACTGGTGAAACGCTCGACCGGCGAGAATCTCGGCCGGATCACGATCTCCATCGGCGTGTCGTCGTTCAAGCCGGGCGACACCGCCCAGTCGCTGATCGGACGCGCCGACACCGCGCTCTATGCCGCCAAGGCCGCCGGGCGCAATCTCGTGCGCTGCGAAACCGATCCGGACGTCCAGAGCGACAGCCGCGTCGCCTGACCCGGCCGCCCACCGATAGAGCTTGAAGAAGATGATGCCGGCGCCGTCAGGCGCGGCATCGAAGTCCTGTGCGTTTCCAGGATTTCGGAGAAAAGCCCCCACCCTTCTCCGAAATGCCGGCCGGCGATGTCCGGCGCGGCGTTCCCCTGGCATGCGGCTGTGCGCGTGTCCCGACTTCAGCCCGGCGCGTTGGCCGGCTGAAAACCGTCGGCGTCGGCGGCCTTCAGCGACACGGATTCGCCGCAGCCGCAGGCGGAGACTTCGTTGGGATTGCGGAAGACGAAGCCCGAGCGGAACTTGGTCACCTCGTGGTCCATCTCGGTTCCGAGCAGGAACAGGACGGCCGACGGGTCGACATAGATGCGCACGCCCTTGTCCTCGATCACGTCGTCGCCAGGCTTGGCCTCCTCGACGAGCGACATGTCGTACTCCATGCCCGCGCATCCGCCTTTCTTGATGCCGACGCGCAGCCCGAGAGCATCCTTGTCGGAGTTCTCGATGATTTCGCGAACGCGCCCTGCTGCGGCTTCGGTCAGCGTCAGGACTTGAAATTTCGATGCCATCGCAGTGTCCAATCCAGCAGTCCGGGGAATTCGGGCGCCTTGCGCATGGCGCGCAGGGCGCGGATTTTGCGCGGCAACGATCCGGTTGGGCCCGCCGCGCACGATCTAGCTTCTCGGAACCAGCAGTCCCGAGCCTTCATCACAATATAGGGCGCCAGGCGGGTCAATACCAGTTGAGGGCGATCTTGGCCTCTTCCGACATGCGGTCCGGCGTCCACGGCGGATCGAACACCATGTTCACATTGACCGGGCCGACACCGGCAACGGAACTGACCGCATCCTCGACCCAGCCGGGCATCTCGCCGGCGACCGGGCACCCGGGCGCGGTCAGCGTCATGTCGACCGAAATCGACCGGTCGTCCTCAATGTCGACCTTGTAGATCAGGCCGAGCTCATAGATGTCGCACGGGATCTCGGGATCGTAGACGGTCTTCAACGCGCCGACGATATCCTGCGTGATCTGCTGCAGTTCTTCCGCGGGAATGGCGCTGCCGCCGGAGCCTGAAATCTCCGCCTGCGGCTCTCCGACACCCGTATCGGTCATGGTCGAATGTTCACTCATGGCATCCTCACGCAAAAAAGTCCTGAGCCTTTTGCAAGGCGGCGACGAGACTGTCGACCTCTTCGACGGTGTTGTAGAGACCGAAGCTTGCCCGGCAGGTCGAGGTGACGCCATAGCGCGCCAGAAGCGGTTGCGCGCAATGGGTACCTGCGCGCACCGCCACACCCTCCCGGTCGATCACCATCGAGACGTCATGGGCGTGAACGCCCTTCATCTCGAAGGAGATGATCGCACCCTTGCCCGGCGCCTCGCCGAAGATCCGGATCGAATTCAGTTTCTTCAGCTGCTCCTGCGCATAATCGCGCAGGCGCGCCTCATGCGCGGCGATGCGGTCGCGGCCGATCGCATCCATGTAGTCGAGCGCCGCGCCCAGCCCGATCGCCTGAACGATCGGCGGCGTGCCCGCCTCGAAGCGGTGCGGCGGGGCATTGTAGGTCACGCCGTCTTCGGTGACGTCGAGGATCATCTCGCCGCCGCCGTTGAACGGCGCCATCTTTTCCAGAAGCTCCATCTTGCCCCACAGCACGCCGATGCCCGACGGGCCGTAGACCTTGTGCCCGGTGAAGCAATAGAAGTCGCACCCAAGATCCTGCACATCGACCGGCATGTGCACGGCCGACTGGCTGCCGTCGACCAGCACCGGCACGCCATGGGCATGGGCGATCTCGCAGACCTGCTTGATCGGCACGACGGTGCCCAGCACGTTCGACATATGGGTGATGGCGACCATCTTGGTGCGCGGGCCGATGGCCTGTTCGAAGGCATCCAGGTCGAACGACCCGTCCTCGCGCACATAGACCCATTTGAGCACCGCGCCCTTGCGTTCCCTGAGGAAGTGCCAGGGCACGATGTTGGAATGGTGCTCCATGATCGTGAGAACGATCTCGTCGCCCTCGCCGATATGTTGCGCGCCATAGGATTCGGCCACAAGATTGATCGCTTCCGTCGTCGAGCGGGTGAAGATCACCTCGTCGACCGACGGCGCGTTCAGGAAGCGGCGCACGGTCTCGCGCGCCGCCTCGAAGTTTTCCGTCGCGGTGTTCGACAGATAGTGCAGCCCGCGATGGACATTGGCGTATTCGTGCGAATAGGCCCGCGTGACCGCATCGATGACCGCTTGCGGTTTTTGTGCGGACGCCCCGTTGTCGAGATAGACCAGCGGTTTTCCGTAGACTTCCCGCGACAGGATCGGGAAGTCCCGGCGCACCGCCGCGACGTCGTAGGTGGCAGCCGCATCCGCAGCCGGATTCGCGCTCAACGCCATGTCTTACTCCTCGGTCGAAAGCCAGTCTTTGATCCGGCCTTCAAACGCCTCGATAACGATCTCGTCGTTGATTTCCTCGACAGCCTCGGAGAGGAACGCCAGCACGAGCAGCGTGCGGGCCTCCTTTTCCGGGATGCCACGTGCGCGCAGATAGAAGAGGAGATCCTCGTCGATCTGGCCGCTGGTTGCACCATGCGCGCATTGCACGTCATCGGCAAAGATTTCCAGCTCCGGCTTCAGCGACATGTCGGCATTTTCCGACAGAAGCAGCGACTGGGTCATCATCTGACCGTCGGTCTTCTGCGCATGCGGACGCACGATGATCTTGCCTTGGAACACGCCCTTGGCACCGTCGTCGACCACGGTCTTGAAGATCTCGCGGCTCTCGCAATGGGGAACCGCGTGATCGACGACCAGCGTCTGGTCGACATGCTGCCGGTCGCGCACCATGGTGATGCCGAGCAGGTCCGCGCGGGCATTCTCGCCGTCGAAGGCAACGAAGGACTGGTGACGGGCAAAGCCCGACCCGATCCCCGCACAGATCAGCTTGGCGTGTGCCTCTTCCGCGAGCGTCAGCGTCGCGGTGGCGACATGGGTCGTCCCGGAGGCTTCCGCCTGAAGCCGCGCCACCGTCAACCCGGCGCCCTTGCCGGCGCGGATATCGGTCAGCGTGTTGGAGAACGTGCCCTCCCCGCCGCCGACGAAGGTCTGCAGGATCACCGCCTCGCTTTTCTCGCCGGCGCGGATCAGGACCCGCTCGCCGGTGCTGGCAGCCTCTGCCCCCGACACATGGACGATTTCCACCGGCTTCGTCAGCTTGGTGTTGTCCGCGATGGCAAGGTCGAGCCCATCGGCGCAGAAGATCGCATTGAGCCCGACAGCCGCATCATCGCGCGCGACCGCCGGCAGGTCGAGAAGCGCATCGCCGTCGGCGGCAAGCGCCTCGGCAAAGGGGCGCACGGTAACGCCATCGGCGGCAAGCGCCGCCACATCCGAGAGTTCCGGATGATAATGCCCGTCGACGATCACCAACCGATAGCGCTCCACCGACGCATAGGCCTCGCCCGCAGAGGCAAGCACGGCCTTGGCGTCCGCCTCGGAGCGCCTGGCGGCAAATGCCGGCACGTCTTTCAGCCTTGCGCGCAGGTCGGAGTATTTCCACTCCTCCACCCGGCGGTGCGGCAGGCCGGCGGCGCGAAACGCGTCGAAGGCCTTCGTGCGCAGCTTGGCCACACCGGCACCGCCGGGCAGCGAGTCGCGCATCGTTTCATAGGCTTCGGCCAGAGCGGCCTCCGCCTTGGTTTCCAGAGTGCGTGGTTCCATGTTCATGACAGCTTCCCCCGCGCTCACGCGGCCGCGCCGACGTAGTCGGCATAGCCGTTCTTCTCCAGCTCAAGCGCCAGGTCCTTGTCGCCGGTCTTCACGATCCGGCCCCGGGACAGCACATGCACGACATCCGGCACGATGTGATCGAGCAGACGCTGATAGTGGGTGATCACCAGGAACGACCTCTCCGGCGAGCGCAACGCGTTGACGCCATCGGACACGACCTTGAGCGCATCGATGTCGAGACCAGAATCGGTCTCGTCGAGCACGCAGAGCGACGGCTCCAGCAGCGCCATCTGCAGGATCTCGGAGCGCTTCTTCTCGCCGCCGGAAAAGCCGACGTTCAGCGGACGCTTCAGCATGTCCATGGTGATCTGCAGCTCGGCCGCCTTTTCCTTCACCCGGCGCATGAACTCCGGCGTGGACAACTCGTCTTCGCCGCGCGCCTTGCGCTGCGCATTGAGAGCCGTCTTCAGGAAGGTCATCGTCGCGACGCCCGGGATCTCGATCGGATACTGAAACGCCAGGAACATGCCCGCTGCGGCACGCTCGTCCGGCGACAGCTCAAGCAGGCTCTCGCCATTGTAGAGAATGTCGCCGTCGGTGACCTCATAGTCGGTCTTGCCGGCGAGAATATAAGACAGCGTGGACTTGCCGGAGCCGTTCGGCCCCATGATGGCATGCACTTCGCCCGGCTTTACGGTCAGATTGACGCCGCGCAGGATCTCGGTGCCGTCGTCGGCAATGCGGGCATGAAGGTTCTTGATCTCGAGCATCGGGTAATCCTCGTTCATGTCGTTTCGGCGCGCCGCTCGGGCTCCGCCGTGAATATTCGGGGCAACGGGAAGCGCGCACCGGAGGCTTCGCGCTTCACTCTTCGGGTCAGCTCAACGGGTCGCGAGCTTGTAGGCAAACAGCACCAGAGCAGCGGCGACACCGACCGCAGCGGCCATTTTCAACGTGTAGCCCTTGTCTTTCGCGACGAAGAGCATTCCGAGAAAACCGCCGACGCCCCCGGCGACCGGGGTTGCGAACAGGTCGATGGCATCCGCCAGCGTCATCAGCCCACGGAGCCTTCGAGGCTGATCGAGATCAGCTTCTGCGCTTCGACGGCGAACTCCATGGGCAGCTGCTGGATCACGTCCTTGACGAAGCCGTTGACGATCAACGCCACCGCCTCTTCGTCGCTGAGCCCGCGCTGCTGGCAATAGAACATCTGGTCGTCGGAGATCTTGGAGGTCGTTGCCTCATGCTCGAAGACGGCCGTCGCGTTCTTGCTGTCGATATAGGGCACGGTATGGGCGCCGCAGTCCTGTCCGATCAGCAGGCTGTCGCACTGGGTGAAGTTGCGCGCGTTGGACGCCTTGCGATGCGCCGAGACCAGCCCGCGATAGGTGTTCTGCGACTTGCCCGCCGAGATGCCCTTGGAGATGATGCGACTGGAGGTGTTCTTGCCCAGATGCATCATCTTGGTGCCGCTGTCGATCTGCTGGCGACCGTTCGACACGGCGATGGAGTAGAACTCGCCGCGCGAATTGTCGCCGCGCAGGATGCAGGACGGATACTTCCAGGTGATCGCCGACCCGGTCTCGACCTGGGTCCAGGAGATCTTGGAGTTCT
>MDTD01119554.1_pt1 | contig 21970 bp, 20 predicted proteins | sample 811221 | NCBI WGS metagenome assembly MDTD01 (sample SAMN05326646, study PRJNA326480) | marine metagenome | isolation source: seawater | place: Pacific Ocean: South West | collected 2011 | reverse complement strand
TTTTGAAAAAGATTTGATAAGTGAACTAAATAATTGTATAAACAGATTATATGATCTTCATTTTAAGAGGCAAAAACGAGAGCAAGAAAAGATCTTCTATGATAGTAATGTCGATTTCAATGATGAAACAATTAAGTCAGTAATTACTGATAGTTTAAAAACAAATAAGTTAATCAAAAGATTACAATCAGAGAAAAATAAATGACACAAGAAGAATCAAATTCAATATCAGTTTCCTTTTCCTCAGATACAGATGATGAATCTGGTAATCAGGATGCATCAAGAGTCTTAAGAAAACTTTTGCCTGGCGCTACAGCAGAATTTGCAGATTCATGGGGTGAACCAAGTAATGAACAAGTAAATGAAATTGCTGAAGACCCAACATGGGATCCAAATATAAATGATTCAGATATTACAGATGACCCAGTAAGAATGTATTTGAGAGAAATTGGGAAAGTTAATTTATTAAATGCTCAAGGAGAAAAAGATCTGGCAAAACAGGTCGAAAACGGGAAGATAATTAAAGGTTTTCTAAGAGAAAATGCAGATAAAGACAACCCAAATGTATACATGCTCAAAACATTCACAAAGTCAATTGCATCAAATTTAGATCTGATTAAAGAATTAAAAAAACATTCAAAGTTAGAAGATTATGAGCTAACTCCATATTCTCTATTAACAGGTCAATCTGAAGATATACTAAATGGCGCAACAAAATCTGAAGAAGAAGAGCAAGTTATTATAGCAATTTCGGACACACTTAATATGAATGAAGAAGATATTCATACTAATATAAGCAATTTATCAGCTGGGATACAGATATTTCCTAATTGGTTATATGAGCACCTATTTAATGAAAAAGATGATCTAAAGTCTTTTAAGAAAAAAGTTTCTAAAAAAAATATAAGTTTAGGCAATTTTAAAGATGACGAATTGGAGAGCTTACTTAAAAATCATATAACTAAACTTGAGTCTGGTGCAAAACAATGTAGTGAGCATTTAGTTCAAGCTAATTTAAGACTTGTTGTGAGTGTTGCAAAAAAATATATAGGTAGAGGTATGTCACTCCTTGACCTTATCCAAGAAGGAAATATAGGGTTGATTAGAGCAGTTGAGAAATTTGAATTTAGAAAAGGATATAAATTTAGCACATATGCAACATGGTGGATAAGACAAGCGATAACTAGAGCAATTGCGGATCAAGCAAGAACCATAAGGATACCAGTTCATATGGTTGAAACTATAAACAAACTATTAAGAGTTAGTAGAAAATTGGTTCAAGAGTACGGAAGAGAACCAACAACTAAGGAAATCGGTGAAGAGATGGAATTATCTCCGGCAAAAGTAAGAGAAATACTTAAAATATCTCAAGAGCCAGTTTCATTAGAAACTCCAATTGGTGAAGAGGATGACTCTCATTTAGCTGATTTCATAAAAGATGAGAAATCACTTTCTCCAGTTGAAGCAGCTTCAAATAATCTACTCAAATCCCATGTAGGCTTAGTATTAGAATCTTTAAATCACAGAGAACAAAGAGTATTACAATTAAGATTTGGACTTGAAGATGGAAGAAGTAGAACCTTGGAAGAAGTAGGTCGTGAATTTGGAGTCACAAGAGAAAGAATAAGGCAAATAGAAGCTAAAGCTTTAAGAAAACTAAGACACCCTACAAGATCAAAAAAGCTGAGAGATTTCATGGATCCAAGTTATTAAGTTATAATTAATAACAATTATTTAATAATTAAAAAAAATATTATAAACTAAATCTATGCTTACTGATATTAGAGACATAATAATTATTTTTGGGATTTCTTTAAATTTACTACTTTTACTTATCTCAACAACATTAATTATAAACATTTTTGTTAAGTTCAGAAGGTTAGTTAGATTTATTGAAAATTCTATTGAAGAGATTTCTGATATAAGGAGTAGAGTAAAAAATACTATTCCAAAACCTATTTCTAGTGTAATTGATGGAGTAATAACAATTAAATCAATAGTTGATAGGCTATTTTCTAGAAAAAGAAAAAATAACAATGAAAAGGAGAATGATAATGGCTAATGATAACGATACTAATTTTTCTAGTGGATTTATAATTGGTGGTATTCTAGGCTTGATTGGTGGATTAGTTTTTGCGCCAAGACCTGGTGAAGAAACGAGAGCAATACTAACTGAAGCTGGTAATGAGTGGCGAGAAAAAGCAAAAGACCTTACAGATTTTGCAAAAGAAAGAATAATTGAAGCAACTAATGAAGGTAAAAGAGTTGCTGATACTTTAAGAGAAGAATTTGAAGATAAGCCAGAGAATTAAATAAATTTAGGATATGAGCCAAGAAACTTAACTGAAGAAACTTCATTTATTTCAGATAAGCTATTTTTTATAACTTCATCTCTAATATGACCTTCAATGTCAATAAAAAAGTAGTAACTACCTAATTTTTCTTTTGTGGGTCTTGACTCTATTTTGGTCATATTTATATTTTTTTTTGCCATTGGCTCTAATGCTTTAAATAATGAACCTGGAGAATCTTCTCTGAATGAAATAACAATTGAAGTTTTGTCAGAAATTGTTTTTTTAAGATTTTCTTCATCACCTATAACTACAAATCTTGTCACATTATTTTTAACTGATTGAATATTCTCACCAATTAATTTAATATTTTCCTTTTCTTTCATCCAAGGTGGACCAATAAAGGCACCTGTGCTCTTAGAATTGATTAGGTCATTTAATGAGTTTGCAGTACTATTTGATGCTTTAAGATCGACATTTTTAAAATTTTTAGATAAATAATCATAACATTGAGCTAAAGCCTGAGGATGGCTATAAATTACCTTAATTTGATTTATTTCTGTTTCTTGAAAACAGTAAATTGAATGATTAATTTCTAAATTTAATTCAGAAATAATATGAAAATTATTTTTTGAAGCCAAAAAATCTAATACTTCAACTATTGAACCATTAATACTATTCTCAAGTGGAACAATTACTTGATTAGTTTTAGAATTTTTTAAAGAATTTAAGACTTCGTTAATTGTGTTATATGGAATTTTTAAATTATCTTTGTCATACAATTTTGAAGCGTATGAGCTATAAGTTCCTTCTGGGCCTAAATAACCAATATTAAACATTTTTATTCCCCTGGAAAAACCTAGTCATTGTTTCTTCATTTCTGCTAGATGTAATTATAAGAATGTTATCTCCTTCTTCAATATCAATATTTTCAGATGATTGATAAGGATTGCCTTTTGAATCGATTTTACCAAAAATAATTGCTCTAAATGGTAAGTTTAGCTTAGCTAAGTCCATTCCAATCGCACTTGAACCTTTTGGTATCTTGATTGACCACAATGAAGTACCTTTATTTCTTATATCAAGTAAGCTTATAGGCAAAGTGATTCCAGAGGAGTTAATAATTAATTCTAATACTGATCTACCTTGAAAAAATAATTCTGTTATGCCATAAGCGTTAAATAGGGGAAGGTTTTCTTTACTATTTACAACAGATACAACATTATCTAGATTATATTTATACTTTGCTATTTCGCAAGAAATCAAATTGATTGAATCACTTGGTGTCATGGCGACAAATATAGTTTCTGAATTAGAGCGATTAATTCCTATAAATTCTAAAAATTCAGGAGACCCTGAATTTCCATAAAAAGCGATAGTATTTGCAAACTTACTATTTAAATCCATGACTTTATTTAGATCAGAGTCTATGAAAACAATATCTTCAAAACCATACCCTTGAAGTTCACTGTATAGCGTAATAGATTCATTATCTATTCCATTTATTATCATATTAATATTCATTTAATTGTCCAACTTATTAAGTAATCTTGTAATTTTCAAATTATGAGAATCTAATATTATGAACCCGAAAGATTCAAAAATTTCTACTAAAGATAAATCTTCTATAATCACAAATATAATTAAATTTGAATTAATTTTAGATTTTTGTGCAATAAATAATGTGTCAATATCATTGTCAGAATGAATAATTATTATATCCGATTCATTTAAACCTGCTTCAATTAAAGTATCAATTTTCTTTATATTGCCTGAATAGTAATTTATTTTATTTGTTTCAGGAAACTCCCAATTTAAAAAATAATCTGTTGATGTATCTAATAAGTTTATTTTTTCAACTTTATCGATTATTTCTTGAGAAATTTTTCTCAAAGTAATTTTTGAACCAATAGATAAAATATTCATCTAATTGTCATCCTGCCAAAGTAAAATTGAACTTTCAAAATTTTTAATTAAATTATTTATCCCTTTTACATTCCTTAATGGGATACTTTCAATAGAATTTTTTTTGAAGTCAGAATTTAAGATTTCTGAAAAATTTTCGAACATTGATTTAGGCATTATGATTAGATCAGAATTTACTTCTCGTGAAAGTTCAATTGCTCCATAAAAGTAATCTCTTACCTTATATATTAATCCATTTGTTCGTGAATAAGGAACTTTTAACTGATTTAAATTTGACTCAAAACTTTTTAAAAGATGTTCGGAGTTTTCAAATTTTATTTGAAGTTCTTTGTCTTCACTATCAATAGGATATTTAAATGGAATTTGTACTATGGAACTGTATGTTATATTTACTCCTTTTGACTTTATTAAAGTGGAAAATTTAGAAATTAGCCTAGAATTTTTTTCAGTCTTATTTTCTAAAACTATAAGTATATTATCCATTTTGGTCTATATTTATTGTTGTTGGTCTTACAATATCTGAAATTTTTTCATCTGGACCTGCAATTATTAAAGTATCATTTGAAATTAGATTTTGATTTTCATCTGGATTAATAATGATGTCCTCCCCTCTTTGAATAGCAACTAATGTGACACCATATCTATCTCTAAGGTTTCCAAACCCACTATTTTTTAAACTTTGGTTAACAAGCCTGGGAGGAACTTTTATTTTGCTAATTCCATAAGTTGAAGTAAGTTCCATATATTGCTCTATGCCAGGAAGAAATAAATCATGGGCGAGTTTTGTACCCATATCTGTTTCAGGATAAACAACTTTATCCACATTAATCCTATCCAAAGTTTGTCCTTGAAGCTTTGATACTGACCTTGCTACTACATTGCTAATTTCCAGAGATTTTAATAGAACACTTACCATAATACTTGCTTCAGTATTTGACCCAATAGCTACAACAGCATACTCAAATTTTTCAATTCCTAATTCTCTTAATGCATCTTCATCAGTAGCATCCGCAGCAACAGCATATGTAACTTGACCTGCTAGTTCTTGAACCTTATTAGAATCTTTGTCTATTGCTAAAACATCATGGCCCATTTGATACAATGTTGTTGCTACAGTAGTTCCAAATCTACCTAACCCGATAACTACAACTTGTGTTGTTTTCAAAATTTACTCCTTTTATCCTATTCTAACCTTCTCCTCAAAAAATCTGTACTCTATCTGCTTTTTTGATCCAGAAATCAATAAGCCGAGTGTCATGGGGCCAAGCCTTCCTACAAACATACCAATTATAAATATTATTTTTGAAGAATCACTCAATATTGATGATGTTCCAGTTGACATCCCATTTGTAGCAAAAGCAGAGAATATTTCAAATGTTAAATGGGCCTGATTATATTGATCTTCAAATATCAATACAATAAATATAATAAACAATACAATAAATAGGCTTAAAACTAATATTACCAATGACCTGACACCAAGACTATAGGGAATTTCTCTTCCAGAAAATGAAATATTTTCTTTACCTCTCAGATGACTAAATATCATCATTAAGGAAAGTATGAAAGTTGTTATTTTTATTCCTCCAGCTGTTGAAGCAGGTCCACCTCCGATGAACATAAGAACTCCACAAATAATATTTGTGTAGTCATTTGTCAGAGACATATCGAAAGAGTTAAATCCTGCAGTTCTTGTTGACATGGATGTAAAAAAACTATTAACAATTTTTTCACTTAATGAAAATTGACCAATAGTCTGACTGTTTGAGTATTCAAAAACAAAAATTGAAATGGTTCCAATTAATGTTAATACCAAAGATCCAATTAAGATCATCTTTGTTTCTAGACTTAAAAGCACCCTAAATCCCCTGAACCCTTTTTGTCCTAGAATTTTTCTATGATGTAAGAGATCATTTACAACAAAATAACCTATGCCTCCAAAGAAAAAAAGAATTGAAGTTAAAATCAAAATTATGTTATTTAGATAGCCTTGAGAAAATATATCTAAATTTGAATTATCTTGAAATATTGTAAATCCAGCATTATTAAATGATGAAATAGAATGAAAAATTGATATCCAAAAATTATCTCTAAAGTTATTATCAAAACTGATATTAAACAATATAAAGAAAATCAATGTTCCGATTATTTGAAATGTAAGAGAAGAAATTACAACTTTTAAAACTAACCCACTTATTGAATTAAGTTTTTCTTCACCTAACCCTTGCCCTACTTGTACTCTTCTAGTTAAACCTAATGACTGACCAGCAGCAATTAAAAAAAATGCAGCACCAGTCATAAATCCTATCCCCCCTAGGACAATTAATAATGCTATGATTATTTGGCCATAAAAAGTCCAGCTTGAAGAAGTATCAACAACTGTTAAGCCAGTAACAGTTGTTGCAGAAGTTGATGTAAAAAGTGCATCAACAAATGTAATTTTTTCAAAATTAGAAAAAGGAAGATAAAGCAAAACTGCACCCATAAGAATAATGGCCAAAAATCCATAAACTACTATCAATGGGGATGAAGTACCTCTTCTAGAAGTTTTTCGGGTTCCACTTCTAATGTATTGAGGTTTAAGATTTTTATCTCTTGGTCTTATTGATGAAGATTTTATTGCCATAATACCAATTATATTGGTTTCCTAATCAAAAATGGAATTTGATTATGGTAAGATATTTAAGTGAGAAATTATTTTTATTCAATATTGTTACTTTCTTCGTTTTTCTTATCTTGTAATGAAGTTGTAGAAGAAAGCAAAATAGTAGAATCTAAATCAGTTATATCAGATGGATATTTACCTAGTTTGAATAATACAATTGAAATCGTTTCACCATCTGTTGTAGCAATAAACACTTCAACAGTAGCACTTGATCGTTTTTTTATACCAAGAGTTAGAAGTGCGGATGGAAGCGGAGTAATAATTTCTAATGATGGCTACATAATAACAAATGATCATGTTATTTCAGATGCAAGAGAAATTAGTGTTTTTTTGAATGATGGACAAAGTTTTATTGCTGAAATTATAGGTAGGGTTCCTTTTAGTGATATTGCTCTTTTAAAAATTAATCCAGATTTTGATTTAATTCCTATTTCTACATCAAAATCAGAAAATCTTAAAGTTGGTGATTGGGTTATTGCTATAGGTAATGCATTTGGATTAGTCGGCACACCTACAGTAACAGTAGGAATAGTTAGTGCAAAAGAAAGAGTTATGGTTACTGAAGATGATAGGACTTTGACTGACATGATACAAACCGATGCAGCAATTAATGAAGGCAATTCTGGTGGTCCTCTTATTAACTTGAAAGGTGAATTAGTTGGCATTAATAGTACCATTATGAGAGGAGCTGAAGGAATTGGTTTTGCTATAAGCTCTGATCTAGTACAAAGATATATTGATGATTTACTAGAGTTTGGCGAAGTTCAAATACCAAAAGATGGCATAGAAGCCAGAACTATTGATAGCAATCTTTTATTAACATTATGTGAATATGGTTACAATGTTTGCGATTTTGACGAAAATTTGAAAGGTATTATTGTATTAGAAATTGAAGAAGGTGGCCCTTCTGAAAAATCTGGGGTTATTCCTGGTGACATAATCTTATCAATTAACCAAAAACCCATAAGAACAAATGCTGAATATATAAGCTGGCTCTACAATTACAGGCCAGGAGAAGAAATTACCTTGAGTATATTAAGAGAAAATCAGGAATTAGAAATAATATTAAAATTATCAAAGTACTAGTTTAAAAACTAATACTTATATTATATCCAGAAATTTTTTTAAAATTTTTATTGATCTTGTTACCTAAATAAATATTGTTTGCTAAAACTTGGGAACAAATATTAGCATAATTATCTTTTACAGCCTCCACTATCTCTTTATCTGCATTTATATGAACATCTATGTTTTCAGAAACATCAAGATTTTTTTCTCTTCTCAAATTTTGAATTAATCTAATTACATCTCTTGAAATACCCTCTCTGATAAGATTTTCATCAAGATTTAAATCCAAATCAACTACAATATTTTCACCTAAAACAATTTGAGAGGAATCATCATTTATTATTTTCGATTCTAATTCATATTCACCTTCATTAAGATAAATTCCTCCAACAAAGATTTTTACACCATCTTTTTTCCATTCACCTAATTTCGCCAATTTAATACATTCTTGAACTTTCCCACCAATTCTTGGTCCTAATTTTTTTGGTATAATTTTTAATTCTTCTGATCCTTCATTTTCAATTTTTTCTTTAATAATTACTTCTTTTACGTTCACTTCTTCTTTAATTAACTCTACATAGCTTTCCAGCCAATCATTTTTTTCAATATTAATTGTTAGTGTGTTTAAAGGCTGCCTGACTCTTATCTTGTTCTTTTTTCTGATTGAAAGTGAAGTTGAAACAATTTTTCTGGTAATATCCATATTTAAAATTAATTTTTTATCTTCTACCAATTTGCTTACATCTGGCCAATTTTCAAGATGAACTGAATTGCCTTCATTCAAATTCATGTAAAGTTTTTCACTTACCAACGGAATTAATGGTGCAGAAAATTTCAAAAGAATATTAAGAGAGGTATAAAGTGTATCGTAGGCATCTCTTGCGTTTTTATTTGTTGTTTTATCCCAAAATCTATTTCTTGATCTTCTTATATACCAGTTATTTAATGTTTCAATAAAATCAGAAACTAAATTACATGCGCCTGTTATATCATAATTCTTAAGTGCCACCTTTATATCTTCAGATGCCCGGTGAGTTTTTGAGAGTATATATTTATCTATAGGCAAATCAGCATTGTTAACTAATTTGGGGCTGTAGTCTTCCAAATTGCAATACAATGTAAAAAAATAAACTGAATTCCACAAAGGAACAATAACTTGTCTAAGTGATGAATCTATTCCTGACCCATCACTATCCATTACTAAGTTTTGACCTCTTAAAATTGGCGATGAAACTAAAAACCATCGCAACGCATCAGCTCCATAATTAGTCCATACTTTGTCAGGAGATGGATAGTTATTTAGTCTTTTTGAAAGTTTTAAACCGTTTTCATCGACAACAACTCCATGACCTATAGCATTTAAAAAAGGAGGCCTCTCAAATAATGCAGTTGATAAGACCATTAAGGTGTAAAACCACCCTCTTGTTTGTGCAATGTACTCAACAATAAAATCTGCTGGAAAATGAGATTCAAACCACTTTTTATTTTCAAAAGGATAATGAACTTGCGCAAATGGCATTGAACCAGATTCAAACCAACAGTCAAACACTTCTTCAACTCTTATCATTTTACTTTTGCCTGTTGGATCATCTGGGTTTGGCCTTACTAACTCATCAATGTAGGGTCTATGCAAATTTTTTGGCCTTACTCCAAAATCTTTCTCAATTTCATCTAAACTGCCATATACATCTGTTCTTGGGTATTTTGGATCATTACTTTTCCAAACTGGAATTGGTGTTCCCCAAAATCTATTTCTACTAATTGACCAATCTCTCGCACCTTCAAGCCAATTACCAAACGAACCTTCTTTAATATGCTCTGGAATCCAGTTAATTTTCTTATTATTATCAACCATCTTATCTTTAAATTTTGAAACTTCTACGTACCATGAATTTAAAGTCCTGTAAATTAATGGTTCATCTGTTCTCCAGCTGTGGGGGTAATTATGTTTATAATTTTCATGTTTAATTAAAACATTATTTAATTTAAGTTCTTTAATAATTTCTTTATTGGCATCAAAAACTAATAATCCTTGAAAGTCTTTAACTTCAGACGTAAATCTTCCCTTTAAGTCAACAGGGCAAATTGACCTGATTCCATTTTTTTCGCAAAGAATTTGATCGTCTTCACCAAACCCTGGCGCCATATGAACAACTCCCGTACCTTCTTCAGTGTTAACAAATTCTCCTGAAAGAATTTTGAATGCATTTTTCTCATTTGAAAAGTATGAAAAAATAGGTTCATAATTTAAACCAATGATGTCTGACCCTTTTATCTTTTTTGATATATTAAAATCAACTAGTTGTTCTTTATATTTTTCGTAAGCAAACTCACCAATAATTATGTTTTCTTTATCATTATTCAAAATTAAATAATCTAATTCTTTATTTACAGCAATTGCCAAATTTGACGGCAGAGTCCATGGAGTTGTAGTCCATATTAATATTGATGCCCCTTCAATGTAGTCTTTAAGAACAACTTTTACAGTTACCGCTGGATCTGTTCTCTCTCTGTAAGAATTATCTAATCTGGTTTCAAAATTTGAAATTGGAGTTTCAGCTTTCCATGAATATGGCATCACTCTATCTTTTTCATAAATTAAACCCTTTTTCCACAACTCTTTAAATGCCCATATTACAGACTCCATATATGAGATATCCATAGTCTTATAATCATTTTTAAAATCAACCCACCTTGCTTGTCTGTAAACTGATTTCTCCCATTCTTGGGTATATTTCATAACTGACTTCTGGCAATGATCATTAAAATTTTCAACTCCAAATTTTATTATTTCAGCTCTTCCAGAAACACCAATTTCCTTTTCAGATTCCATTTCAGCTGGAAGACCATGACAATCCCAACCAAATCTTCTATCAACTTTACTTCCAAGCATTGTATGAAATCTTGGAATTATATCTTTGACAAAGCCAGTCAATAAATGGCCATAATGTGGCAACCCGTTTGCAAATGGTGGCCCATCATAAAAAACGTACTCGGCGTTATGATTTTTTTTTAAACTTTTTTGAAAAATTTCATTTTTTTTCCAAAAATTCAAAATTTCATTTTCAATGTTAGAAAATGAAGGTTTAGGTTCTAGATCAGGAAATTTTTTTCTCATTTTACCCACCAGCAATTGAAGGCAAGAAATGTATTTCGGAAACATTATCTAGTTTCTGAATTAAACCTAACCTTGTTGTTCTGCCATCAATAACAGCAGAGATAGTTGGTTTTAATTTCTCATCGTCAACTAATTCCTGTTTTAATCCAGGATACTTAACTTCTAAAAATTCTATCAAATTTCTTAAATTATTACCTTCAGCGTCAATCTCTACAGGCAAATTAAACATTTTCCTAGTTTTATAGGGCAAATAAACTTTAATCATGAAAGCATTTTACATACTTTTCAAAGTATTAAGAATCTTTGAGGCCTTAATTGGGGTACTTAAAATTCTTTTTCCAATTGCATCAAAAACAGCATTTGAAATTGCAGGAACTGGTGGACATATTGGTGTTTCACCAACCCCCCTAACCCCGAAAGGATGATCTTCGCTTGGGACTTCTATAAGAACTGTTTCAATCATAGGCAAATCTAATGCAATTGGCATTCTGTAATCTAAATAACTTGAATTCAACATCCTCCCTTCATCGCTCATAAAATATTCTTCATTCAATGCCCAACCAATGCCTTGAGTTGCCCCTCCTTGAAGTTGACCTTCTACGTAAGATGGATGTATTGCCTTGCCAACATCTTGCAATACTGTATATCTTATTACATCAGTTTTTCCAGTTTCAGGATCGATTTCCAAATCAACAATATGAGTACCGAATCCTCCAGCTGCCTCTTCTAAATCTACAGAAGCACTGGAAACTACTGGCCCAAAAGGATTTTGATCTGCAAATTCTCTTAGTGTCATTTTTAGTTCTGAGTCAGTGCTTGAGCTAATTAAACCATTTTCATAAATTATTTCATCTTGTGGAATATCCCAAATTTTAGCTGCCTTATCAGTTATTTCATCGATAAGTTTATTTGCGGCTTTGTAAGCAGCATAGCCAGTAGCATAAGTAGTTCTGCTTCCACCTGTAACATCTGTATGACCAATACTGTCAGTATCTACAACTGATGGTCTTACAGATTCAGCATTAATACCTAATACTTCGGCGGCCTGCATGGCAATAGATGCCCTTGAACCACCTATATCCGTGGATCCTTCAGTTAAGATAACAGTTCCGTCCATATTAAGTGACAAATTAACTGCTGATTTTTCTCCAATATTAAACCAGAAGCCGCTTGCAATGCCTCTTCCTCTTAATTTTCCATTAGTAGGATTATTTTCAAGTTTAGAATTCCAGTGATCAGATTTTTTTGCAGCTTCAAGCACTTCTTTCAATCCAATTTTTCTATATTTCGGTCCAAGAGCTGTTCTAGTTCCTTTTTCAGCAACATTTAATAATCTAAAGTCTATCAGATCCATGCCAAGTTTCTTGCATATTTCATCAACAACTGTTTCAGTAGCAAATGCAACCTGAGGAGATCCGGGGGCTCTGTATGGAGCTGAACTAGGTTTATTTACAAGAACATCGTATGCTTCAATATCCATTACTGGAATATCGTAGCAAGAAAAAACACATTTTGCTGCGGCTTCAATAAATGCTTCGGGGTATCCACCAGCTTCAAGTCTTATATCCGCATACCCAGCGAGCATTCTACCATTATTATCAACACCAATTTTTACAATAACTTTTCCTCCAGGTGCTGGGCCACTAGCATCGAAAACATCCGTTCTAGACATGACTAGCTGAACAGGTCTTCTGGATTTTTTTGATAAAACTGCAGCAATAGGCTCAAGATAAACTGGTATTTTGCCACCAAAACCTCCCCCAATTTCCATTGGAGTAACCTTTACTCTTGAAACATCAAGATTTAAGACTTTTGAAACACTATCTCTGTTTGAAAATGAGCCTTGAGTGCTTGTCCAAACTTTTACCCTATCATCTTCATCCCATATTGCTGTACCACTATGAGGTTCAATATAACCTTGATGAACAGTTTGTAGCTCAACCTCTTTTTCAACAATTAAATCACAATTTTTGAATGCATCTTCTGCATTTCCAATCTTATATCTGTTATAAGTAGCTATGTTTGTTTTATTAACTTTTTTACCCAAGTGATCACCAATAAAGTCCTCGTGCAATAGTGGTGCATTTTTAGCCATAGCCTGATCAACATTTACAACTGGCTTTAAAACTTCATAATCAACAATTATCTTTTTTATAGCTTCCCTTGCTGTATTTACATCATTTGCGGATACTGCTGCTACGACATGACCCTTATAAAGTACCTTATCAAAAGCCATGACGTTTTCACTTAAATGTTTTTCAGAACCAGATTCTTCAGAATTACCTCTCTGCTTATCAGTTAGGCGAGGAAGGTCTTTTGCTGTCATAACAGCAAACACTCCGTTCGTATTTTTTGCATGTGATGTGTCTATATTTTTTATTTTTGCATGTGCGTGTGGACTTCTTAACACAGCACCATAAATCATGCCAGGTAATTTAATATCAGCACCATACTGAGCTCTACCAGTTACTTTATCGTAACCATCATGCCTAATTGGTCTAGTTCCAATTACTTTATACTCTCTTTTTTTAGACTTCGAAACCATTTTTAACCCCCCGATTAATCTGATGCTTTTTTTACTGCCTTTACTATTTTGTCATAACCAGTACATCTACATAAATTTCCTGCAAGCCAGTGCCTTATTCTCTCTTCAGAAGGTTTTGGCTCATTATCAAGAAGAGCTTTTGCGGAAACAAGAAAACCTGGCGTACATATACCACATTGTAATGCTGCCTCTTCAAGAAAAGCTTGTTGAAGAGGATGCAATCCTTCTGGAGTTGCCATTCCTTCAACAGTTTCAATATCTTTACCTTCCGCTTCAACTCCTAAAACAAGACAAGAATCTACAATCCTGCCATCAATATTTATAGTGCATGCGCCACAATTACCATCATTACAACCTTCCTTTGTTCCAGTCATACCAACAACTTCTCGTAATGTTTCAAGAAGACTTACATATGGATCAACTAAAATATCCATTTCTTGACCATTAATGGTTGTGTTTATGGCAACTTTTCTAACATTATTTTCTGGCATTTATACACCTACTCTTTCGACGGCTTTTGATAGCGTTCTTCTAGTTAGTACTTCAATTAAATCTTTTCTATGTTCTACCGTTCCTCTCATATCAGAAATTGGAGAAGCAATCTCTTTAGCTTTGCTTGAGGCATTTCTAATATTTTCTTCAGATGGCTCTTTACCTATGAGCATTTTTGATGCTTCTTCAGCAAAAATTGGAGTTGGGCCAACAGCAGCCAAGGCAATTCTGCAAGATGATATTTTACCGTTTTCTAAAGTTACAGAAGAAGCTACAGCAGCTACGGCAATATCCATTTCATTTCTTGGAATAAATCTTTCATATGAAGCTGAGAAAGTGTTGTTGTTTAAAGGAAGTTTTATCGATACAAGGAATTCACCTTCAGTCATTGCATTTTTCCCCGGCCCAACACACATTTCTTCAACAGGTATTTCTCTAATTCCATTAGGCCCAGCTATTACGCATTTGGCTTCATGTACAATTAATGAACAAATCCCATCTGCACTTGGTGATGCATTACAAAGATTACCCCCCAAACTTGCTCTAGACTGGATCTGTATTCCTCCAATCAATGATGCTGAATCTATAATGCCAGGGAAAGCTTCGCAAATCTTCGGATCTTCATATAAAACATAACACGGGGTAGCTGCTCCAATAATTAAATGGTCTTCAGTCCACTCAACAGAAGTCAATGCAGGTATTTTCTTTACATCTACCATTGCATCAATTTCATACCTTTCACCTCGAGTCTGAACTAAAACATCAGTTCCACCAGCTAAACATTTAGCTTTATCGCCAAATTTTTTTAATATTTCAACAGCTTCTTCAACTGTCCCTGGATCGTAATAATCAAATGGGTGCATAATTTCTCCTACTTATAAAAAGGGTACATTTTAATTAACATTTCTGAGTATTATTATACACGTATTGTAAAATTATTGCTTAAAAACTGAGTATTAATCTAATAAATTTAAGAGTTTTTTATAACAATACAAAATTTTAATTTGGGTCACCAAACCTATTTTTTTCTTCATCACCTTTTTGAGTAAGAAACATAATTATAGGAAAACAAAACCATAATGACGATATAAAGATTCCACAAATATACGTGAATGTAAAAATTATTTGAATAAAATTATAGTTTAAAGATTGGTTTTGTGGAGAAAATAAAGATAGAAGAAAAATAGATAAATAAGCTAAAAATACAAAGGGTAAAAATCCAAAAAGCCAATAGCCACTTTTATTTACATCGTGAAGTCTTCTAACAGTCACAGCTAATGAGGGAATTATTATTAATATAACAAATAGGATGAAAATTAATAATAAGGGCCTCGCCCTTAAAGCAAAAATTAAAAGTAAAATTGAAGATACTTGGATGAATAGCCAGAATGACCAATATTCTTTTCTAGATGACCTTCCAACAAAATCAATTCTTCTTTCAATAAGAACTATATACACATTTTTGAAAAAATCTTTCATATTAAACAAACTTTATCTTAATATATATTTAATTCGATATGAAAAATAAATCAAAAATAAAAATTGCTGCACAAGTAAGACCTAACCCTTCTAAGGAAGATATTGCTTTTATTAAAGAACTTGGTCTTGATTACGTTACTCTTTTTGCTGGAAAAGAAGAGGCTAATTATGATTTTTTTATGAAGCAACGAGAAGTTTTTGAAGAAAATGATTTAAAAATATATGGATTTGGGAATTCAAATATACATAACCACGCTTCTTTAGTTCTAAATTTAAATGATAGGGAAAAAGTAATTAAAGACTATAAAAATTACATCAAAGATTTGAGTAGAGCAGGAATTAATTATGCCACATATGCTCATATGGCCAATGGAATTTGGAGCACATCAAAAGAACCTACAAGAGGTGGAGCAATGGGAAGGGCATTTAATTTAAATTCAGATATTTTTTATCTAAACGATAGAGAAGGGCCAAGAACTATTTCAAAAGGAGAATTGACGCATAAAAGAGAATACTCTGAAGAAGAGATATGGGCAAATTTTGAATATTATATTAACGCAGTTAAGCCTACAATTGAAGAATCAGGTGTAAAAATTGGAATTCATCCTGATGACCCTCCAGGAATAAAGTTAGGGGGGGTTCCGCGATGTATTTTTAGTACGTTTAGTGGATATGAAAGAGCATTAGAAATTGCAGATAGCCCCAACATAGGGATTTGCTTATGTGCTGGAACTTGGCTTGAAGGTGGAACTACAACAGAGAAAAATGTAACTCAAATGGCAAAATATTTTGGAGATCAAAATAAACTATTCAAGATTCACTTCAGGAACGTTGACAAACCACTTCCACATTTTAAAGAAACCTTTTTAGATGACGGTTATATGGATATGTACAAGATTATAAAAGTATTAAAAGAAGTTAATTTTGATGGGATAATAATACCTGATCATAATCCAACAATGGGGTCACTTAAAGATCGAGGTTCTGAGTCAAATCATTATGAAAGTAAATACGGTGTAGAAAATAGAACTGCTACTGCATTTGCAATTGGTTACATGAAAGCTCTTGTTGAAAGAGTAGAAGATGAAAATTAATGAATTTATAGATGTCATTATTCTTGGTGCTGGAGCTCCATCAATTGGTAAAACTCCATCTTCACTAAAACAGATATCAATAAGGAATAGTGTCATTGAGTGGCAATTAAATTGTTTTAATGAAATTAAAAATATCAGAGATATTTACTTTGTAGGGGGATACAAAGTTGATGAAATAAGAAAGAAATTTCCTAGTCTCAAAATTGTAAATAATAAAAAATGGCAAAAAGAAAGTATCTTAGATTCTTTATTAAAGATACCCAAAACTGAATCAGATTTAATAGTCACATATTCAGATACATTGTTTAGAAAGGAATACTTTAAAAAACTTTCTGAATCTGAAAGCGAAGTAACAGTAACTATTGATTCTTTGTGGAAAAACAGGTACCTAAACAGATCAAAACATGACATAAAAATTGCTGAAAAAATAAAGCTTCCTTTATTAAATGAAGTTGAGTTCACGGGGCTGATTAAATTAAAGAAAAAATGTATTGATAAAATTTTATCTAACAGAAATACCTTGAAAGGAAAAAAACTCATTGATCTAATTGATTTTTTTAATTCTATTAATATCAATAATAATTATTTTGATGTCAAAGGAGATTGGTCAGAATTAAATGCACAAAATGATTTAGTTAAATTTGTTTTAGGCACCAAAGCTGAATCTTTAAATCGATTACAGCCAATGGTAAAAAAAAGCAAAATTGGTAAAAGCTTTTTTTTCAATATAGATAGATGGAATAAAGAAAAAAATTTAATTATTGAAAATATTCAAAAAGATTTTAAAAATAAAAAAATAGTTATTAGAAGCAGTTCATCCATTGAAGATTCTTTCCAGCAATCTTCTGCTGGAAAATTTAAGTCTTTTATAAATATTGATTCTAATAACAGCAAGTTAGTTAAAAAAAATATAGATCTTGTAATAAAGTCTTACCCAATAATTAATCCAATTAAGGACGAAATATTAATTCAAGAATTTATTGAAAATGTTAAATTTTCTGGTGTTATTTTTACTTGTGATCTTGTAACAGGAGCTCCCTATTACAAATTGAATTATGATTTCAGTGGTCAGACAAACCTTATAACTTCAGGAAAATCTATAGGCGATAAGAATATTGTCGTAAATAAAGCTAAATTCGATAAAAAAAATATACCCCATGAAATTATTCCAATATTAGATGCAGTACAAGAAATTGAATCATTGTTGATATATGACAAATTAGATTTAGAATTTGCCGTTGACAATAATGAAATTATTAATATTTTTCAAGTAAGGCCAATAACTGTTGATCATTCAAACTATGAGTACAATTTGGAAATTTTTAATAAAACTATTGAGAAAAACACTAAAAAGTATAAGTCGCTTAACAGTAATTTTAAGAAAAAATATGACCAGGATATTATTTATTCAAATATGCCTGATTGGAATCCTGCGGAAATAATTGGAACAAAGCCATTTCCACTTGCATTTAGTCTTTATGAAGAAGTAATAACTAATGAAATTTGGGCTTTACAACGTGATCAATTTGGATATAAATCAATAAAAAATAAACCGCTATTGTGTTCATTTTCTGGACAGCCGTATGTTGATTGCAGTTTAAGTTTTGAGTCATTTATACCGAAAGGTATAAACCCAAAAACTTCAGAAAAGCTATTAAAGTCTTACATGCGAATCTTGTCAGAAAATAAAGAACTTTTTGATAAAATTGAATTTGAAATTGCTTTAACTTGTTGGACACCTGGCTTTTCTAATTATGCAAAAAAAAGGCTCTCAAAATTTAATTTTTCTGAAAATGAAATTATTGATATTGAAAGAAATATAAAAAAAATTACTTCATCAGCAATTAAAAATTTTAGTATACGAATCTCTCCGATTAATAATTTAAATAAATTAATTAATGAAGTTAAAAATTCAAATTTAAATGGACTGTTAAAAGTTAAGAAGCTGATTAATGATTGCAAAATTAATGGCACACTCCCATTTGCACATGCTGCGAGAAACGGTTTTATTTCAACAATTTTATTAAAAAGTTTTGTAGACCAAAAAATAATTTCACAAAAAAGATACAATGATTTTTTTGAATCTATAAGAACAATTACATCAGAATTTGAACATGATTTAATTAAAACTAAATCTTCTAACCAAACAAAAAATATTATCAATAAATATGGCCATCTTAGGCCAGGAACTTATGAAATTACTTCAGATCCATATTGGAAAGATCCAGATAAATATTTGACAACTTCGTTAAAAAAAGAAAAAAGGAGTAAAGAATTTACATTTTCAGAAAAAGAAAAAAAAGATATTTCAACAATCTTAAATGATCTTGATAAAAGCATTGACTTTGATGATTTTGAAAAATATTTAATTTGCTCAATCCAAGAAAGAGAAAGAGTAAAGTTTGAATTCACAAAGAGTATAAGTTTGTCACTGGACTTGATTGAAAATTGGGGTAAAAAAGTCAATATTAGTATAAATGATATTAAGTATTTGAAATATGAAGATATAATAAAATTTATTGACCATGGAGATTTAAACAAGATAAGAAAAGCCATAAAACTAAATAAAGAAAGATTTATTTATACCCAAATTATCAATTTGCCGGACATAATCGAAAATGAAAATGATTTTTATTTTTTTGAAATAAATAATACTCGTCCAAACTTCATTTCAAATAAAAAAGCAATTTCAAATTTAATATATGATTTAAAAAATACTTCAAGCTTGAGAAATAAGATTATACTTATAGAAAATGCTGATCCAGGTTATGACTGGTTATTAAATAAAGGTATATCAGGCATAATTACAAAGTATGGTGGTGCTAATTCACATATGGCTATAAGATCTGCTGAAATTGGAATACCAGCCGCAATTGGAGTGGGAGAAATCTTATTTGATAAATTAAAAACTTTTAAAATGATTGAATTAGATTGTCTAAATAAAGTATTAAGAGAAGCATGATGCTAAATATCGGAATCACACAAAGAATACATTTTATTAAAGAATATAATGAGTACAGAGATGAACTTGATCAAAGCTGGTCAAATTTATTCGCCAATCTTGGGATCATGCAAATTATTCTACCAAATAATAGTGAACTAATTAAAAACAACTATATTGATAACCTAAATTTAAATGGAGTAATTCTAAGTGGAGGAGAATTCAAGGAAAATAATAATAATAATGTTGGTCTTAAAAATAGAAATGAATTTGAAAATAATTTAATTAGTTATTGTATTGGCAATAAAATACCAATATTAGGGGTTTGCAGAGGAATGCAAATATTAAATAATTTTTTTGGTGGTAAATTAGAAAAGATAGATAATCATGTAGGAAAATATCACAATATAAAAAATTTTTCTAAACTTTCTATATCAAAAAATGTGAATAGTTATCATGAATTTAAATTAAGCAAAGATAATCTTCCCGAAAACTTTGAAATTATTGCAACTGACCTTGATGGAGAAATCGAATCAATCCTCGATAAAAAGAATAATTTATTGGGTATAATGTGGCACCCAGAGAGAAATAATCCTTTTGATAAAAATGATTTAAAACTAATGAGTGATTTTTTTAATCTATGAGAGCACTTATACTTGCAGCTGGACAAGGAAAAAGGTTAGGTAAAGCTTCAAAAAACCAACCAAAATGCTTAGTAGAATTATTTGGCAAACCAATAATCAGCAAACAGCTAGAAACCCTTAAATCAAATAATATTAGAGATATAAATATTGTTACAGGCTACAAATCAAATTTACTAGATAAACTGAATTTGAATACTTATCATAATAAAGATTTTGAAAAAACAAATATGGTATTTTCAATGTTTCAAGCTTCTGAACTTTTTGATTCAAATGAAACTGATTTAATTGTTGCTTATGGAGATATTATTTATGAAAAAGGCAATCTAAATAAATTAATTAAATCAAAATCTTCTATTTCAATAATGGTTGATCTTAACTGGAGAAATTTATGGTCAAAAAGATTTGACAACCCTCTTGATGACGCTGAAACAATGATATTTGATAATGATTTAAATATTATTGAATTAGGGAAAAAGACAGACAACTACAGTGATATTCAAGGGCAATACACAGGTCTAATTAAATTTGATAAAAATTATTTAAAAAAAATAAAAGATTTCTACATTAAAATTCAAAATTCAAATTTAATTGATTATAAAAATTTGTACATGACTGATTTTTTACAATTATTAATTAATAATAAAATCAAAGTATCTGCTACATTAGTTAAGGGTGGATGGCTTGAAATTGATACCGAGAAAGATATAATTTGTTATGAAAATCTATATAAAAATGGTGAATTAAATAGAATTTATAATTACTGATTTATCATAACAAGAAAATTAATAGAGCAAGCTTATTAAATGAAGATATTAAAGTTAATTCACCTTTTTAATCCTCTAATTATGGGCTTATTTTTTATTCTATTTCTTTATTCTAACAACTTAGGTGAAGGCATTGAATTATTTGAAGTGATCTCATTATTTTTTATAGTCAGCATATTTTCATATTCTGTTTTTTTTATTTCTTATTTTATTTATAAAAATTCCTCAATGGCTTCTTTTTATTCATTAATATTGCTGTTTATATTTTTATCTTATGGCTACTTTTATGACTTACTTAATGAAATTATTTTTATAAATGAGTTATCACGTCACAGATTTTTAGCACCTTTAATTTTAATTTATTTATTAATACAAATGATTATATTAAGAAAAAAAGAATGGAAATTAAAAAATTTTCACAAGATATTTTTTATTACTTTTTCAACATTGATTATTATCAATTTATTTTCAATTATAAGTTTTGACTTAAGACCTGCTAACCCTCTCGCTGAAACTAAAAGTATTACTGTAAAAAATGACTACAAAGACCTTCCAGATGTATATCACATTGTACTTGACATGTACCCAACAGAAGATATTTTAAAAACAAGATTCGAGTTTGATAATAGTTACTTTGTAGATGAACTTGAGTCATTAGGATTTAGAAAAGAAGACATGAAATCTAATTATATTTCAACAATGTACTCAATCCCTTCAACAATAAATATGAAACATTTTCATAACTCTACTCAAGAAGAAATAAATTACATGCACGAGACTTATTATTCATTTAATAAATCTGTTGAAGCATATTTAGCAAAAAAGATTGGCTATGAAATTTATGAAATATCTACAGATAATATTAGAGGGTTCTATGGATATTTCTTGGGGGACTTTTCTAGAATATTTTTTAAAACCAATTTTATTAGAGTAATTGATGACT
>MDTD01196627.1_pt1 | contig 21971 bp, 14 predicted proteins | sample 811221 | NCBI WGS metagenome assembly MDTD01 (sample SAMN05326646, study PRJNA326480) | marine metagenome | isolation source: seawater | place: Pacific Ocean: South West | collected 2011 | reverse complement strand
GTGGAACAGCCAGTATGTCGATCACATCCAGATCACCGTGGCCGAGAGCGTGGGCGTGGGCGGGCGCGGCGATTACTACGATCAGTCGGGCGCCATGCGCGACATGGTGCAGAACCATCTCATGCAGCTTCTGTGCCTGATCGCAATGGAGCCGCCCGCCAAGTTCGACCCCGACGCCGTGCGCGACGAGAAGCTCAAGGTGATCCGCGCGCTCGATCCCGTAGCCCCGGAAAACGTCGTGCGCGGCCAGTACGAAGGCAGCGAGAGCCAGCCCGATTACCGCAGTCAGGTCGGCAATCCCGAGAGCCTGACCGAGAGTTTCGTCGCGCTCAAGCTGCATGTCTCCAACTGGAGATGGGCCGGCACGCCCTTCTATCTGCGCACCGGCAAGCGCCTGCGCGACCGCGCCAGCGAGATCGCCGTGGTGTTCAAGGACGCGCCGCATTCGATCTTCGGCCCCGAGGCCGGACGGCACCGCAATATCCTCACGATCCGGCTGCAACCCAATGAGGGGATCGAGCTTGGCGTGACCATCAAGGAGCCGGGCCCGGGGGGGATGCGCCTGATCGACGTGCCGCTCGACATGACCTTCGCCGAGGCGCTCGGGCCGGAAGAGGCCGATTTCCCAGATGCCTATGAGCGGCTCATCATGGATGTGATCCGCGGCAACCAGACCCTCTTCATGCGCGGCGACGAGGTCGAGGCGGCCTGGGCCTGGACCGATCCGATCATCGCCGCGTGGCAGGCCGAAGGCAGCGCGCCGCTGCCCTATGCCACCGGTTCTTCCGGCCCTGACGATGCGCTCATGCTGATGCATCGCGACGGCCGCCGCTGGCGGGAGATACGCCCATGACCCTCACCGAATATCCCGATGCCGAACTGCTGGCGCTCGGCCTTGCCGACACGCTTGCGAGCGAGTTGCGCATGGTGCTCTCCCACAAGGAGCGCGCGCTCTTCGTCGTGCCGGGCGGAACCACGCCGGGGCCGGTCTTCGACGCCCTCTGCGATGCCGATCTCGATTGGGACCGCGTCGATATCCTGCTCTCGGACGAGCGCTGGCGCCCCGAGGTGCATGTCCGCTCCAACACGCGGCTGATCCGCGAGCGCCTGCTGACAGGCCGCGCGGCGGCGGCCCGCTACCTGCCGCTTTATGCCCGCGCCGAGACCCCCGAGCCGGTGCTGGCCGAGATCGAAGCCAATATCGCCCCCGCCCTGCCCATCGACATCTGCCTTCTGGGCATGGGGGCGGACATGCACACCGCCTCGCTCATCCCCGGGGCCGAGGGGCTGGAGGCCGCGCTCGATCCGCACGCGCCCATCCTCGTGCCGATCCGCGCGAAGGGCGAGGAGGAGGCGCGCGTCACGCTTTCGGCGCGCGTGCTTGCGGGGGCGGTCTGCACCCATCTCATGATCACCGGCGCGCGCAAGCGCACGGCGCTCGAGCGCGCGCGCCACCTGCGGCCCCTGGAGGCCCCCGTCGCCGCCGTTCTGGGCAATGCGACCGTCCACTGGGCCCCGGAGGACTGACGCGATGTGGGACTCTGTCCGTGCCGAGGCCGAGGCTGCGAGGGGCCGTTCGATCCTGCAGCTCTTCGACGATCCCGGCCGCGCGGCGGCCTTTTCCCTGCGCCATGACGGGATGCTTCTCGACTATTCCAAGACCACCCTGACAGGGAGCGCACGCGCGGCCCTGCTTGATCTCATGGGCGCGCAGGGGCTCGGGACGCGGCGCGCGGCGATGTTCGCGGGCGAGAAGATCAACGAGACCGAGGGCCGCGCCGTCCTGCACACGGCGCTGCGCGACCTGACATCGGATTCGCTTCTGCTCGACGGCATCGACATCCTGGCCGATATCCGCGCCACCCGCGCGCGCATGGCCGAGTTCGCCGCGCAGATCCGCGAGGACGGTTGGCGCGACGTGGTCAATATCGGCATCGGCGGCTCGCATCTCGGCCCCGAGATGACGGTGCGCGCGCTGGCCCCCTACCATGACGGGCCGCGCTGCCATTTCGTCTCCAACGTGGACGGGGCCGATATCGCGGACACTCTGGCGGGCCTCGATCCCGCGCGCACGGTCTTCATCATCGCCTCCAAGACCTTTACCACCATCGAGACCATGACCAATGCCGCCACCGCGCGCGACTGGCTCCGCTCGCATGGCCGCGATCCGGGCGCGCATCTGGCCGCTGTCTCTTCGGCCACAGACCGCACCGCCGATTGGGGCATCGACCCGGCCCGCGTCTTCGGCTTCGGCGATTACGTGGGCGGGCGCTTCTCGGTCTGGGGGCCGATCGGGCTGCCCTTGATGATCGCCATCGGGCCCGAGCGGTTCACCGCGTTCCTGCGCGGGGCCGAGGCGATGGACCGCCATTTCCGCGAGGCACCGCTCGAGGCGAACATGCCCGTGATGCTGGCGGCCGTCGGGCTCTGGCACCGGCAGGGGCTGGGCCATGCCACCCGCGCCGTGCTGCCCTATGACCAGCGGCTCGCCCGCCTGCCCGCCTATCTCCAGCAGCTCGAGATGGAAAGCAACGGCAAGCGCGTGACGCAGGCGGGCGAGCCGGTCACGATGCCCACCGGCCCCGTGGTCTGGGGCGAGCCGGGCACGAATGGCCAGCACGCCTTTTTCCAGCTCATCCATCAGGGCACGGATGTGATCCCCTGCGAATTTCTTGTGGCAGCCCAAGGCCATGAGCCGGAGCTTGCGCATCATCACCGGCTTCTGGTGGCCAATTGCCTTGCCCAGTCCGAGGCGCTGATGCGCGGGCGCACGCTGGAAGAGGCGCGGGCGATGCTGGCGGCAAGGGGCATCACCGGCCCCGATCTCGACCGGCAGGCGGCGCACCGGGGCTTTCCCGGCAACCGGCCCTCGACCACGCTGATCTGTGACCGGCTCACGCCGCATCGCCTGGGTGCGATCGTCGCGCTTTACGAGCATCGCGTCTTCGTCGAAGGCGTGACGCTCGGGATCAATTCCTTCGATCAATGGGGGGTGGAACTGGGCAAGGAACTGGCCCTTGCCCTCGCGCCCCTGCTCGATGGCACCGACGCCTCGGGCAAGGACGGCTCTACCCGCGCGCTGGTGGATTTCGCGCGCGGATGCATGGGATCCTCCGGTCAAGCCGGAGGATGACGTCCGAAAACCCGAGAGCCCGTCACCCTCGGACTTGATCCGAGGGTCTCGGCCCTGCGTCAGCGCAGGATCGACCGCCCCGCATAGATCGCGGTCTCATCGAGCATTTCCTCGATACGGATGAGCTGGTTATACTTGGCCAGCCGGTCCGAGCGCGCGAGACTGCCGGTCTTGATCTGGCCGCAATTGGTGGCCACGGCCAGATCGGCGATGGTGGCGTCCTCGGTCTCGCCCGAGCGGTGGCTCATCACGTTTGTCATGCGCGCGCGATGCGCCATCTCCACGGCCTGAAGCGTTTCGGTCAGCGTGCCGATCTGGTTGACCTTGACCAGCATCGCATTGGCGCAGCCCCGCTCGATCCCCATCGACAGCCGCTCGGGGTTGGTCACGAAAAGATCGTCGCCGACAAGCTGCACCTTGCCCCCGAGCGCCTCGGTCAGCATCTTCCAGCCGTCCCAGTCATCCTCCGCCATGCCGTCCTCGATCGAGAGGATCGGGTAATCGGCGCAGAGCGCCTGCAGATAGGCGACATTTTCCTCGCTCGAAAGGCTCAGACCCTCGCCGGTGATTTCATATCTGCCGCCTTGGTAATACTCGGTTGCCGCGCAATCGAGCGCGAGGTGAATATCCTCTCCCGGCGCGTATCCGGCCTTCTCGATGGATTTCAGGATGAAATCCAGCGCGTCGCGCGTGCTCGAGAGGTTGGGCGCGAACCCGCCCTCGTCGCCCACGCCGGTCGCCAGCCCCGCCGACGACAATTCCTTCTTCAGCGTGTGAAACACCTCCGCCCCCATGCGCACCGCGTCGCGCATCGTCTCGGCCGAGACCGGCATGATCATGAATTCCTGAACGTCGATGGGGTTGTCGGCATGCTCGCCGCCATTGATGATGTTCATCATCGGCACCGGCAGAACCCGCGCCGCCGCCCCGCCGACATAGCGATAGAGCGGCATCGCGCTGTAATCGGCGGCGGCCTTGGCGGTGGCGAGCGACACGCCGAGGATCGCGTTCGCCCCCAGCCGCGCCTTGTTGGGCGTGCCGTCAAGCTCGATCAGCGCCATGTCGATGGCCACCTGTTCGGTGGCGTCGAACCCCAGAAGGGTCTCGGCGATCTCGCCGTTGACGGCGGCGCAGGCCTCGAGCACGCCCTTGCCCATGTAACGCGCCGCATCGCCGTCGCGCCGCTCCACCGCCTCATGCGCGCCGGTCGAGGCCCCGGAGGGCACGGCGGCGCGGCCCATCGTGCCGTCTTCGAGCGTGACCTCGACCTCCACCGTCGGGTTGCCCCGGCTGTCGAGGATTTCGCGGGCGTGAATGTCGATGATGCTGCTCATGGCGTGCCTGTCCCGGGGTTGAATGACTCCTGCCCGCCCCTTAGCAAGAAACCCCGCCCTTGCAAACGCCGCTTGGCACGGCTGGCCCGGAAACGCTCAGGCCCGGGCGCGGCGCATCATCATCACGGCAAGAAGGACGATGCCCAGTGCCGCGAGCCCGATCACCCCGGCGTTCACGGGGTCGAGATTGGCGACGATCACGCCCGCAAGTGCCCAGATGACCGCCCCCGGATAGGCCAGGCTCTCGGGACGCATGTTCTGCACCGTCACCGCCAGCACCAGCGCCATCCCGAGCCCGGCCCAGGCCGCGGCCGTCTCGGACGCGAGGCCGTAGCCCGCCAGCACCAGCCCGACCGAGACCGAGGCTGCCGCCGTCAGCCACCCCGCATAGAGACCGATCGGCTCGCGCTGGAGCCATCGGTCGCTGTGCCCCGCGCGCAGGAACGCCAGAAGCGCCGTCAGCAGCATGACCCAGATCATGCCCGTCGCCGCGAGAACCGAGACCTGCGCCACCGCGATCCAGCCGCTGCCGACCGCGAGACTGACAAGGAGCGGGGCGCGCCCTGCCCTCCAGTCCACCGCATCCGCCCGCTGAAAAAGGCCAAAGCCCGTGCCGACGATGAGCCACAGATAGATCACGCCCCAGATGGAGAAGGCATAGCCCGCGGGCTGCACCGGCGGATCGTCCTGCGGCACCGGGAACTGGTCGGGGGCAAAGCCGTTGAACCCCTCCGAGAGGAAGGGCGACGCCGCGAAGAAGAGCGCGGCCACGAAGGTCAGGATGGCGACGGCGCGTGTCATGGCTCTCTCCCCCGGTCCCGGATCGCTGGCGCCAGCCTCGCGCGGTTTCGCGCTGCGCTCAAGCCGTTTCGCGCGCGCCCCCGCGCCGCCGCCCCAGCCGCGCCTCGCGCATGAGCGTATAAAGCCCCGAGGCCACGATCACCCCCGCCCCGACCAGCGTCCAGACATCGGGCCGCTCTTCGAAGACCGCGACGCCGATGATCAGCGCGAAGACCAGCCGCGTGTAGCGGAAGGGCGTGACCACCGCCACCTCTCCCACCCGCATCGCCGCGACGATGGCGTAATAGGCTGCCAGCCCGCAGACGAGCGCCAGCGCCAGAGCCCGGATCTCGGCCCCCTCGGGCATGGCCGGTGCCGCGCCGAAGGGCAGCAGCAGCGCGCCCGTCGGCACCAGCGTGGCAAAGGCGTAGGTCGAAAGCTGCATCGAGGAGATCGCCCGCGGCACCGCCCGCGTGGCCAGATCCCGGATCGCCAGCCCCACCACCGCCATCACGGCAAAGAGCGAGGCCGGCTCGAACCCCGCAAGCCCCGGCCGGATCACCATGAGCACGCCGGCGAACCCTGCAAGGATCGCGCTCCAGCGCCGCCAGCCCACGGGCTCTCCCAGGAACACCGCAGCACCCAGCGTCACGGCCAGAGGCGTCGCCTGCAGGATCGCCGAGGCCGAGGACAGCGGCGTGAGCGCGATCGCCGTGACAAAGCCCATGGTCCCGGTCAGCTCGCCGAAATTGCGCAGGAGCACCGGCCGCGCCAGCAGGTCGCGCGACCAGAGCCTGCGCCCCTGCGCGCGCGTGATCGCGCCGAAGACCAGCGCGCCGCCCAGCCCGAGCAGGATCACGATCTGCCCCACCGGCAGGCCGGAGGTCAGCCGCTTGATGAACATGTCCTCGAGCGCGAATCCGGCCATCGCCAGAACCATCAGGACGCTGCCGCGCAGGTTTTCCATTGCCAGGGCTTTCACGAGGGGCTCTGCCCTCTCCTAGCCGGTTCCCCGCCCCTGCGAAAGCCGCCCTGCCATGCGCCGCGCGCAACCCGGTCCTGCCCCCTCAGGCCAGCCCCAGATCGCGCGCGATCATCGCCGCATGGGTGCGGTTCCTGGCACCCAGCTTGCGGGTGATCGACTTCAGGTGCAGCTTGACCGTGACCTCCTGAATGTCGAGATCGCGGGCGATTTCCTTGTTGGACTTGCCCTCGGCCACGCCGCGAAGCACGTCGCCCTCGCGCGCCGTAATCCCCGCGCGGGCCTGCTCGGGACGGCCCAGATCCGAGCGCAGGAACTCGTCCGGCGCATAGATCCCGCCCGCCAGCATGTGGCGCACCGCCGCGATGAGCGTCTCCGGCGCGAGCGTCTTGGGCAGGAACCCGGCAGCCCCCGCCCGCAGCACGCGCCGCGCCATATCGGGCGGCGCGGTGCCCGACAGGATCGCCACCGGGCATGTCACCCGCGCGCGCATCTGCGCCAGACCGTCGAGCCCCGCCATTCCGGGCATCCTGAAATCCAGCAGCACCAGATCGACCCCGCCACTGTCCGACACGATCGCCATGGCCCCGGCAAGGTTCTCGGCCACGGCCACGTCGAAACCGCCCGCCGCGCGCAGATAGGCCGCGATGGTCTCGCGCACGAGATCGTGATCGTCGGCCAGTATCAGCCGGGCCATTGTCTGTTGTCTCCCGCAGAATGCACCCGAACGTCTATTATGGCGTCCGGTGGCAAATGACAAATACGTGATCACGACCGAAGCCGCGCTTTGCCCCGGCTGCGCGCGGGGGCTGGCCAAGCCGGGACGTTCCGCTGCATTATGCCCGCCAGACACGGAAACGTCACGAGGGAGGTTGCGTGCCGCAGATGCCTTGCCGCAGGAGCGTCCTGACCGCCGCGCTCGGCGCGGCGCTGCTCGTGCCTGCGCCCCTGCGCGCCGCCTCCGAAGATGCCTTGCTGATCGATCTGCGCGACGGGTCGGGCAAGCTGCTGCGCCGCTTCCGGCTCGATCATGCCGCGCTGGCGGCGCTGCCGCAGACCGAATACGTGACCCGGACCATCTGGACATCGGGACCGCAGAGGTTTCGCGGCGTGGCGCTCGCAACGCTGCTTGGTCATCTCGGTATCGACGCGGCCGAGATCGAGCTCGAGGCGGCCAATGCCTACCGGGTGTCGCTCCCCGTGGCGGAAATCGGGGCCGATTACCCGATCGTCGCCATCAGCCGCAACGGCCGCGAAATGAGCCTGCGCGACAAGGGCCCATTCTGGCTGGTCTACGATTACGACGCGGATGCGGCCTTTCGCACGCGGCTGATCTATTCGCGCTCCATCTGGCAGCTTGTGCGGATCACCGCGCGCCAGGCGCGACGCTGAGGCGCACCGATGCAGCGCCAGCCTCACACCAGCCTTCCCCGCCGCGACCGCGCGGCCCTTGCGCTGCTGGCGGCGCTGGCACTCGCCTGCCTGATCGCCGCCGCGGCCCTCACCACGCAGGTGCTGACCCGGCTCGACGACCATGCCAGCGCCGACCGGGACAACCTGCCCTGGACGATCTCGCAGCTCGAGGTGGACCAGATGCGCCTCCGCCTCGCGCTCGCCCGGCTTGATCCCGCCTATCCCGCCACGGCCGAGGCCGCGCGCCGTGCCTTCGACCTGCTTTACAGCCGCGTCATGACCCTGCGCACCAGCGCGACCTACCGGGAGATCCTGCATGACGATCCGGCGCGGTCGGATGCGGCGGCCTTGATCGCCCTGACCGAGACTATGCTGCCGCTGATCGACGGCCCGGATGCCACGCTTCTGGACGGCAGGGCGCGGCTCATCGCGCTCGCGCAAAGGATGACCGCGCCGATTCGCGAACTGGGTTTCGAGGCCATCCGCCTTGACGCCGAACGCGCCGACGCGATCCGGGCTGCGCTTATCCGGCAGATCGGCACGCTCACCGCGCTCAGTCTCGGGATGCTGGGGGCGTTGCTGGCGCTGCTGGCGATGTCCTGGCGGCTCCATCGCTGCCGCCTTGACGCAGAGGCCGAGGCGGCCGCCGCGCGCGAGCGCGAGCTGCGCTCCGAACAGGCGCGCGCGCGCTTCCTCGGCATGATCAGCCACGAGATGCGCACGCCGCTCAACGGGCTTCTGGGCGCGCTGGAGCTGCTCGAGGACAGCCCGCTCGACGCCGAGCAGACCCGCTTCGCGCGGGTGATGCGCGCCTCGGGTGCGGCCCTGCGCACGCATATCGACGAGGCGCTCGACGGGCTTCAGGCCGAGGCGGGCGAGATCGCGCTGCACCCCGCCCCCTTCGACCTCGACCAGTTGCTCGAAGAGCTGATCGAAGGCCAGCGGGCGGCCGCCGAACGGCGCGGCAACCGGATCGTGCTGTCGGTGCCCGAAGGCGGGCTGGGCCGCGTTCTGGGCGATCGCCAGCGGCTTGCGCAGGTCCTGCTCAATCTTCTGTCGAACGCCATCAAGTTCACCTCCGGCGGCACCGTCAGCCTGTCTGTTCAACACTTCACCGGCACCTGCCTGGCCTTTCGCGTGGCCGATACCGGCATCGGCATTCCCACGGCCGACCTGCCCCATGTGTTCGAGGATTTCGTGCGCCTGCCCACCCCCGACGGGGCCGAGGCCGAGGGCACCGGGCTCGGCCTCGGCATCGCGCGCCATCTGGTGACGCTGATGGGCGGGCGCATCGAGGCCGAGAGCACCCCGGGCGAAGGCAGCCTGTTCACGGTGCGCCTCGCGCTGCCGCAGGTCGCGCCCGCGACGCCCGCGCCACCCGGCCCGCCGGAGCGCGCGCTGCGCGTGCTGGTGGTCGAGGACACGCCCGCAAGCCGCATCGTCATCGCCGCCATGCTGGCGCGGGACGGCCACGAGGCGATCCTGGCGCATGACGGGGTCGACGGCGTGCGCCGCGCAAGCGAGACGGCGGTCGATCTGATCCTGATGGATGTCGATATGCCGCGTCTCGACGGGATCGAGGCCACGCGCCGCATCCGCGCGGGCACGGGTCCCAACGCGCGCCGGCCCATCGTCGCGCTCACCGCCCATTTCGACGCGCGGACAGACGCGCGGCTGCGCGCCGCCGGGGCGGACGGGATCGAGACCAAGCCGCTCTCTCGCGAGCGGCTGCGTGCGCTTGTCGCACGGAGCGGCAGCACCGGACCGCTGGTCGATGCCGCCCATCTGGCCCAGCTTGCCGAGGCCCTGCCGCCCGTCCGGTTCGCCGGGGCGCTCGACGCGCTCGAAAGCGAGGCCGAGGCCCTGCTCTCCGCGATGGCCGACAGCCCGCCTGCGGATCTGCGCGCGCAGCTGCACCGCCTGGCCGGCAGCGCCGCCGCCTGCGGGGCCGCCGCTCTCCACGCCCGGCTGGACGAGATCGAGGCGGCGCTCGACGCCGAAAGACCCGAGGCCGCGCGCGCGCTGATGAGCGGCCTGCCCGCGCTGTGGCAGGCGACGCGCGCCGCTCTCGGGGCGCATCGCGTCGCGGCCTGAGACGGGGCTCACGGGGATTTGCCTTTCACCGAACCTGGGATAGCTTTATGCAATCGCGGCTCGTCGCCGCCAAGGGACCGCCCCGGCATGTCAGTGTGGAAGCAGATCCTCATCCTCGCCCTCCTCGCCGCGGCGGGCTATGGCGGCTATGGGTATTGGCTCGGGCTCGACACCTCCGGTGCGGTCCCGGCCGAAACCCAGGGTCCGCGCCCGGTCAGCGTCGAACTGGCGCGCGCCGAAACGCGGATCATGCAGCGCACCGTCGAGGCCGTGGGCACCACCCGCGCGCTGCGCTCGGTCGAGATCGTGCCCGAGGTCGATGGCCGGCTTGTCGAGTTGAACATCACCCCCGGCACGCGCGTGACCGAGGGCCAGGTGCTCGCCCGGCTCGACGATACCATCGAGCGCGCCGATCTCGCGCAGGCCGAGGCCGTGCTGACCGAGCGCAGCCAGACGCTCGACCGCATCCGGCAGTTGCGCCAGACGAATGCCGTCTCGCTCGCCGCGCTCGAAGAGGCCGTGGCCCGCCTGGCCGAGGCGGAGGCCGCCGCCGACCGCGCCCGCCGCCGCCTCGATGACCGCACCATCACCGCGCCCTTCGGCGGTGTCGTCGGCCTCACCGGCTACGATGTCGGCGCCCGCGTGGCCGAGGGCGAGGTGCTCGCCCGGCTCGACGATCTGAGCCAGGTCGAGGTGGAATTCTCGCTCCCCGAGACCGTTTTCGCGCAGGTCTCCCATGGCCAGCGCATCACGGCCCGCGCCGCCGCCTTTCCCGGGCGCGAATTCACCGGCACCATCGCCGCCGTGGACAGCCGCATAGACCCGGTGAGCCGCGCCTTCCGCACCCGCGCGCTCATTCCCAACCCCGACAGCACCCTGCCCGCGGGCATGTTCCTGTCGCTCACCCTGGTGCTGGAAGAGGCCGAGCGCATCGTGGTGCCCGAAGAGGCCATCGTCTTTCAGGCCGCGCAGACCTATGTCTTCGTTGCCGAAGAGGGGGTGGCGCGGCGGCGCGCCGTCACCACGGGCCAGCGCCGCGACGGCGTGATCGCCGTGACCTCGGGCCTCGAGCCCGGCGAGGAGGTGGTGGTGCGCGGGCTCGGGCGGGTGCGCGATGGCGCGCCGCTCAAAATCCTCGCCCGGGACCGCGACGCTACTGCCGGACGCGCCCGCGGTGCCGAGCAGCCGACATGACGCTCTCGGATCTGTCCGTGCGCCGTCCCGTGCTTGCCGCCGTGGCGAGCCTGCTCATCATCATCTTCGGCCTTGCCGCCCTGCGCGACCTGCCGGTGCGCGAACTGCCGGATGTGGACAATTCCGTCGTCACCGTCACCACGATCTATCGCGGGGCCGCGCCCGAGGTGATCGACACCGACCTGACCGAGAGCATCGAGGGCGCGGTCGCCACCATCCCCGGCATCCGCACCATCACCTCCGAGAGCCGCCAGGGCCGGTCGCGCGTCACCATCGAGTTCGAGACCGGCGTCGATATCGACGTGGCCGCCAATGACGTGCGCGACGCGGTGGGGCGGGTGCGCGGCGAGCTGCCCGACGAGGCCGAGGAGCCGCAGGTCGTCAAGAGCGATGCCGATGCCGATCCGGTGATGCGGCTGGCCATCACCTCGGACCGGATGACCACCGCGGAGATCACCGATTACGTGGACCGTTTCATCGCCGATCGCATCGCCACGCTCGACGGGGTGGCCAATGTCGAGGTCGCGGGCGACCGGCCCTTTGCCGTGCGCATCTGGCTCGACCGTCGCGCGCTGGCCGCGCGCAACCTCACCGTCGCCGATGTCGAGGCGGCGCTCAGACGCGCCAATGTCGAACTGCCCGCGGGCGAGGTCGAATCCTACAACCGCCAGCTCACCGTGCGCCTCAACAGCCGTCTCGCCAGCATCGAGGATTTCCGCGACGTGGTGCTTGACCGGGTGGCGGGCTATCCGGTGCGGCTGGGCGATGTGGCGCGGGTCGCGCCGGGGGTGGCCGACGATTCGACCATGGTGCGCAACAACGGCACCGATGCCGTGGGCCTGTCGATCCTGCGCCAGAGCCAGTCGAACACGCTGGCCATCTCGCAGGCGGTGCGCGCCGAGATCGCCGCGCTTGCCCCGACATTGCCGGAAGGAATGAAGATCATCGTGGGCTCGGATGACGCGCTGTTCGTCGGGGCCTCGATCCGCGAGGTCGTCACCGCGCTCTTCATCTCTCTGGGGCTCGTGGTGGCGGTGATCCTTCTCTTCCTGCGCAGCCTGCCCGCCACGCTCGTGCCCGCGATCACCATTCCGGTGGCGCTCATCGGCACCTTCCTGCTGATCGGGCTCTGGGGCTTCTCGCTCAACACGCTGACGCTGCTCGCGCTGCTGCTGGCCATCGGGCTCGTGGTGGACGACGCCATCGTGGTGCTTGAGAACATCCAGCGCCGCATCGAGGAGGGCGAGACCCCGCTGGTGGCAAGCCTGCACGGCGCGCGCCAGGTCACCTTCGCCGTCATCGCCACCTCGGTCACGCTGATCGCGGTCTTCGTGCCGCTTTCCTTCATGCCCGGCCAGGTCGGGCGGCTCTTCGTGGAGTTCGGCTGGGTGCTTGCGGGCACTGTGGCCATCTCCACCTTCGTCGCGCTCACCGCCTGTCCGGCGCTTGCCTCGAAGGTGCTGCACGCCCGCGCACGGCACCCGCGCGCGCAGGCCGCGCCGCGCCGCGCCCCGGCCTATCAGCGCGTCTATCGCTGGCTGCTCGCCCGCGCCATCGGCATGCCGCTCGTGGTGCTGCCCGTGGCGCTCGCCATCACCGCCGGTGCCGCGCTCTTCTACGAGGGGTTGCCGCGCGAGCTGGCCCCGCGCGAGGATCGCGGCGTGGGGTTCGTGCCGCTCACCGCGCCGCAGGGCTCGACCGTCGCCCATTCGGACATGGCCGCGCGCCAGGTCGAGGAGCTCCTGCAACCCTATGTCGAGAGTGGCGAGATCGAAACGGTCTTTTCCTTCACCGGCTGGGGCGGGCGCGCCTGGCGCTCCTTCGTCGTCTTCCGGCTTGCCCCCTGGGAAGAGCGCGACCGTCCCGTGTCGGCCCTGGTGGGCGAGCTTGCCCCCCAGATGGACCGCGTCACCATCGCGCGCGGCTTTCCGGTCACGCCGGCGGGGCTTGGGCTGCGCGGCAGTTCCACGCCGGTGCAGGTGGTCGTCGGCGGCCCCGATTTCGAGAGCGTCAAGGACTGGGCGACCGCGCTTCTCGCCCGGGCCGAGACGGTGCCGGGCCTCGTCAATCCCGAGATCAACTACGAGGAGAACCTGCCCCAGCTCGACATCCATATCGACCGCGCCCGCGCCGACGATCTCGGCATCTCGGCCGAGGCGATCGGGGCCACGCTCCAGACGATGCTTGCCTCTCGAGAGGTGACGACCTTTGTCAGCCGGGGCCGCGAATATCCCGTGCTGCTCCAGGCAGAGGACGAGGATCGCCGCACCCCAACCGATATCGAGAACATCTTCCTGCGCGCGGGCGATGGCGAGACGCTGGTGCCGCTTGGCGCGCTGGTGACGCTCACCGAGAACGCCGCCGCCCCGTCCCTCCAGCGCTTCGACCGCCTGCCCTCGATCAAGCTCTCCGGCGCGCTTGCCCCCGATGCCGAGCTGGGCAGCGTGCTGGCCGAGCTCGAGGCCATCGCCGCCGATATCCTGCCGCCGGAGGCGAAACTCGGCTTCGACGGGCAGTCGCGGACCTACAAGGACACTTCGGGCGGGGCGATGATCGTCTTCGTGCTGGCGCTGATCATCGTCTACCTAGTGCTTGCCGCGCAGTTCGAGAGCTTCCTGCATCCGGTCGTGATCATGCTCACCGTGCCCATCGGCGTTGCGGGCGCGATCTACGCCATGGCGCTCGGGGGGTTGTCGCTCAACGTCTACAGCCAGATCGGGATCATCCTGCTGATCGGCCTGATCGCCAAGAACGGCATCCTGATCGTGGAATTTGCCAATCAGCTCCGCGACGAGGGGCATGCCGTGCGCGACGCGGTGATCGAGGCGTCGGTGCTGCGCCTGCGCCCCATCGCCATGACCGCGATCTCCACCATTCTCGGCGCGCTGCCGCTGGTGCTTGCCAGCGGCGCGGGGGCCGAGAGCCGCATCGCCGTGGGCACGGTGATCATCGCGGGGCTCGGGCTTGCCACGCTGCTCATGCTCTTCGTCACGCCCGTGCTCTACGATCTGCTTGCCCGCTTCACCCGGCCGCGCGGTGCCCTCGAGAAGGCGCTCGAGGACGAAATCGCCGCCAGCGCCCGCCCCGCCGAATGATTTTCCGCCGCAGGCACCCGGCCCGGTCTGGCCATTCGCAGCGTCGGATGCGATAGACTGAAGGCGTCTGCCGGGGGGTGTGTCATGCGGGTCCGTCTCGCCCGATCCTGTCTTTGTGCTGCGGCGATGCTCGGCCTCGCCGCCCTGCCCGCCTTCCCGGCCGAGGTGGCGCTCAGCGTGCCCGGTGCCTCCCGGAATTTCATCGCCACCCTGCGCGCAGGCTCGCTCAGCGCCAGCACCGCCGCGCAGGAGGACGCCACCGCCCGGGACCTGCTTGCCGCAGCCCAGGCCGATTACGCGCGGCTTCTGGGCGTGCTCTACGGCGAAGGCTTCTACAGCGGCACCATCTCGATCCGCGTGGACGGGCAGGAGGCCGCCGCCATCCCGCCGCTCTCCATGCCCGAGACGATCGGGCGCATCGACATCGCCATCGAACGCGGCCCGCGCTTCCGCTTCGGGCGCGCGGAGGTCGCCCCGCTTGCCCCCGGCACCGCCCTGCCCGCCGAGTTCCGTCCCGGCGCGGATGCGCGCGGCACGCTGATCGGGGAGGCGGCGCGCGCGGGCGTGGCCGGCTGGCGCGACGCGGGTCATGCCAAGGCCGAGGTCTCGGGCCAGGACATCCTTGCCGACCATGCAAGGGCCCGGCTCGATGCCGCGATCGCGCTGGCCCCCGGTCCGCGCCTGCGCTTCGGCCAGCTGGAGATCATGCGCGGCGACAGTCCCAGCCGCGTGCGGGACGCGCGCATTCGCGCCATCGCGGGCCTGCCCACGGGCGAGACCTTCTCGCCCGCGGCGATGGAGAAATCCGCCAACCGGCTGCGCCGCACCGGGGCCTTCCGCTCGGTCCGGCTGACCGAGGCGGAGGAGCCGAACGCCGACGGCGCGCTCGATATCGAGACCCGCGTGAGCGACGCCAAGCCGCGCCGCATCGGCGCGGGCGCGGAACTTTCCTCCTCCGAAGGGGTCACGCTCTCGGGCTTCTGGCTGCATCGCAACCTTCTCGGCGGGGCCGAACGGCTGCGGATCGACGGGCTCATCGGCGGACTCGGGGGCGATTCGGGCGGCGAGGACTCCCGCCTCGGCATCCGCTTCGACCGCCCCGCCACCTTCACCCCGGACACGAGCCTCGTGCTCGGCGCGCGGATCGAGGACAACAACGAACCCGATTACAGCGAACGCAAGGCCGAGATCGGTGCGGGGCTCGCCCATGTCTTCTCGGACACGCTCTCGGGCGAGGCCGGTATCGCCTTGCGCTATTCGGAGATCAGCGACGATCTGGGCACGCGCACGCTCTCGCATGTCCTGCTGCCCGCGCGCCTGACCTGGGATCGGCGCGACGATCCGCTCAACCCCACGAAGGGCCTTTACCTCGATCTCTCGGCCACCCCTTTCGTGAGCCCGGACAAGGGCAGCGCGGGCAGCCGGTTCTTCGTCGATCTGCGCGACTACCTGACCCTGGGCGAGACCCGGCGCCTCACCCTCGCGGGCCGCGCGCAGCTCGGCAGCGTGGCGGGCGGCGATTTCATCGACCTGCCCGCCGACATGGTCTTCTGGTCGGGCGGCGCGGGCACGGTGCGCGGCCAGGGCTATCAGAATCTCGGCGTCGATCTCGCGCCCGGCATCACCGTCGGCGGACGCTCCTTCCTGGGCTTTTCCGGCGAGCTGCGCGCCATGGTCACCGACAGCATCCAGGCCGTGGCCTTCGCCGATGCCGGGTTCATCGGCGAAGAGGCGGCGGGCAGCGGGCGCGGCGAGTGGCATGGCGGCGCGGGTCTCGGGGCGCGCTACCTGACCGCCGTCGGCCCGATCCGCATCGATCTGGCTACCCCGCTCGACGGTGATGCGGGCTCGCAATTCGAGATCTATATCGGCATCGGACAGGCATTCTGAGATGCGCGCGTTCCTTCTTCTTATCCCGCTCATCCTGCTCGCCATGCCCGTCGCGGCGCAGCAGCAGGACGAGGACAGCGGCGGCTTTCTGGAGCGGCTGCTCGAGCGCAACCTTTCGGCCGTCGGGCGCGACGTGCGGATCCGGGGCTTTGTCGGCGCGCTCTCCTCACAGGCCAGGATGGCGGAGATGACCATCTCCGATGCCGAGGGCGTCTGGCTGCGCCTCTCGGGCGTCACGCTCGACTGGTCGCGCGCGGCGCTCCTGCGTGGGCGGGTCGAAGTCAACCGGCTGGTCGCGCGCGAGATCGAGATCGCCCGCGCGCCACAATCCGAGACCGAGCTTTCCCCCGAGATCGCCGAGGCGACGCCCTTTGCCCTGCCCGAGCTGCCGGTTTCGGTCAATATCGGCGATCTTGCCGCCGAGACCGTGACCCTTGGCGCGCCGCTTCTGGGCGAGGAGATCCGGCTCACGGTCTCGGGCGCGCTCTCGCTCGGGTCGGGCGAGGGCGCGGCCAGGCTCGATGCGCGCCGTCTCGACGGGCGCGGCGCGGTCACGCTCGACGCGGGCTTTGCCAACGCGACCCGTGTGCTTGCCCTCGACCTGCGCGCAGAGGAAGAGCCGGGCGGCATTGCCGCGACGCTGCTCGGCCTGCCCGGCGCGCCGTCACTTGCGCTGAACATCACCGGCACCGCGCCGCTCGAGGACTACGCCGCCGAGATCCGCCTGGCGACGGATGACGCCGAGCGGCTCACGGGCCGCGTTGCCGTCACCGCCCCCGAAGGCGGCGACACGCGGTTTTCCGCCACGCTCGACGGCGATCTCACCCCGCTTGTGGTGGAGGAGTTCCGCCCCTTCTTCGGCCCCGAAAGCAGGCTTGCGCTCAGCGGCACGCGCGCCGCGTCGGGCCGTACCGAGATCGACCGGCTCGCGCTCTGGGCGGCACAGGTGACGCTCACCGGCAGCCTGGTCCTCGACGCGGCGGGCTGGCCCGAGGCCTTCGACCTCGAGGGCGAGATCGGCGACCGCACGGCCCCCGTGCGCCTGCCCGTGGCCGATCCGCCGACCGAGATCGCCTCCGCCACCGTCACCGCCCGCTACGACGCCGCGCGCGGCGACCGCTGGCGCGCCGAAGCCACGCTTTCGGGCCTTGTGCAACCCGATATGCGCCTTGAAACCGCGCGGCTCATCGCGCGCGGCTCGCTGCGCCGCATCCCGCCGCGCGGACTGACCGCGCTTGCGGAACTCGCGCTCGACGGGCTTGCCCCCGTCGATCCGGCGCTCGCCCGCGCCACCGGCCCCGCGCTTTCGGCCCATGCCACGGTGGACTGGCGCGAGGACAGCCCGCTTGTGCTGCGCGCGCTGCGCGCCACGTCGGGCGATGCCACGCTCGAGGGCTCGGCCGAGATCGCCGCGCTCGACGAGGGCTTTCCCGTCACCGGCCGCGCCACGCTGACCGCCGGGGATCTCGCGCGCTTCGCCCCGCTCGCGGAGCGCCCGCTTGCGGGCCGCGCCAGTGCCGCGCTCGCGGGTTCGGGGACGCTTCTGGGCGGTACCTTCGATATCACCCTCTCGGCCGAGACCGACGGGCTCGGCCTTGGCATTGCACAGCTCGATCCGCTGATCGCGCCACCCGGCACGCTCGACCTCGCGGCCCGCCGCGATACGACCGGCACCACGCTCCACCGGCTGCGGATCGAGAACAGCGCCTTCACCGGCACCGCCCGGGGCCAGCTCTCGAGCCGGAGCGGCGCGCTGACCGTCTCTGCCGCGCTCGCCGATCTGGGCCTTGCCGACCGTCGCCTTGACGGACCCGCGCGCGTAGCGGGCGATCTGGGCTGGACGGCGGGTGGCGACGTGACGCTCACCGGGCTGAAGGTCACGGCCATGGGGGCCGCGCTCGATCTGACCGGCACGCTCTCGCCGGAGGCACCCGGCCTGCCCGTCGCGGGCCGCCTCACCGCGGAGGTGGCCGATCTTGCCCGCTTCGCGGCCCTTGCCGGACAGCCGCTCGCGGGCCGCATCGACGCCACGCTCGAGGGGCGCGGCGCGATCGAGACGCAGACCGGCGACATCACCCTCGAGATGCAGAGCCGTGACCTCGAAACCGGCCTCGCGCAGCTCGATCCGATCCTGACCGGACAGGGCACGCTCGGCCTGGAGGCGGCCCATGACGGCACCACGACCACGCTGCGCGCGCTGCGGCTGACCTATGACCGGGCACAACTCACCGCCTCCGGCGCGGGAGAGATCGCCGCGCGGACGGGCGAGATCACCTTCGACGCGCAGCTTGCCGCGCTTTCCCCGCTCGATCCGCGCCTTTCGGGCGCAGGCAGCGCCAGCGGCACGCTTGCCCGCGACGCCGACGGCACGATCACCCTCACCACCGTGAGGGCCGAGGCCATGGGCGCGACGCTGGCCGGCACCGGCACGGTCAACCCCGCGACCCCCGCCGCCACCGGCGCGCTCACCGCGCGCGTGGCCGATCTTGCGCGCTTCAACGCGCTTACCGGCCAGCGCCTTGCCGGGCACCTCGATCTGGAGGCAGAGGGCAGCGGCACGGGCGACACCCTGCGCGTGACAACCAGCCTTAGCGGGCGCGACCTTGCCACCGGCATTCCCGATCTCGACCGGCTTCTCGCGGGGCGGCTCGACCTGAGCGCCGAGGCGGGCCGCACGCCCGAGCGCATCGAGATATCGACGATCCGCCTTGCCACCCCGCAACTCACGCTCGACGCGCGCGGCGACGGTGCGGGCGGCCCGATCGCGCTCGATCTGCGGCTGGTCGATCTCGGCCTTTTCCTGCCGGAGTTTCCCGGCCCCCTCACCGCGCGCGGCACCGCCACGCTCGCGGGCCCGGAGGCACGGCGCGTCACCCTCGCGCTCGACGCGACCGGGCCCGGGGGCACCACCGCGCGCGTCTCGGGCGACGTGCTCGATCACGGCGCGCGGCTCGATCTCGCCACTTCGGGACGCCTGCCGCTCGCGCTGATCAACCGCTTCATCCAGCCAAACGCCCTCTCCGGCACGGCCGAGTTCGACCTGCGCGCGCAGGGTGCCCCCGCGCTTGCCGCACTCTCGGGCACGGTCCGCACGGCGGGGACGCAGGTCTCGCTCCCGGATGCGGGGCTTGCCGTCGACGATCTGAGCGGCAGCGCCACGCTCGGCCAGTCGCGCGCGACGACGGATTTTACCGCCCGCCTGCGCGACGGCGGCGCGGTGCGCCTCACCGGCCCGGTCTCGCTTGTCCCCGATTACACCGGCGATCTTTCCGTGACGCTGCTTGGTGCGGTGCTCAGTGACCGGCTCATCTACACCACCACCGTCAATGGCGCGGTCACGCTCACCGGCCCGCTTGCGGGCGGGGCGCGGATCGGCGGGGAGATCACGCTGGAAGAGACCAATATCCGCATCCCATCGGGGCTCGGCCCCGCCTCCGTCCTGCTGCCGGAGCTGCGGCATGTCAACGAAAGCGCCGCCACGCGCCTCACGCGGGAACGCGCGGGCCTGCTGACCGAGACGACTGAGGCCGCCCCCGCCCGTCCCTTCCCGCTCGACCTGGTGATCGGCGCGCCCGCGCGGATCTTCGTGCGCGGGCGCGGACTCGATGCCGAGCTTGGCGGGCAGTTGCGCATCCGCGGCACCTCCGCCGCCGTCGCCCCCGACGGTTTCTTCGAGCTGCGCCGCGGCCGGCTCGACATCCTGGGCAAGCGGCTCACGCTGACCGAGGGGCGGTTGAGCATGCAGGGCTCGCTCGATCCCTGGCTGCGCTTCGTGGCCGAGACCGAGATCGACGATACCGACGTGCAGGTGATCATCGAGGGGCTCGCCAGCGCCCCCGAAGTCACCTTCACCTCCTCCCCGGACCTGCCGCAGGAAGAGATCGTGGCCCGGCTCATCTTCGGGCGCGGGCTGGACGATATCTCGGCCCTTCAGGCGGCGCAGCTGGCCTCGGCCGTGGCCACGCTCTCGGGTGGCGGCGGCGATCTGGTGGGACGGCTGCGCGGGGGTCTGGGCCTTGCCGATCTGGACGTGAGCCAGACCGCCGAGGGCGACACGCAGGTGAGCGCGGGGGCCTATATCTCCGAGAAGGTCTATACCGAGGTCACGGCCGACAGTTCGGGCAAGCAGCGCATCAACCTCAACCTCGATCTCACCCGCTCGCTCACCGTCAAGGGCGGGGCCTCCAATGACGGCGACAGCGGCATCGGCATCTATTTCGAACGCGATTACTGAGGCCGCCGGGGCCCGGACCCGTGCCAGGCCCTCAGCGCCCCGTCAGTCCACGCAGGAGCGCCAGCAGCACCGAGAGCACCACCGAGACGAGGATTGCGCTGGTGATCGGGATATAGAGCGTGAAATTCTCCCGCTCGATCACGATATCGCCGGGCAGCCGCCCCAGCCCCAGGCGCGACAACGGCCCCCAGAGCAGGCCGATGAGGATGAGCAGGAAGCCGGCCAGAATCAGATAACGTGCCATGTCCGAAACATAGCAAGGCGCGGTGCGCCCGTGTAGGGGCCTGTGCGCCCTGAGCCATTGGCACGGCCGCGCTCAGGGGGTGATGCGATAGGCCGCGCCATTGCCCACGCTGAGAAACCAGATGCTGCCGTCGGGGGCCTCCCGGATGTCGCGCACGCGCGCCGTTTCGGGCGATCCGAGCCGTTCCGCCTCGGTCAGCGGATCGCCGGTCAGGCGCGAGATCAGCCCGAACTTGAGCGAGCCGACGAAGATGTCGCCACGCCACTCGGGCCAGAGCGCGCCGGAATAGATCATCATCCCCGAAGGCGCGATGGAGGGATCCCAGTAGAACTCGGGCTGTTCCATGCCCGCCTTGCGGGTGCCCTCGCCGATCTTCGCGCCCGAATAGTGCCGCCCGTAGGAAATCACCGGCCAGCCGTAATTCGCGCCGCGCCGGATGCGGTTGATCTCGTCGCCCCCCTTCGCCCCGTGCTCGACCACCCAGAGCCGCCCCTCAAGGTCAAGCGCGGCCCCCTGCGGATTGCGATGGCCCCAGGACCAGATCGCGGGCCGCGCGCCGGGCCTGCCGACGAAGGGATTGTCGGGCGGGATGGTTCCATCGCGCGCGATGCGAAGGACCGAGCCGTTCTCGCGCCCGAGATCCTGCGCCGAGGGCCGGTCGCCCCGCTCTCCGACGGTGACATGGAGATGTCCGTCCGTCCCCTCCACCAGCCGCGAGCCGAAATGCCGCCCGCCCGAGGAGCCGGGGACCATCTCGAAGATGACCCGCAGATCCTCGAGCCGCGCCGCATCCGCAGAGAGCCGCGCGCGCGCCACCGCCGTGCCCGCGCCGCCCGCCTGCGGCTTGGCGAAGCTGAGAAAGATCTCGCGCGTGGCGGCGAAATCGCGCGGCACCAGCACGTCGAGCAGCCCGCCCTGCCCCCGCGCCGCCACCTCCGGCACGCCGGCAACGGCCTGCATCCTGCCGTCCGTCACATGCAGAAGCCGCCCGCCCCGCTCGGTGACGAGCACCCCGCCATCGGGCAGGAAGCCGAACGCCCAAGGCTCTGTCAGGCCGTCCACCATCCGCGTCACGGTGAGGCGGCCCGCGCTCGAATCGAGTGCCTGCGCGGGCAGGGACAGGATGAGCGCTAGGCAGAAGGCGATGAGGCGGGTCACGGCGATCTCCTTTCCCTCCCGCCCCATGGCACCGGCACCACCCGTCAAGAGGCGGTGGCGGCCAGTGCCCGGCGCGCGCCGGGCCTTGTGCGGAACATCGCTCAGTTCAGCGCCAGATCGGTGATCTGATGCGTCCAGGCCCCCTCCGGTGCCTTGGTGATCACCGGGTCCGAGCCGCCCGAGAGGAGCGACTGCACCGTGCGCTCGTAATCGGCGGGGTCGAGCGCGCCGTTGCTGCCCGCGGTCAGCTTGGCAACCTCGCCCATCATCCGCCGCTGATGTTTCTCGGTCTGCGCGCCGGTGGCATCGTTCTCGAGCACGATATCGGCGGCCGCGTCGGGGTTTTCCTCGGCCCATTTCCAGCCCTTCATCGAAGCGCGGACGAATTTGACCATGTCTTCCTTGAATTTCGGATCCTTC
>MDTD01142417.1_pt1 | contig 21975 bp, 25 predicted proteins | sample 811221 | NCBI WGS metagenome assembly MDTD01 (sample SAMN05326646, study PRJNA326480) | marine metagenome | isolation source: seawater | place: Pacific Ocean: South West | collected 2011 | reverse complement strand
TATCTACTCTAGCCTAAGTGAACAACCAATAAGTAAAACAATAAATGAATTTTCTGGAAAAAATTTTTCCGAATTTAAAGAGAGACTATCAAGTCTAGTAGTAGATCAAATTTCACCCTTATCCACTGAAATAAACAAATTACTAAAAGATGAAAGTTTCATAGATAAAATACTAAGCGATGGAGCTGAAAAAGCTAACGAAATTGCATACAAAAAATTAACGAATATAAAAAAAATCGTTGGTTTTTAATAATAATTTGATCTTTAAAAATAAAATTTTCTATTTATATAAATAATATGTTTGTACAAACTTTAAATACACCAAATCCTAATTCACTGAAGTTTCTCCCAGGAGAAAAAGTATCATTATCTGGACCAGTGGAGTTCACTCAAAAAACTGATACAAAAAACGAACTTATAAGAAATATTATGTCTATAAATGGGGTGAGTGGTATTTTTCTGTCAGATGATTTTTTATCAGTAAATAAAAGTGAGGAAAAAGATTGGGAAGAAATTAAACATATAATTATTTCTTTTATTAATGATTTTTACGCAGATGGAAATAAATTTGTTTATGATAATTCGTCAAAAAATGAGGATGATAACTTAAGCGAGATAGAAAAAAAAATCATAAAAATTTTAGAAACAAAAATTAGACCAGCTGTTGCAAAAGATGGCGGAGATATTAAGTTTAAGGAATTTAAAGATGGTAAAGTGAAAGTTGAATTACAGGGAAGTTGTTCGGGGTGCCCAAGTTCAACTATGACATTAAAAAAAGGTGTGGAAAACCTTCTAAAACATTATATTCCAGAAGTTAACGAAGTAATTCCAGTTTAAAAAATAATTTTTATGTTTAAAAATATAAAAATAACAAATTTGGATATAAAATCTTTAAGAAAAATACTTTTAAAAAAAGGGTTTTTATTATCAAGGAAATCAGTTGTAAATAAACAAACCAGCCTACATAATCTTTATAAAATTTCATTAGCTTCATTATTTATAATTCTATTTTTTTATATTTTGCCCCCTACAGCAAATTATTTAGCTAAAGCATTTAAACCAAACCTAGAAATAGAAAACTCCTCAAATCAAAAATTAGTTCAAGTTTTGGAAGGTAGAATTACGGATGATGAAATTAATAACGATAGCAATACGACAGATCAGGATTTAGTTTACCAGGAGTTATATGGAGAGGTTACCGAAGAAGACTCTTTAGAGACTGGAGTAAGACTAAAAGCTTCCGTACTATATCAGCTTTTTGAAGACACTAATTATAAACTAAGTGATGTGAGAGTTAATAAAATTGCAAAACCAGTAGAAATTGGAAAGCTTCCTTATGAATTAAAAGAAATACAAAGTACAAAAAAAAGAAAAGATCTTTTTATTCAAATAGTTTTGCCCCTTATACTTGAAGAAAACAATAAAATTCTATTAGATAGAAAAAAATTATTTGCGATCCTTAATAAAAATAATAATTCTAATACTGACAATCAGTGGTTAAATAAAAAATTTAAACAATATGGCGTTTCCTCTAAAGACATACCAACCTTGAAACGAAGAATGGATATTATTCCTCCATCAATGGCAATTGCTCAAGCTGCAAAGGAAACCGGTTGGGGTACATCAAGGTTTGCACTTGAAGGAAATGCATTATTTGGCCAATGGACTTATACTGACAAAGGAATAAAGCCCGCGGCAGCTGAAGCAGGCACAACGCATAAAGTAATGATGTTTAACGTATTAAAGTCATCTGTAAGAGCGTACACTAGAAATTTAAATACCCACAAATCATATAAAAAATTGCGTTACGTAAGAGCGATACAAAGAGATAATAAAGGAAATTTAGATAGTCTCGAACTTGTAAATTTTTTGGATAGATACGCAGAGACAGGTAAAGAATACACTATTATCTTGAAGAAAATTATTGAACAAAATACTTTAACAGACTTTGATGATGTAAAAATATTACCTAATAGCGAAGCTGTTAAAAATTTAATCTAATTCTCTTTTATATTTTTTAATACAAATTGAATACCAAACCATCTCCATCCTTCATCGTCATTTAATGAACAATTAATTCTTCCTCTTCGAGTGTTAAATTTATTCCTAAACTGTATCTCTAAGAAATTATTTTCAATTGTTATTTTGGACTTATCCCAACCATTTCCTTCATTTGAAAAACAATTAATGTTATCAATTTTTTGTTCTTTAAAGAACTCCACTTTTAACTCTGGTGGATTATTAGTCTCAATAATTTTTTCTTCTGGTGAAATTTTTTTATATTGCAATGGTAAAAGTTTTACTAAGAATTTGAATCTATCTAAATCTCCATATTTTTCATTTATTGGAAATCTAGGTAATTCATAAGGATCCTTATTTAAGTCAATTACCCCAGAATGTTGACCAAAAGCAAAATTAAAGAAATTACTTATAAATTCTTTTTGATCTAAACTCCACTCACCAAAAGGATAAGAAAAAAAAATTGGATTGTAACCTAAATTAGATTTGAATATTTCAATAGACTTTTCTATATCTTTTTTAAATTGCTCAAAAGTAAAGTTAACTAAATAATCATGTGAGTGAGAATGATTACCGATAGTTACAAAATCATACTTTTCGATTTCTTTTATTTGTTCCCAATCCATATAACCACTCTTTCCAACCGCTTCTGTAGAAATAAAGATTATAAATGGTATTTTATTTTCTTTCAAATATGGCCAAGCATTTTTATAAAATGAATTATAACCATCATCTACAGTCAATAAAAAACTTTTTTCTAATTTTTCCTTAAAAAAAGTGTCTTTAAAAAATTTAGGATTTAAAAAACTAAATCCAGAATTTTGGATAATTTTTACGTGTTTCTTAAAAACTTCCATTTGAATATTTGTTGATGGATATTTTGTCTCGTTAAATCTATGATACATTATAGAAACAATTCCTTTCTCATTGGCAAAATATTTACTATAATTCTCAGAATATGCGTTTTCTATTGAAAGAGTAAATATTATGAAAAATTTAATTATAGATACTAGTGGACAAAAAATATTTTTAAAATTCATAAGCGATGATAAAGAATATAATATTAAGCACGATAACAGTAGAGAAAACTTTGATAAATTTGTTAATATTATTTTTGATTTTTTGGAACAAAAAAATATTGAATTATCGGATATAGATAATATTTTAATAAATCAAGGTCCTGGAAAATTTACAAGCATTAGATCTGCTATAAGTATTGTAAAAGCCTTGAAGATTTCGAAGAAAATAAATATTTATGGTTATTATTCAGAACAAATTAGTGACAATAACTATGATTTATTGTTAAAATTGTTAGAAGAAGGGAGGTTGACAAACGATTTTATTCAACCAAAATATTCAAATTAAACATTAATTATGACAGATACTATAGAACAAAGATGTATTCAAAAAGGTGTTAAACTCACAGAGCAAAGAAAAATAATTGCTAAAATTATATCTCAGTCAAAAGAAGCCTATGGGGAGTCAGATCATCCAGATGTAGACGAATTGTATAAGCGAGTTTCAAAAATTGATCCTAAAATCAGTATTGCTACAGTATATAGAACAGTTAAACTTTTCGAAGAAGCTGGAATTCTTGTAAAACACGATTTTAAAGCAGGTAAAGCCAGATATGAGATTAATGACGATCATAATCATTTAATTGATATTAAGACAGGAGCGATTATTGAATTTGTTGATGAAGAAATAGAGAAATTACAAAAAAAAGTTGCAGAAAAATATGGATACGAATTAGTAGATCATAAGTTAGAGCTTTATGGTGTAAAAAAAAATAAGTGAATAAAAAAATTTTCATTAAAACTTTTGGCTGTCAAATGAACGAATATGATAGCAATAGAATAACTGACATTGTTAAAGAAATAGGATATGAAAAATCTACAGATCAATCTAATGCTGATTGTTATGTAATTAACACTTGTCACATCAGAGATAAAGCAAAAGAAAAGGTTTTTCACGAGGTAGGAAGAATTAAAAAAATATATTTAAATAAAAAAAAACCAATAATGGTAATTGCAGGATGTGTTGCACAAGCGGAAAATGAAGAGATACTAAAACGTGAACCTTTTATTGATGTAGTTATTGGACCTCAATCTTATCACAAAATTAATAAAATTTTGGATAATTTTCAAAAAAACAAAAAAGAAGATGAGACAGAATTTGATACAATTTCAAAATTTGACTACCTAGATAAAATAAAAAATTCTAATAATAAAGTTTCATCCTTTTTAACAATTCAAGAAGGTTGTGATAAGTTCTGTCATTTTTGTGTAGTCCCTTATACAAGGGGACCAGAGTGTTCGAGATCTTTTAAAACTATTATTAATGAGGCAGAGGAACTCATTAAAAACGGAGCAAAAGAAATCACATTATTAGGTCAAAATGTAAATGCTTATAGTTACTTTGAAAAAAATAAAGAATATAAAATTTCAAATTTGATAAATGAATTAGAGAAATATAAAGATTTACACAGAATTAGATACACAACTTCTCATCCAGTTGATATGACAGAAGATTTGATTGAGTGCTATTCAACAAGTAAAAAATTAATGCCTTTTATTCATTTACCAATTCAATCTGGATCTGATAAAGTTTTAAAACTTATGAATAGGAAACATAAAGTTCAAGATTACCTTGATATTCATAGTAAATTAATAAAAATTAACCCTTTAATTAAATTTTCTAGCGACTTTATAATTGGTTATCCTGGAGAAGAAAAATCTGACCATAATGAAACATTAGATCTCATTAAAGAAATAAAATTTATAAATTCATTTTCATTTATTTTTAGTCCAAGACCTGGGACAAAAGCATCAAAATTAGATAAAATAAATGAAAAAGTATCAAAAGAAAGACTAATAGAATTGCAATCATTTTTATTTAAAAATCAAATAGATCATAACAGATCATTAGAACATAAAGAAATCGAGGTGCTTGTTGAAAATAAAATGATAAATCAAAATAAATATTTTGGTAGGAATGAGTATTTCAACTCAGTTATCTTTCAGACGGAAAAAAATGATATTGGCAAAATCGTTAAAGTTAATATAGAAAATAGTAATCAAAATACATTATTTGGAAAAATTAATAATAAAATGAAAGCTGCATAGTTTGAGCAATTTAGTTTCAAAAAAAAAAAAATCTGATTTAAAATTTGTTTATTCTGAAAATAATTCTGTAAGTATAATATTTTCTAAAAATGAGGATTTACTCGGTGTTGCAGGTGAGTTTAATAACAATATCAAGGAATTGGAAAAAATTACTGAAACATCAATATATTCAAGAGGTAATTCTATAATTCTTAAAAATGATCCAAATAAAAATGAAATTGTAAAAAATGCTATAAGTTTTTTGTACGATCAATACATAATTAATGGATCTATAGAAAAAAAAGATATAATTTCATCAATAAATAAGTTTATGATTAATGAAAAAAATAATTCGAGAGAAAATGTAGAATTTATTATTAAAACACCGAAAAAATCAGTAATACCAAGGTCAGAAAAACAAAAAAGCTATGTTAAATCACTCAGAGAAAGTGATGTTGTAATTTCGTGTGGGCCAGCCGGAACAGGAAAAACATTTCTTGCTGTAGCAGTAGCATTGACAATGCTCTTAGATAAAAAAATTGAAAGAATAATTCTTTCAAGACCAGCAGTCGAAGCTGGTGAAAGATTAGGTTTTTTACCAGGTGATATGAGAGAAAAAGTTGACCCATATCTTAGACCACTTTATGATTCTCTTTACGATTTATTAGATTTTGAGAAAATACAAAAAAAAATTGAAGTTGGTGACATAGAAATTGCTCCACTTGCTTTTATGAGGGGTAGAACACTAAAAAATTCTTTTGCCATTTTAGATGAAGCACAAAATGCTACAGACACTCAAATTAAAATGTTTCTTACAAGAATAGGAGAAAATTCAAAAATAGTTATTAATGGAGATCCAAGCCAAATTGATTTACAAAATAAAAAACTATCTGGCCTAGAAAGATCAAAAAAAATTTTAGGTAATCTAGATGAAATATCTATAGTAGATTTTGATTACAAAGATGTAGTAAGACATCCATTGGTCTCAAAAATAGTTAAAGCATATTCTTTAAAACAAAATAATGATTGATGCAGAAGTTCTGGTTGAAACAAATTACTGGAGAAAAATTATTAAAAATCCTAAAAAACTAATTGCAATTTCTTTAAAAAAATTCCCAAAAAAATACAGATTTATTAAAAAAAAGGCAAAAATATCAGTTCTTTTAACAAATAATAAAAAAATAAAATTATTAAATAAAAGATTTAGAAAGAAAAATAAACCTACAGATATACTTTCATTTCCTTCTTTTAGTAAAAAAAATATTAAAAAAAATATTAGAGAAAAAAATTTTTATCTTGGTGATATTGCAATTAGTCATGAAGAATTTTTAAAAAAAAATAGTGAAGATTATAAAAATGGTTTTATAAAACTATTTATTCATGGATTTCTTCACTTGTTAAATTTCGATCATAAATTAAATAAAGACTACAAAGTTATGCAGTCTGTAGAAAAAAAAATATTTCAAATGGTAAAAGGTAAAGTTGAATTACAAAAATAAAAAAGTTTATCTGTATTGTCTATTTATTTTTTTAATCGGCATATTAACTACCTTTAGTCTTCCACCATATAATTATTGGTTTATAAACTTTTTTACATTTAGTTCCTTGTTTGTAATTTTAGTAAGAAATTTTGATAGAAATTATAAAATATTTTTTCTTTACGGTTATCTTTTTGGATTTGGATATTTTTTATTTAGCTTGTATTGGATTCCTCTTTCACTTTCATATGATGATAACTTTAGGTTTCTAATCCCTTTTGCAATAATTATAATTCCGTTATTTTTAAGTATTTTCTATGGTTTCGCATTCGCAATATTTAAAATATTTTACAATTCAAAAAATTTATTTTCAAACATATTAATCTTTTCTCTTATTTTAAGTTTTATCGAATTTTTAAGAGGTAGTATTCCGAATGGTTTCCCATGGAATTTATTCGCTTACTCTCTGTCCGAAAATATATATCTTATTCAAATAAACTCTCTAATTGGAATTTATTCTTTTAATATGGTTTTAATAACAATATTTTCCGCACCTTCAATTTTATATTTGAACAGAGAAAGAAAAAACCTGATAGGTTTTTCAGCAATATTTGTAGTTTTTGTTTTCTTTTTTATTTTTGGTTTTCTAAAAGTGAAAAGTTATAATAATCTTGAAGAGAAAACTCTTTCCTCATCATTAAAAATATTATCGACTAACATCCCCATCGAAAGATTTTATTCTGATACTGGAAATGAAGAAATTATAACTAAACTAATAAAGTTAAGTAACCCAAATCCAATTGAAAATACAATATTTATTTGGCCAGAAGGAGTTTTGCCAAATATGAATTTAACAGAATTAAAAAATAATTATAATTATTTTTTTGAGAAATCATTCACTGATAATCATTTCATTATTTTGGGTGCAAATGATGAAAATATTTTAAATGGAAAAATCCAGTATTATAATTCATTGGCAATAATAGATAACAAGATCAATATTTTGCATAAATATTATAAAAACAAACTAGTTCCATTTGGTGAATTTTTGCCATTAGAAAATTTACTATCTAAACTAGGTCTTAAAAATTTAACAAACAATTATCAATCATATTCTGCAAGCAATGAAAGAAAATTATTTACATTCAAAGAAAATAATGAAATAAAAATTCTACCACTTATTTGTTATGAAATTATTTATTCAGGTAATATATCCAAAGATAATGACTATAACTTTATAATTAATATTTCCGAAGATGGGTGGTTTGGAAATTCAATAGGGCCTTATCAACATTTTGTTCACACTATTTTTAGATCTATAGAATATGGAAGATATACCTTAAGGTCTGCAAATAATGGGATTTCAGCAATAATAAATCCAATTGGCCTCGCTAAAGATAAAATAAATATTAATAATGAGGGATCTATAACATTAAATCAAATCAAACTGGTTGATAAAACACCTTTTTCAAAGTACGGAAATAAAATCTATTTTTTGATAATTTTATTATATATTTTTTTAATTTTTTCATTTACAAAATTAAAAAATGAATAATTTAAAAAATTATCTATTCACAAGCGAGTCAGTATCAGAGGGCCATCCAGATAAGGTATGTGACAGAATTTCCGATATGGTTGTTGACACCTATTTGAGTTCTGAGTCTCAGTCAAGAGTTGCATGTGAAACGTTAACAACAACAAATAAAGTTGTTCTTGCTGGGGAAGTGAGAGGTCCAGAAATAAAAAAAGATCAATTAATCCAAAAAGTAAGAGAATGTATTAAAGATATTGGTTACGATCAAGATGGCTTTACTTGGAAAGAAGCCACAAAAATTGAATGTCATCTCCATTCTCAGTCTGCGGATATAGCAATTGGCGTAGATGCATCAGGTAATAAAGACGAGGGTGCAGGTGATCAAGGAATAATGTTTGGATATGCATGTCAAGAGACTGACGTTTTAATGCCAGCTCCGATACACTTTTCGCATAAAATTTTACGATTAATGGCTGAAGATCGAAAATCTGGTAAATTAAAAAATATCGAACCTGACTCAAAAAGCCAAATCACTATTCAGTACATCGATGGTGTGCCGGCAAATGTAAAATCAGTAGTTATTTCAACACAACACTCAGCAGATGTTAATCAGTCCCAAGTTAGGGAGCTAGTAAAACCTTATATCGAAAGAGCTATTCCAAAAAATCTTTTAAAGGGTTTAGATGAAAAAGAAATATATATAAATCCAACTGGAAATTTTGTCATAGGAGGTCCAGATGGTGATAGTGGCCTAACAGGCAGAAAAATTATTGTAGATACATATGGCGGAGCCGCTCCGCATGGAGGAGGTGCCTTCTCAGGTAAGGATCCAACAAAAGTTGATAGATCAGCTGCTTATGCATCAAGATATTTAGCAAAAAATGTTGTGGCTTCAAAAATTGCAAATAAATGTTTAATTCAATTAGCATACGCAATTGGAGTTTCAAAACCATTATCAATTTATGTTGATCTTTTTGAAAATGATGAAGAAAAAAATAGACATATTGAAAAACTAATTAATGAAAACTTTGATTTGAGCCCAAGGGGCATAAGAGAAATGCTTAATCTTAACAGAGCCATATATGAAAAAACTGCTGCCTATGGGCACTTTGGAAGAGACCCAGAGGAAAACGGAGCATTTTCATGGGAAAAAACAGATAAAGCCCATATTTTTAATAGATGAATAAAGTTGAAAAGCTAAAAAAAATATTTATATTCACCTCACATTGTTGAAATTTCAAAATGGGCCTCGGCCCATTTTTTTTTGGAGAAAACAAAATTGTTAAATAGAAGAGCAGATAAACTAGAATTATTAAGAATTGCAGAGGCTGTTGCTTTAGAGAAATCTATAGATAAAGAGTTGATCATTAACTCAATGGAAACAGGGATAGCAAAAGCAGCACGGTCAAAATTTGGATCAGAAAACGATATTATTGTTAAAATCAACAGAGATAATGGTGATATTGAAATTTATAGAAAGTTAATAATTGTAGAAAATCCAGAAAACCCAAATATTGAAATTAGTTTAAATGAGGCTTTTCAATTAAATGAAATAAATAAAGATAAAAAAATCGGAGACGAAGTTCTCCAAGTACTTCCATCTTTTGATTTTGGTAGAATAGCTGCACAGACAGCGAAACAGGTCATAACTTTCAATGTAAGAGAGGCAGAGAGGGATAGACAGTTTAACGACTTTATTGATAAGAAAGATACTATTTTAAGTGGAATAGTCAAAAGATTAGAATTTGGGAATGTAATCGTAGATCTAGGTAGAGCAGAAGGAATAATTCAAAAAAATGAAATGATACCTAGAGAAAATATAAAAGCAGGAGATAGAGTTAAAGCCTATTGTCTTGATGTAAGAAGAGAGCAAAGAGGTCAACAAATATTTCTTTCAAGAGCCCACCCAAAATTTATGGAAAAACTTTTTACTTTAGAGGTTCCAGAAATTTATGACGGCTTAATAGAAATAATATCTGCTGCAAGAGATCCAGGTAGTAGAGCAAAAATTTGCGTTAAAGCAAAAGATAATTCGTTAGACCCAGTCGGTGCATGTGTTGGAATGCGAGGAAGCAGGGTCCAAGCTGTAGTTAATGAACTTCAAGGAGAAAAGATAGATATAGTTAATTGGTCTGAAGATTTAGCTATTGTTGCGGCAAGTGCATTATCACCAGCAGAAATATTAAGGGTAAATGTTGATGCAAATCAAAAAAAGATAGATGTTATTTTAACAGACGAAAATTTGAGTAAAGCAATTGGTAGAAGAGGTCAAAATGTTAGATTAGCAACAAAACTTCTTAATCATGAAATAAATATTCTTACAGATCAAGAAGATTCAGAAAGAAGACAGATTGAATTCAAAGAAAAAACTGATAATTTTGTTAAAAATCTTGAACTTGATGAGACATTGGGACAGCTTCTCGTTGCTGAAGGCTTTTCATCAATAGAAGATATAAAAGATAGCGAAATAGAAAATCTAATTAAAATAGAAGGTATAGAGGAGGAAACCGCGAAAGAATTAATCGATAGAGCAAAAGAATATTACCAAAAAGACCAAGAAGAAATTTCTAATAGAGTAAAAAATTTAGGACTGGACAGTAATTTAATAGATCTTCCAGGTCTAACACCAGGTATGCTGGTAACTCTTGGAGAACAAAAAATTCTTACCATAAATGACTTTGCTGACCTAGCATCAGACGAGTTAACTGGAACATATGACGTTGTGAATGGTGAAAAAATTAAAATAAAAGGATATTTGGAGGATTTTGCTTTGACAAGACAGGAAGCAGATAATTTAATTATGACAGCAAGAAATATTGCATATAAAGATTGAGAGATGACTTATGGACAAAAAAAAATTAAAACTCTCTATTTCTGGAAACGCTAAAAAAACAATTAATAATATACAACAAGCAAGATCTAATCCAAGAAATTCAGTAATAATTAATAACAATAAATCTTTTCAAAAGAAAAAATTTTCAAAGTCACCTTCTTTTTCTGATGGACATAAAAAAACTGGATTAAACTTAGGACCGAAGAGACCTTCAAGCTTCTTTGCAAAAAAAGATCTATCTGATTTTGAAAAAAGAAAACTTGCAGAGCAAAGAGCAACAAAAAGATTAAAAGGTGAAACGACAAAAGATAATAAGGATAAAGGAAGTGTTAAAAAAAGAGAATTAAAGCTTACTATTTCAAGAGCTCTAAGTGATGAAGATGGAGTAGAAATTAGAGGAAGAAGTTTAGCTTCTTTAAGAAGAGCTAGACAAAAAGAAAATAGAGAATTACAAAAAACTGATAAACAAGAATACAAGCCTGTCAAAAGAGACGTTTCAATTCCAGAAATAATCACGATTAGAGAGCTTGCTAATAAAATGAGCGAACAATCAAGCAATCTAATAAAACATTTATTAAGCATGGGTGTAAAAGCTACAATAAATCATGCAATTGATTCTGATATTGCTGAGTATTTAGTAAAAGAGTTTGGACATAACCCGATTAAAGAGGATAAAGCAGAAGATATAATTAAAAAAATTAAAGAGACTAAAAAAGAAAATCTTAAATCTAGACCACCTATTGTTACCGTAATGGGCCACGTAGATCATGGTAAAACTTCGTTATTGGATGTTTTACGGAAAGCGAATGTAGTTGAAGGAGAATATGGAGGTATAACTCAACATATAGGTGCTTACCAAATTACAAAAGGCTCAAATAAAATAACTTTTATAGATACCCCTGGTCACGCTGCGTTTACTCAAATGAGAGCAAGAGGTTCAAAGTTAACTGATATAGTTGTTTTAGTTGTTGCGGCCGATGATGGTGTTAAACCACAAACAATCGAGTCTATCAAACATGCTAAATCAGCGAAAGTGCCAATTGTAGTTGCTATAAACAAGTGTGATTTACCAGATGCTGACCCGCAAAAGATTAAAAATCAACTTTTAGAGCATGAGCTTATAGCGGAGGATTTATCAGGGGATACATTAATGATTGAAATCTCAACAAAGACAAAAAATAATTTAGAAAAACTAGTAGAGTCTATCATATTACAATCTGAGCTTTTAGATTTAAAAACTGAATATGAAACTGAAGCTAAAGGAATTGTATTAGAGTCCAAAATTGATGTTGGGAGAGGTCCTGTAGCAAACATTGTTATCACGTCTGGAAACTTGAAAAAAGGAGATTACTTTGTTAGTGGAAAAAAATGGGGCAAAGTAAGAGCAATAATTAATGATCAAGGAAAAAATATCGATATTGCAGATCCATCTACTCCAGTTGAAATTTTAGGAATTAACGGAGCATCAAACGCTGGTGATGATTTTATTGTATTGCTCTCAGAAAAAGAGGCAAAAAACCTTGCAGAGGCAAGAGTAAACGAAGCGAAAGAAGGAAACAATAAATTAAGCCTAGCAACAAAAGATAATGCATTTTCAAAAAAAAATACTGAAGAGCTAAATATAATTATTAAATCAGACGTCCATGGATCTGCTGAGGCAATAAAATTTGCGATATCTAATATAAAACATGATGAGGTTAAAGCAAAAATACTTCTTTCTGATATTGGAATGGTAACCGAAACTGATATCACTCTAGCTAAAGCATCAGATGCCGTTGTTATTGCTTTTAATGTAAAACCTAGCAAAGAAGCAAAGAAAATGTCTGAAAAAGAAAACATAAAAGTCAAATCATTTAATATAATTTATGAACTAATAGATTTTATAAAAAAAAGGATGTCAGGACTACTAACTCCAGAAGTTAACGAAGAAATCATAGGAACTGCAGAAGTTTTAGATATTTTTAAGGTTTCAAAAGTAGGAAAAGTTGCTGGTTCAAAAGTCTTAAACGGAGAAATTAATCAAGATTCTCATGCAAGGATAATTAGAGATGGAAGTATAGTATTTAATGGCAAAGTGGGATCAATCTTCAGAGAAAAAAATCAAGTTAAACAAGTTAATGCTGGTTTAGAATGTGGAATATCTCTGAAAGACTTTAATGATTTTCAAATTAAAGATATCATCGAAGCCTATAAATCAGAAACTATAGAAAGACAGATATCATCATGAGCAAGTTAGGTAAACCAGCAACACAAAGACAATTAAGAGTAGGCGAGATGATAAAACAGGCTTTAAGTATGATTTTTTTGAGAGAAGAAACCAAAATACCTGACTTAGATACAAAATCTATAACTGTTACTGAAGTAAGGATGAGCCCAGACTTAAAAACTGCAAAAATTTTTGTAATACCTCTTGGAGGAAAGCATACTGAAAAAGTTATAGAAAAATTAAAAGAATTTTCATTTATGATCAGAAAAGTTTTATCAAAAAGAATAATGGTAAAGTTTATGCCAAAATTATTTTTTGTTAATGACGAGTCATTTGATTATGCTGAAAAAATTGAAAATCTAATTAGGCAAACACAAAAATAAAAAAGAAATGATGGAGAAAAAAATGAAAGATATATCAAGACACGAAAAAGATACAGGATCATCAGAAGTACAAATTGCACAATTAACAACTAAAATTGAGAATTTATCAGAGCACATTAAAAAGTTTAAAAAAGATAAACACTCATCTGTTGGCTTGATAAAAGCAGTAAACAAACGAAAGAAATTATTAGATTATTTGAAAAAAAATAAGATGGAAACATATAAAGAAGTAATTTCGAAATTAAATTTAAGGAAATAAATGTTTAAAATAGTAAAGAAAGAAATAGAAGTTGCAGGAAAAAAAATAAGTTTAGAAACAGGAAAAATCGCAAGACAGGCAGATGGTGCAATAATTGCACAATATGGTGAAACTGTCGTGCTAGCGACTGTAGTAGGAGCAAAAAAAGTTAATCCAGATATAGATTACTTTCCATTATCAGTAAACTATCAGGAAAAATACTATGCGGCGGGTAAGATTCCTGGTGGATATTTTAAAAGAGAGGCAAGGCCAACTGAAAGTGAAACATTAATCTCTAGATTAATTGATAGACCAATAAGGCCTCTATTTCCAAATGAATTTAAAAATGAAGTTCAATTACTTCCAACAGTAATATCTTATGATAAAGAAAACGAAGCAGATATTTTATCAATTATAGCTTCATCAGCGGCACTATCAATTTCAGGAATGCCATTCTTAGGTCCAGTAGGTGCATCTAGGGTTGGCTTTATAGATGGTAAATATGTTTTAAATCCATCTAAATCTGAGCTTAAAAATTCGAAATTAGACCTAGTTGTTGCTGGGACTAAAGATGCAGTGTTAATGGTTGAGTCAGAGGCTAGTGGTTTAACAGAAGAGGAAATGTTAAATGCAGTTAAGTTCGGTCATGAAGGGTTTGTACCTGTAATTAAAATGATAGAGGATCTAGCGAAAGAATGCAAAAAGCCAGATTGGACTGTTGAGAAAAAAGATCTTTCAGAAGTAAAGAAGAAATTAGAATCTGAATTTACGACAGATCTGAAGAAAGCGTTTTCAATCAGAGACAAGCAGGAGAGATCAAATATGATCTCAGAAATTACAGATAAAGCAAAAAAGTTATATGAGGAGAATGAAGATATTACTGATTTAGATGTAAATTCAGAACTTAAAAGTTTAGAGAAAACTATTGTAAGAACTGACATTCTTAAGAATAAAAATCGTATTGATGGAAGAGGTCTATCCGATGTAAGACCTATAATGTGTGAGGTTGGAATACTTCCCCGTGTTCATGGTTCTGCGCTGTTTACAAGAGGAGAAACGCAAGCAATTGTAACCACCACTCTTGGAACTTCAGATGATGAACAAAAAATTGAAAGTCTAGATGGCTTACAAAAAGAGAGATTTATGCTCCATTACAATTTTCCACCTTTTTCGGTTGGAGAAACTGGAAGAATTGGAACAGGAAGAAGAGAAATTGGACATGGTAAACTTGCTTGGAGAGCAATAAATTCATCTTTACCTCCAAAGGAAAGCTTTCCTTATACATTTAGAATAGTTTCAGAAATTACAGAGTCTAATGGATCATCATCTATGGCAACTGTTTGTGGTACCTCATTGGCATTAATGGATGCCGGTGTGCCAATCAAGGAGCCAGTTGCAGGAATTGCAATGGGATTAATAAAAGATGGTGATGATTTTTCAGTATTATCTGACATTTTAGGTGATGAAGATCATTTAGGTGATATGGATTTTAAAGTTGCTGGAACTAAAGATGGGATAACTTCTCTTCAAATGGATATAAAAATAACGGGTATTACATTTGAAATTATGGATCAGGCATTGAAGCAGGCCAAAGATGGAAGAATACATATCTTAGGAGAGATGAATAAAGCTCTTTCTAAATCTAGAGCCGATGTTGGTAAACATACCCCAAAAATGGAAAAAATAACTGTAGACAAAAAAGACATTGCAACAGTAATTGGAAAAGGTGGAGCAACCATAAGAGAAATTGTAGAACTCTCAGGAGCCAAAGTCGATATTAATGATGAAGGTGAAGTGACTGTTGCTGCACCAGATGAAGAATCGCGGAATAAAGCAATGAAAATGATCAAAGATCTTACTGCCAAGGCGGAATTAAATAAAATTTATAATGGCAAGGTAATGAAGATTGTTGAGTTTGGTGCTTTTGTTAATTTCCTAGGAAAACAAGATGGTTTGGTTCATATCTCAGAACTTGCAGACAAAAGAGTTGCTAAAGTAACTGATGTTGTAAAAGAGGGCGATGAAGTTAAAGTAAAAGTTATTGGTTTTGATAGAGGTAAAGTTAAACTTTCCATTAAACAAGCTACAATATAAAATTATGTTTTATCTATATAAGCTGAAGGAAAATTTATTAAAAAATAAGATTGGAAAATTTCTATTGTTTGGTGGTTTTACCTTTTTTTTCATTAAAGGACTAGTGTGGTTAGGCATTTTTGTTTTAGTTGGATTAGGTTTAGTAAATTCTATTTAGAATAGAATAACTATTATAAAAAAAATTTGTAAAAAATTAATCACAACTGAGGTAAAGTGAAAAATCTTAAATTGCTTTTCCTTTTTTTCATCTCTGAATTTATTTATAAGAGGCATAAGAACATAATTTGAAACAGCAAATAAAATCGTTACAGTTAAAATTAAATAAAAATTCAATGAAAATGATTTAGAAAAAATAAATAATATTAAAATTGAAAAACTTATTATTAAATTTGTTGTATAATAATAAGGAAATATTTTTCTAATAAAAATTCTTGCGTTCTCCTCATTAAGTGCAGTAAAAGTAACTGGTGCTATAACAAACGAAAAAAAAAGCATTATACCTAATATAATACTAGTTAAATAAATACTTAACTGTTGAAACATAGTTTAGATCACTACCTCAAAACCCTCAAAATTAGGAGCACCTATATACAAGTCTTTATGTTTACCAGCATTTTTGTGAGCCAGTCTGAAGGCTTCTGATTTAGTCCAATTAATAAAATCTTCTTTAGATTTCCACACACTATGTGAAGCGTAAAGAGAAAATTCTGAATTTTTCTCACCTTTAACTAAGTTAAATTTTTCAAATCCAACAACATTTTGTAAATGAGTATCTCTTTCTCTCCAAACTTTTTCAAACTCTTGTTCTTTTCCTGGAACGATTTTAAATCTATTCATTGCAATAAACATGAGGAGTATTTAGCCATCATATTGATTAAATATCTTTACAAGATTGTCGCATAAAATTATTGTTAATTTTAAGGGCTTATAAGACTGAAATATTTAATATTTTGTTAATTGTATTAGAAATTCGTAAAATAATATCCATATAATTGGTATGGATAACCTTGAAAAACATTACAAAGTAAAAAACTTTAGTGACCGAGTAGCTTTTGGTTTTACAAAATTTTTGAGATTTTTAGCAGATACATTTTTTAAAAAAAGATATGGACATAGAGCAGTTGTTCTAGAAACTGTCGCAGCAGTCCCTGGAATGGTTGGAGGCATGTTATTACATCTTAAATCTCTAAGAAAAATGGAAGATGATAAGGGTTGGATAAAAATACTTTTAGATGAGGCTGCAAACGAGAGAATGCACTTAATGACTTTCATCGAAGTAGCAAAACCAACATTTATTGAAAGGTCTATTATTATGATTGCTCAATTTATTTTTATAATAATGTATTTGTTTATATATATTCTATCACCAAGAACTGCTCATAGAATTGTTGGATACTTCGAGGAGGAAGCGGTAATAAGTTATACTGATTATTTGAATGAGTTAGAAAATGGAAAAATTAAAGATCAACCCGCACCGGAAATTGCTATCAATTATTGGAACTTACCTTTGCATGCAACTTTAAAAGATGTAGTAAGAGTTATAAGAGATGATGAAGCTGGCCATCGAGATGTTAATCATAAATTTGCTAACATACTTGATGATAGAAAAAAAAATTCAAAAAACGTTTTGAATAACAATGAAAATATCAAAAATAACAAAAATTTAAGCTAGCACCTGTTGCATCTTGTTGTTGCAAACATGTCATCCCACTCACTATCCTTTTCTTCAACATAATCTAGTAAGATTCTTATTGCTTTTGATTTATCTGGTAAGTTGTAATCGTCTACAATTTTATCTAGTAGCTTATCCATATCTGGATATATTTCAAAAGTAACTTCTTTTTTTTCGTTAGACATTTTATCCTTTCAATTATATCAGATACATTAATTATAAATTTAGTTAATGGAACTGCGACAAATTTTTATCTTATATAAATTAATATAATACATATTTCACATATTTAGTGAGGATCATATGAAAAAATTAATAACAATTATAGCTTTCGTACTATTTACGACATCAGCATTTTCTTATTCATGCCCTATGTTATGGGGAGAAATAGATGAGCTTTTAAAAACAGCTGAGGATAAAGGTAAATCTGTTGCCCAAATCGAAGAGGTGAAAACATTGAGAGAGAAGGGTAAAAAAGCTCATGATGATGGTAGTCATGAAATGTCCGAAATATTTTTAAAGAAAGCATTAAAAATATTAAAAAGTTAAAAGAATAATTTTAATAAGGGCAATAAATTTTTGCCCTTATTAAATATTAGTTTTTTTAAATTTTTTCTTATCTCTCTTCAGTTTTCTTTTTTCTTTAAAAGTTAGTTTTGGCTTTTTCATAATACTTGAATCTTTAAATGATTTGCCGCTATATCTTTTTGACACTATTTAAGTAATATTTCTTGGGTCAGGCATTCCAACTTTATTATATCCCGCGTCTACGTAGTGTATTTCACCAGTAACGCCTCCCGCAAGATCACTTAATAGGTATAAAGCAGAGTTTCCAACGTCATGTATATCCACGTTTCTTTTTAAAAAAGAATGATCTTCATTCCATTTATATAAAAACTTTGCATCACCTATTGCTGATGCAGCTAAGGTTTTTATTGGGCCTGCGCTAATAGCATTTACTCTTATCCGTTTTGTTCCTAAATCCCTAGCTAAATATTTAACACTCGCCTCTAAAGCAGATTTACAAACTCCCATTACGTTATAATTTGGAATAGCCTTAGTTGACTCGTAAGTTAGAGTAATCATGCTACCATTAGATTTCATAATCTTTGCTGCCTCTCTTGCAATTTCTGTAAATGAAAAACATGAAATAAGCATACTTTTTAAGAAATTTTCTCTTGTAGTATTTAAATATTCTCCAGAAAGTTCTGATTTATCAGAAAATGCAATGGCATGTACTACAAAGTCGATTTCACCCCAAGATGATTTAACATCTTCAAATAATTTTATTACATCTTCTTTTTTTTCAACATCACAACTAAATGTAACGTTTGAGTTTAGCTTTTCAGCTAATGGAATAACTCTTTTTTTTAAAGCATCTCCAAGATAAGTAAATGCTAGCTCAGCACCTTGTTCGGCAAGTTTTTGTGAAATTCCCCACGCAATAGATCGTTCATTTGCAACACCCATTATTAATCCCTTTTTTCCTTTCATTAATGTCATCGTTAAACTTTCTCGAAAATTAATGTTGCATTTGTACCGCCAAATCCAAAACTATTTGACATTATAGTATTAAGCTCTACATCTTTTTCAGTCTGGGTTACTATCGGAAATTTTTTAGCATCTTCATCCATATCATTGATATTTGCTGAAGCTGTTATAAAATTATTTCTCATCATTATTAAGCTATATATAGCCTCATGTACCGAAGCAGCACCCAAAGGATGACCCGATAACGATTTTGTAGAGCTTATTTTGGGAATTTCTGTTCCAAATGTATCTCCAACTGCCTTTAATTCAGTAATATCACCCACTGGTGTAGAGGTTCCGTGGGTATTTATATAATCAACTTTATTTTTAGATGTTGCAAGAGCCATTTTCATACATCTAACAGCACCTTCTCCAGATGGAGCTACCATATCATATCCATCTGATGTTGCTCCATAGCCAGTTAGTTCAGCGTAGATTTTAGCACCTCGTGCTTTCGCATGTTCATACTCCTCTAGCACTAGTACACCAGCACCACCAGCAATCACAAAACCGTCTCTTGTTTTGTCATATGCTCTCGATGCTTTTTCAGGTGTACCATTATATTTAGATGATAAAGCTGTCATTGCATCAAACATAGCTGTCATCGCCCAATGAATCTCTTCGCTCCCCCCAGCAAAAACAATATCCTGTTTTCCCATTTGTATTAATTCCATAGAATTTCCTATACAGTGTCCACTAGTTGCACATGCAGAACTCATTGTGTAATTTGTTCCTTTAATTTTAAAAGGAACAGCAAGTGTAGCTGATGCCGTACTTGCCATTGTTCTTGGAACTATAAAGGGTCCCATTAACTTGGGTGTTTTAGCCCTTGTTTTATCAGCCGCTAAAATAACGTTTTCAATTGAGGGTCCACCAGATCCCATAACAATACCAGTTTTAAAATTACTAATATTTTTTTCCTCCAGTCCAGAATCCTCAATTGCCTCTTTCATTGCAATATAATTGTACGCAGACCCAGATCCCATAAATCTGATTGTTTTTCTGTCAATATGATCTTCAAGTTTAATTTTAGGTTTCCCATGTACATGACTTCTTAAATTATGCTCTTTATACTCTTCAGAGAAAGAGATGCCAGATTTTGAATTTAATAAAGATTGTTTAACCTCTTCTTGATTATTTCCAAGACAAGAAACTATACCTATTCCTGTAATAACAACTCTTCTCATTTTTTAAATAATCCTACTTTTAAATTTTCTGCTGAATATATTTTTTTTCCATCAGCCAATAATATACCATTTGCAAGCCCAACAGTAGTTTCTCCTTTAATTAGAATTCTTTTCATATCAATTTCATAAGTCGCCATTTTGACTTTTTTAAGAACCTCACCTGTAAATTTCACAGCACTAACTCCTAAAGCTCTTCCTCTACCAGGATTTCCAAGCCAACCAAGATAAAAACCAACCAGTTGCCACATAGCATCTAAACCTAAACAGCCTGGCATAACAGGATCCTCTTTAAAATGACAATTAAAAAACCACAAATCATGTTTAATATCTAACTCAGCCTTAATCAGTCCTTTTTTGTAAGTTCCTGTATTTTCACTAATTTCAGTAATTCTGTCAAACATCAGCATTGGTGGAAGAGGTAATTTTGCATTCCCAGGACCAAATAAACCGCCTTCTCCGCAATTAATTAACTCATCATAGGTATAGGATTTTTTTTTCATACAAGTCTAACCTTAATACTTGATTTCAAGCAAATATAACATTACTATAGTTTAGAACTATTATAAACTATGTCTATTACTAAAACAAATTTTATAGAAAAATTGAGAAATTCAGGTTTAAGACCAACAAAGCAAAGAATAAAAATTTGTGATGCTCTTTTTAATAGAGAAAAAACTTTTCACTTTTCAATTAATGATCTTATGAAAATTCTTCAGAATCAATACAATCAAAAGATCTCCTTAGCAACTGTCTATAATACTGTTCATGCTTTTCACAAAAAAGGCTATTTGAAGGAAATAAATATTGGAAATGACAATTCATATTTTGATACAAATACTTCCTCACACCATCATTTCTATGATCAACAAACAAAAGAATTAATTGATATTAATTCGCAAGATGTTGAAATAAAAAAAACTCCAACACCGCCTAGTGGAAAAAAAATTGAGGGTGTTGAAGTTACGTTTAAAATTTCAAAAAATAATTAGTTTATAATCATTCTAAACTACTTGACATGTATATAATAAAATCATAATCTATTACTAATGCGGAGGGTAAAATGAGTAGTGAAATTAACAACGACATTAACAAATGTCCGTTTCATGGTGAGGGAATTCCTCAAAAACATAATTCTGGAAAGGGCCAAACAAATAAAGATTGGTGGCCAAATAGTTTAAATTTAAAAATTCTAAGCCAACATTCTTCAATGGTTAATCCAATGGATAATAAGTTTAATTACAAAAATGAATTTAAAAAACTTAATTACAAAGCGTTAAAAAATGATCTGAAAAAATTAATGACAGAGTCACAAAATTGGTGGCCTGCAGATTATGGCCACTATGGTCCATTATTTATACGTCTTGCATGGCATGCTGCGGGCACTTATAGAACAGGTGACGGCAGAGGCGGAGCTGGAACTGGAAATCAAAGGTTCGCTCCAATAAACAGTTGGCCAGATAACGTCAATTTAGATAAAGCTAGACTTCTTCTTTGGCCAGTTAAAAAAAAATATGGAAGAAAAATATCTTGGGCAGATCTATTCATCCTGGTTGGAAATGTTGCACTAGAGTCAATGGGTTTTAAAACATTTGGTTTTGGTGGAGGAAGAGAGGATATTTGGGAACCAGAGGAGGATATATATTGGGGATCAGAGAAAGAATGGTTATCTAATAATAGATACAATTCAAAAAGAGAAT
>MDTD01055896.1_pt1 | contig 21975 bp, 22 predicted proteins | sample 811221 | NCBI WGS metagenome assembly MDTD01 (sample SAMN05326646, study PRJNA326480) | marine metagenome | isolation source: seawater | place: Pacific Ocean: South West | collected 2011 | reverse complement strand
GGCATTTTCCATAGCTGGAAATGCTGCCCTTAATAAGTGGTTAGCGTATATAACAATTTTGAAACCATTTTTAATTAATTCTTTTTCATATACTTTTGAATATGTTGAGGGAACAGCAACTAAAGGAACAAAATTCTTACTTTTTTTAAAAATTCTTGAAAATGAAAAAATTTCTTTTGGTGTTTTTTCTTTACTATGTATTAAAATTGCATCAGCTCCTGCTTTTGAATAAGTTTCGGCTCGTTTCAATGCATCTTTTAATCCTTTACCTAAAATAAAACTTTCTATTCTTGCGATCACAAGAAAATCTTTTGATTTTCTATTTTCGCATGCTTTTTTTATTTTTTTTGCAAATGATTCTGGTCGATCTTGTTTTGCTCCAGATTGATTTTTAAAAAGTGAATTTTTTTTTAAACCAATTTTATCTTCCATTATTATTGCAGAAACACCCAATCTCTCTAAAGATTTTATTAAAAAACCCAAATGTTCAAATTGACCTCCGTTATCAGCATCAAAAATTAATGGTTTAGAAGTTACATCTAACATATCATTTAGTGATGAAATTCTTGAAGAGTAATCTACCGACTGATTATCTGGCTTTCCTTTTGTGGCAGAGTCTGTCAAGCTAGAGGACCACATACAATCAAATTCTTCAACTTTTTTATTTTTCTCTACTTTTAGATTTTCTATAATTAAACCTGTTAATGAATTGTGAGACTCTAAAACTCTTACTATATCTTTAGAATTTATTAATCTTTTTAATCTAGAAATCCTATTTTGTGGCGAAACACCCGCTTCTAAAATTTTACTTTTGATTGAAGAAGAAGAAATATTTTTTGTATATTTTGGTTCAATTAGTTTTCCAGACCATTTTTTTAATGTTTTGATTACCCTTTCTCTTGTTATTTTTTGAACTCCTATCTTCCAATCATCTCCATGAATTACATAATGTGGTCTTATAATATTTAAATTTTTTACATAATCCAATGTTTCTTGGGGTATAACTTTTTTAACAAATTTTATATTTTGTAATATAATTTTTCTTCTACTAAAATCTAAGATAGGTATACTTTTATATGTCGCGATTGCTTCATCCGTTAGAAGACCAACAATCACATCTCCATAACTATTTGCTATTTTTAATATATTTATATGACCTTCGTGGAGAATATCAGCAGATAAACCTACATATACTTTTTTTTTATTCATTCAATATTTAAATTACCCATTCTTAAACTTTAAATTACGTGATTTCAAATCTTAAATTTACATTTAGAAACTTAATATTTTTAAAATATTTTCTTTCAAGAATAATTTTTGAGTAGAGATCGCATATATATACAATTATACATAAAAATTAAATCATTTATTATATTTTAAATGAGATTCGAATTCGTCCTTTTCAGATAAAAGTTTTTGGACTTTATATTCACAATGTGTAATTACTTTTGGATTACATGAAATAAAAAAGCTTTTTTTTTCTTTTTTATTTAAATTAATACCAAAACTACACTCCAAAATTTTTCTACCAGCATTTATCATGTTAAAATTAGTATTAAAATCTTTTTTGCATGAATATCCATTTAATTTATACATAAATAAAACGTCGTATCCATTGAATGGAGTATTTTTAAAATTTACTTTATCTTCTTCTCTTTCAACTATAGGTGTACCATGATCTGCTGTTATAACAACGTTTGCATAAGGGTCAGTATTATTTAAAAAAACAATAAATTCTCTAATTCTTTTGAGCATGCACGAATAGCTATTTTTATAGAGATCATAATTAAATGTAGTTTCAAATATTTTTTTATCTTTAAGTAATGGGTCGTTTAAATCAACATTCATTAAATCATTGTTAAATGAACAATCAGCATTATATATGTATGGGCCGTGGGGCATGATGGAATGAATTAAAAAAAAATAACCCTTATCCTTTATTTTTAAATTAGATTTATTTATTTCATGCATAAATCTATTTAATGAATCATTTTTGTTATAAAAAGACTGGACATAATTTTTCTCTCTAGATACTAATTTTTTACTTGGAACCAAGGCTTCTATTCTCTTAAAAATTGGAAAAATTGGACTTCTGCTTAAAAAGGAAAAAGAAATATAAGATGAAAAATAATAATTTTTAATTTTTTTATTATTTTTTTTTAAGCAAAAATCATCATTAACAGAATAACAATCATTAAACATATTTCCAAAGTGTACAAATTTATATTGATTTTTTTTAAGAACATCTAAAAAAGGCAAATAATTTGAACTATTTTTTTTTAAAAAATATGGCCATATATTATTTGGTCTAACAGATTTATAATTATTTTCATCAATATGATAATCTAAATAAAAAAAGGATGCCAGGTTATGTTTGGTGTTGTTATATGCTGATTTATTTCCTATTGAATAAATAAATCCATTTTCTTTATAAAAATCTTTATTTTCATTGTAGTAATTGGTTTCATATAAAATATCAAATTTTTCAATTGGTGCTGCCGCATCTAAAATTACTAAATAAATATTTTTTTTATTATTTTTATTGTCTTTAATAGATAATTTATTTTTTATTTCTTTAATAAAACTCTTATTTTCTGCATCCTTATTTAATTTATATACAATCATTGATGAATTCATAAATAAATTAATTAATATGAATGCAAAATAAAAAATGAATATTTTTTTAAATTTTTCTCTAAAGATAACATATCCAATCAAACAAACTAAAATTACACAAATTAGAAAAGAAACTTCTCCATGGAAATATCTCCATACATTACGTTCTTCTATTTTTATAATTGAAAATAATGTTGATTTTATTGTGTAATAAACATCAAATAATATATAAAATAATATTGAAAAAAATAAGTAAAATTGCTTTTTTTTAATATACGTAAATCTATATAAGATTTCACTTAAAAATATCACGGCAATAACAACAAAAACGAAGATTGATAAGCTGGTAGTGTAAAATATGTTGCTTGTTTCGTTATAATTATTATTAACAAATGAAATAAAAGGAGCTAATAAGATAAGTACGAAATAATTATTTTTTATACCATTCATTTTTTTTCAGCTTACAAATTTAAGGTTTTAATAACAAGAGAAATTTAAAATGAATTTTTATATTAAAAAAAAGAAAATATTAAATTAATAGTATTATGATGTTTAAATTAATTTAAAATAATGTATTTATTTATTATTCAAATTATGAAAAATAAATTAGCAATATTTGGTGGAACCAAAATAAGAAAAACTAAAATGCCTCCACGGTTTGCTTTTGGCAAAAGTGAAGAGAAATATTTAAAAAAAGCGATAAATTATTATAGAAAACGAGGTGAAGATCCTCCATACCAAGGAAAATTTGAAACCATTTTCTGTAACAAATTTAATAATTTTATGGGAAAGAGTGGTTTTTCTGACGCTGTGAGTTCAGGTTGTGCAGCAATATATGTTAGTCTAGCCTCATTAAATATTCCTAAAAATTCAGAGATTTTATTATCTCCAGTAACTTGTAGTTCAGATTTATCAGTAGTTCTTTTGCAAGGTTTTAAACCTGTATTAGTAGATAGCGCTAAAAATAGTTATAATGTCAATCTTAATGAAGTTAAAAAAAAAATAACAAAAAAAACTAAAGCAGCAATACTTACGCATGCAGCTGGAGAACCTATTCCAGAAATAAGTAAAATTGCTAAATATCTTAAAAAAAATAAAATTTTTTTAATTGAAGATTGTAGTCAGGCTCATGGCGCTTATCCAAAAAATAATAAAACAAAAGTAGGAAACTATGGAGATATTGCTGCATTTTCAATGATGTACAGAAAAAATATTGCAATGGGCGGCAGTGGTGGAATGGTTTATACAAAAAATAAAAAATTACATCTCTTAGGAATGAGGCATGCAGATAGAGGAGCCCCTGTTTGGATGAAATATAAATTAGATTTAAGAAATCCTGGTATTGCAAACTTTCCTGCACTAAATTTTAATACAAATGATCTTTCCTGTGCTACAGGAATTGCACAATTAGAGAGAATAAATTTTACTCTTCAGAATAGAAAAAAATTTATAAATAAAATTTTAAAATTAATTAAAAAAAATTCTAAAGTTTGTATTCCTTATGAGTTTCATAATGGATTCTCACCTTTTTATTTTCCGATATTTGTTAGAAAAGAGCTTATAAAATGTTCGGTAGATAAATTTGCAAAAGCAGTACAAGCTGAAGGAATAGGTATTGGTATAAAATATGGTTGTTTACCAAGAACTTGGAAATGGGCGAATAAATATTTAGTTGGACAAAAAACTATTAATGCAATTAGTACAAGGGATAGGTGCTTTCATCTCTATGTAAATGAAAATTATAAATATAAAGAGGCTTTAGATACTATAAACGCAATTGTCAAAGTCGAAAATTATTATTTGAGATAATTACAAGCTTGCTATAAATTTTTCGTAAGAGAAATTAAACTTTTTACCAATTTGTTTTACTTCGTGGTGAGTAGTTTCCCATTTTTTTGGAAGTACTCTTAATAGAGCTTCAGAAAACTCTCTATTATGATAACTGGGCTTTTCGTTTATATCGCTTTGTTTATATAAATTAATTGGATTGATTATTTCAGACATATTTTCGATTAAACTTTTTGAAAGTTCTTTTTGTAATATCATCCATGATTCTTTTAATGTAATACTATCATCTTCAAAATTTATTTTTTTTTGAAAAATAATATCACCTGTATCTATATCTTTATCTAAATAACATAAAGTTATACCTGATTGATAATTACAAAAAATACTCCATAAATTTGGGTATATTCCCCTTCCATTAGGAAGATATGAATTATGCATGTTTATTATTTTATTCGAATAATAGTCAATAATATCTTCGCTAATAATAGGTCCGTACCCTGAATTAATAATTAATTCAATTTCGTTCATTTTTAAAAAATCTATATCAAATTTTTCTTCTGTAATTTTTATATTAAATTTTTTACTTTTGAGAAAACTAATTATGTTAAAGTTTAATGGATTAACTCCTGTAAAATACTTACCTGCCAGTAATATATTCATCTAGATTTTCTCTTGTAAATCAAAACCTTGACCAACTATATCATCCATATCAATATATTTATATGAGCCTGCTCTTCCAATTGAAAAAACATTCTCTGGTAATTTAGTAAGATATTTATTAGCTAATTCTTGATCTTTTTTTGTTGGAAAAGGATATAATTTGTTGTTCTTAGATGGCACTTCAATTCCTAACATTGTTTGATCTGAGTCGTACTGATAAAACTTTTTATATTCAACTATTCTTGTGAAAGGTTCATTATTTGCGTAATATTGAAAATATATGTTTTTTGGAAATACTTCTTTTACAGGTAAAACAATTTTTAAAAAATCTCTGCCCATCCATCTTAATTCTCCAAAAATTTGATCTAATAAATATTCTGGGGAAATAGTTGATATCAAAATATCATAATTAAACCAATCATCTGAGTTAGATAACTTGACTCTATTTTTACTTAAATCGAATTTTTTGATTTGAGTATTTAAAAAAACATTCACATTTTCCGTAGAAATTCCAAAATAATCGTTATACCCATTTTTAGCTAAAGGAAATGCTGAAATAACTCTACTATCACCCCAAACAGCTTTGTTGTCTCTAATTTTAACTTTACAGGTTGAGATAACTTCACCATCATGACTTAGTTTTATTGGTTTAAATTCCTCTCCATCTAATTCTCTATTGCTTTCAACTTGCCACATTTTTTTGGAATATTTTTCTGCAAACTTTCTGTAAAGAGTTGGAGTTATTGAGGATTTCCAAACTTCTTCAAAATTAAATCTATCTTCAGTCATTGGAGGATTAATATTTTTGAGCTCATCTAGAATTTTATCCTTGTCACTCATTTGATTAATATCTTCCATATTTGGAGGGTAGCTCCAGAATTTTTGGTCTTCTTCTACATAAGTTAAATTTTGGTGATCTTTACTTATATCCCTCATCGGAATAATTTTATTTAAATAATTAAACCATCTTTCGTTTTCTGTTAAAAAATGACGAGGCCCGAATGTATAAGGGTGTCCCCCATACCAATAAGTTCTCACACCACCTCCTAAAGTTTTTCCACTCTCAATTAAATAAATTTCAAAACCTTTATCTTTTAACATGTGTGCTGCACAGCACCCTGCAAACCCGCCACCAACTATTAATAATTTTTTTGCCATTATACTTTTTTTAAATTTAAACTAACTAAATATTTATTTTTCCCTACAATTAAACAAGCTTTTGATCTATTTCCAAATTCATGAGCAAGAGACCAGCGAATATATTTTTCTAAATATTTGTTATTTTTTAACGATTTTATCCTATCTCTATTAGTTTCCTTTCTTGTAAATTTTGAACCTTTTAGTTTAGGTAAAATTTTTTTTGATCTAATCTTATTGTTATAAATTTTTTCCCAATTTTTGTAAAATAGATTTAATAATTCTTTTTTTAATATATTTTGTAACTCAATACCAGATATTGGAAATTTATATTTAACTTTTTTTCTCAGCCAAAAATTGCCCTCATCAACCTTCTCATCAATTTCAAGTAGGCTTACACCTGCAGCTGAGTTTGATATTAAAATCCAAGCAGCTGTATCTGATCCTTTGCAATATGGAACAAAGGAGGGATGGAAATTTAATGTTTTTTTAAATCTTTTTAGTATAGTTTTAGGTAGAATATGTGGATTCCATAAAGAAAGGAGCCAATCAAAATGGTGCTCTTTATAGAGATTAAAAAATTTTGATATTTTATTTTTTTCATAAATAATAAAATTTAATTTTTTCTTTTTACATAAATTTATTATTTCTCTGTCATTTTTAGATGATACGACTACTTTTTCTGGTATATAATTTTTTTTAACTAGCCAACTTAGTGCTTGGAAGCCAACATCTTTTCCACAAAAATAAATATTTTTCATTTTAAAATTTATAAAATTTAGTTTTTTTATGAGGCCCTAATATTGTTTCTATAAAAATGACATTGTTAGATTTAATTATTATTTTATGAAACCAGGATTTCTCAAATCTAACAAATCTACAATTATTATCCAATTTTATAATTTTTTTTTTTGATGCTTTATTTTTAAAATATATTATATCCATTTTCCCTTTAATTAAAAAATACGACTTTGGCGATTTATTATTTCGGTGTGTTTTGATTTTATAATTTTTTTTATGATTTATAATCATTTGGTGGAGTTTTTTATTTTTTTTAAAATGGGACAATATTCTAAATCCGCTATTCTCGTTTTTGGCCCTTTTTTCAAAATTAGTTAATAATTTTTTATTTAAAATAAAAGGATCATTTTTTGGTATAAGATAATTTTTATTTTTCATAAAATTTTTTTATATTTTTTGATATATATTTAATATTTTTAAGTGAAATTTTCTCATGCAATGGCAGGCTAAGTGAATGATTTTTTATGAAGGAGGCAACTGGAAATTTTTCTTTTGTATAGTGGGCAGGATGATCATTTAATATCAATGGATGTTTAATTCTTGTTTCAATATTTTTACTTTTAAGAAAATTAATTAATTTATTTCTTTTATTAACCAATATCTGGTAATCATATCCATTAGACTTTGATAAATCATATTCATTATTTAAAATATTTTTTGGGAGATTTTTTATGTATTTTTTAATAAGACTTTTTCTATTTGAAATATCTTTACTTAAATATTTAAGTCCATTTTCTAATAAATAAGAATGGATTTCATCAGACTTAGAATTCAGCTCAATTGTTATGCATTTTTCTTTATTTACTGTTCCCAAATATTGTAAAGAGTCTATTCTTTTTACATATTTTTCATGGTTAGTGGAAATGGCACCAAGTTCCCCAAAAGATTTTAAAACCTTCATTGGGTTAAAACTGTAACATGATATATCACCAAAAGAGCCAGCTAATTTACGATTTAATTTTGCACCAAATGCTTGAGCGACATCCTCTATTAACAAGATATTATTTTTCTTTGCTATTTTCTTAAGTTTTTCAATATCGCATATAATTCCTTTAAAATGTACAGCAAGAATCGCCCGTGTTTTTTTTGTTATTTTTTTTTGGACTAAGTTGGTATTTATATTCTGATCCAGGCCAACATCTACAAAAACAGGCTTATGACCTGATGCAACTATGGCATTTGCACTTGCAACCCAAGATATTACGGGACATATAACTTCACTATTAGGTTCAAGATTTAAGGCTTTAAGTGCAAGATAGATTGAATTTGTACCAGATGATAACAAAAATGAGTATTTGTGGCCAATTTTTTTTGCTAATTTAATTTCCAGTCTCTTTGTTTGAGATGATTTAAGATAAAATCCAGACTTAATAAATTTGTTAAATAATTTATTTAGTTCAATAATTCTTTTATTATTTGAAATTTTTAAATTTCTATATTTTATCATTAATAAGAAAGTTAATTATATTTTGAATTTATTAAATTTATAAAGTTAATACTTTCAGCCCAATTCAATAACTGTTTTTTGTTAAAAACGTTATTTTCCAAAACTAGGTGGAACTTTGAATTTTTGTTAACATTTTTTAATAACTTTCTGAATTTCTTCAAATCATAAACCGGAAAGACAAATCCAGACACAAATGCAAAATTACTTGCTTTTTTAGCACAGATCAAAGATGATAACATAGCAAAAGAATTTGTTTTAGTAAATTCAGTCACAGGTAAAGAAAATATATATTTTTTTTTTTTGCAATAGTCTCTTAGATAAGTGCTTTGAATAGCAATAGGTATATTGAAGCCATTAAATGGCCTAGGTAATACATAATTAATTATTTTTTTCATGACATCATGCCTGTTTTTAAATATTTAATTCCGAATTTCGTACTTTTAGACAAATTAAAAATTTTATAGTAAATGCCAAATTTTCTATCAGGATTTCTTACTCCAGGCTCAGGGGAAAAATAAGATTTAAATCTTATATTAAGAGACACTCTTGTCTTTTTTGTTTTATTTAAAACGTTACCATGGAGTAAGGCAGGATTAAATATTATGTATTGCCCATAATTTACCTTGATAAAATCTTTAGTGGAAGGTTTAATATTTTTTGGTATTTTGTCACTATCATTTACTCTTTTGATAAACTTCATAGTTGATTTAATATTTTTTATAAACATAGAATTTGACTCAAATGCATTTGTTAAGGGTATCCATAAATTTAATTGAAAAGGAGAGTCAGCAGACCAACAATCGGAATGAAGATCAAGTGTTGAAGTTTTATCATTTGGCATTTGAATTGAAAGATTTAATTTAGTTTGAACCATTATATCTGATCCAAGATGTTTTCTTAGTTCGTTTAAAAAAATTTTTTTCAACAATTTTTCCCATTTTAAATTAAAGTTTATTTCATTAAAACAATCAATTCTGATTGGATTAATGTTTTTTTTTGAAAAATATTTGTGTAATAATGAAAGATCACCATTAAATTTTTTATTTTTTTTTTTTAGTTTTTTAATAATTTTTTCTCTAAACAGTTCAAGATCAGATAATTGATTTAAATTATATATTTTATAAAGCCTATTCATTAATTATTTATTTTTTGTAAAATTTTTGAACTAGAAAGCTCATGTTTTTCTAGTAGTTCATCATGGTTACCATAAAAATGGAAAAATTTATCTTTTAGAGTAAAACACTCTAATTCTTGCCTTATTTTGTTATCTTGCGCAATTTCTTTTACTCTGGACGATAGACCTCCATGAGGTACATGCTCTTCAATTACAATAGTTTTTTTATGATTTTTTAAAATATCAATAATTGATTTTTTATCTAATGGCTTGATGGTATGGCATGAAATTAGTGAATTTTTTTGTCCATTTTTTTCAAGTTCAGTATGAACCTCTTTTGCAATCTTAATTGTAACACCATACGAGATTATTGCGAAATGATTGCCTTTTTCTATATATCTTGGTTTTCCAAATTCAAATTTCTCTAACGCATTTTCAGTAAATGTGGGTTCACCAACTTTACCTAGTCTCATATACAAAGGTCCATTATTTTTTGTTGCACACCATGTAGTCGCTTCTCGCATTTCCAGCGGATCACAAGGAGCTATAACTTTCATATTTGGTATCGAGGCTGCTATAGAAATATCCTCTATAGATTGATGAGTGCCACCAAGCGTAGAGTAAATTGCTCCTGCTCCCATCCCAATAATAGTTACTGGTAAATTTTGATAACATAAATCTACTCTTACCATTTCGAAAGGTCTATAAAGTGTAAAAGTAGCAATTGTATAACAAAATGGTCTGAAACCCTTCAAAGCTAAACCGGCGGCTATACCTATCATTGATTGTTCAGCTACGCCGCAATTTATGAATCTATCTGGGAATTCTGTTCTAAATTTTTGCATCGATCCTGCAGGAGAAATATCTGCCACAACTACACAAATTTTATCATTTTCTTTTGCCTCTTTATATAGTGCCTCTGCAAAATTATTTCTCATTATTAAAAACCAAGCTCTTTCAATGCTATATAATATTCTTCTTTTGTTGGAGACCTATAATGCCATATTGGCTTATTCTCCATAAATGAAACCCCTTTTCCTTTTATTGTATTTGCAATTATAAAAAGAGGTTTATCTGAATTTTGTTTTACAAAAACATCAATTATTTCATTTTGTGAATGACCATCAACCTCAAAACACTCCCAATTAAAACTTTTTATTTTTTCTTTAATTGGATAAAATTTTGGATGTGTTTCTTTTGTACTTCCAAATGACTGGGAGCCATTATGATCTAATATACATACAATATTATCTAGGTTTAAATTAGCTGCCATCATCATTGCCTCCCAGGTGGAACCTTCTTGAAGCTCACCATCACTTATCACAATGTATACAATCTTATCAGTATTTGAAATTTTAAATGATTGTGCGATACCTGTTGCAATACCCATACCGTGACCCAATGATCCAGTTGATGCTCCGATACCAGGTACACCATAATCTGGATGACATCCTAAAATTCCATCTGGTTTACAATAACGGTTTATATCCTCTTCGCTCAAATATTTTAAATCTTGTAGAATAAGATATTGTAAAATTGAACTATGACCTTTTGATAAAATAAATTCATCATAAATTTTCAAATTTTTTTCATATCTCATTAATGCATAGTAAATTACGTCTATTATCTCAGCACAAGAAAACGCTCCTCCAGCATGTAATGCACTTACTTTTTGTGAAATATCAAGAATTCTTTTTCTATAAAGATTGCTTCTTTTTTTTGAGTCCTCTAATTTAAAATTTTTGTTTATATTAATTTTTCTTTTCATTATTCAATTACTGTCCAAAAGTAATCACCATCGTAGTTACATTCTTTAAAAAGTTCTAACCATTCACTTGGATAACCATAAAATTTAGCTGTTAAAACCCAACTTTCAAAAATTTTTTTTTGTTTCTCATTATTATATGAGTCAACTTGAATAAAAAGATTTTTTTTATTTTTGGAAACTCTTTGCATTTCTTCTATTGATTTTTTGCATCTTTCCCTTTCAAGGTTATGTATAGTGTTTATTGATATAACAGCATCAAAAAAATCATCTTTAAAAGGTAAATTATCAGCACTAGCTTTAAATATACGATTTTTTATATCTGACATCGAGTTTTTAATTGCGTAATCAGATATATCTATTCCTACTGCATCTATCCCCAAATCAAAAAGATCCTTAACCAAAAAACCTTTTGCACAACCAACATCTAAAACTTTTTGACCTTTAATTAATTTAAAATGCTTGATTATATCTTTCGCTACATTTATCCATCTTCCATCATATTTATATCCTCCATAACCATATTCTCTTGGGCCATCAAAATATTCTCTTCCATACTTTCTTGAGATATTTATGTGATCTTGCGTTTTAGAATCTTTCCTCTCTGTGATTGATCTTTTTGGTCTAGCTATGGAAGAAAGAAGATTGAATTTAGGCATAATTTTTTCAATATATTTTATTTATTACTTCCGCAAGAGTTTTAAATTTATAGCTGGGAAATAATTTTCTTATTTTTTTATTACTGATTGGCCTAAAACCATTGTGAGGCATTTTGCCTTTTCTTTTGAGATTTACGATTTTTGCAAAAAAACATTTTTGAATTACATTTGCAATATAATTAAAAGATATTAGTTTTCCTGTTGTAAGATTAAATTCTCCATAATTTTTTGAAAATATTAATTTAAAAATAATATTTGATAAATCCTCTACCCATATATGATCTCTTAATTCCTCTCCTTTACCAAAAACAAGAATTCTTTTCTTCTTCACTGCATCCCTGTAAAATTTGTTTGGACCGTATCCATTATGAGGATCATTTTTTCCATACACAAGTGTTGGTCGTAATATCAGTATCTTTTCTTTAGAAAAATTATTTTTTATAATTTGTTCTCTTGTTAGATGCATCAATCCATGCCAATTGTTTGGTTCTTTTAATGAATTTTCATTTAAAGATTTATAGCTGTCAGAATAAACAGCATCAGAACTTAAATAAATTATTTTATTAATACTTTTGTTATCAAAAACTGTGCAAAAATTAATAATCATTTTTAAATTCTCATTAAACATTAAAATATTTTTTGCAGGTGCTTTTGCTGCAATAAATAAAATATCATCTTTAGGTTTTATAAGTTTTTTTAATTTTTTAACTTTATTTAAATTTGTTAAATCAATATTCTTTCGTCTAATTCCGACATATTTTTTATTTTTATTATCCAAAATATTTTCTACGTATCCAGAAATAAATCCTCCTGAACCTAAAATAAATAAAGTTTTTTTTTTCATTTTATATGAGTGAGTGATATTCAATTTTTTTTTTATAAAATAAATTTTTATATTTTACTAACAATGCATAAGGATCAACGATTATTTTTATTTTACTTTTGTAAATTTGATTAATATTGATTTTTTTAAAAATATTCCATGGGGTCATGATGAATAGTATATTGGAGACATTTAACACTTGATATATATTATTAGATACAAATAAATTTTTTTTTAAATTAATTTTTTTTACAACAGGGTCATAAACAAAAATTTTCTCAGATTTAATACTATTTATCAATTCTATAGAAGGCGAATTTTTTATAGAACTAGTGTTTGCTTTATAAGCTAAACCAAGTATTCCAATATTAAGATTTTTTTTTGATTTCAAAATTTGTTTTTTTATAGACTTCACCCAGGATTTTTGTTTAACCGAGTTTTCTTTCCAAAGTTTAAAAATATCTGAGGGAATTTTATTTTCATCAGCAATTTTGATGATGTTGTATAAATCCCTCTCTAAATTTCCTCCAGATATGCCTAATCCTGGCTTTAAATATGCGTACTTTCCAATTCTTTTGTCTAATTTCAAAGCTTTTTCTATGTCAATCCAATTAGCATTAATTTTTTTTACTATTCTGGATAAAAGATTTGTAGTTGTAATTGATGAAATTAAATAAAGATTTATTGAAATTTTTGTAATCTCTGCAGTGTTGTAATCTGTTTTTATAATTGGACACTTAAACTTACTATAAAAATTTTCCAAATCTTTATTAACTTTTTTATCAATATTTTTTACACCTAGAATTATTCTTTCCGGATTAAGTGCTCTCTTAAATGAATTTCCAAATATTAGGGTTTCCACTTGATAAAATAGATTTTCTTTGTTCCAATTGATGTTATTAGTAAAACCAGGTTTTACTTGCGACATAATTACTAAATTTTGATTTTTAAATTTCAATTTAAGAAGGTTTATGTATTTGTTAATTTTATTTAGATTACTTTTTCCATCTTTATCAGTATCAATATCTGTAGATATAAAAATTATTTTACTTTTAATTATATCATTTACATTATTTGTAAAAAAAATATTATTTTTATATTTTTTTATATTTTCAAACAAAAACGGCTCTTTAAATATTTTTTTATTTAATTTTAATTTTTTAATAAGATTAATATCTGGATCATATCCAATAACCTTAAATCCTTTAGCAGCAGATGCCGCTAAATAGTTTAAACCTAAATGAGAAAGTCCAATGAAACAAATTTTCATAAATTATATTAATGAATTAAGCACATCGTTTATCCAAATATCTTTTGCTTTTCCTTTGAAATAATCTTTATTTATTACTTTTTTTTTAAAAAACATATATTCCTCTTTCCAAGTAGGATCTTTCATCTTAATTAAAATATTTTTGGATCGAGGAACTCCAGAGGGTTTTTTTCTCTTTCTAATAACAAGTTTTGAAGGGCCCCATTTGCATAAACAATTCATGTGAATTGATCCCTTCTCCCCTATAAGATTTAAATAAAAACTATTTCTCCACATGCAATAAGTCATTTCCATATTTACTTGAAATTTTTTATAAAAATATGAAAACCTTGCATAATCTGGTGTTGAGTTTTCAAATTTAAGATTATCTATCAACTTAAAATTTTTTTTATTTTTTACTGAAAATAAATAGTCACATAAATCTATAAGATGAGATCCTATATCCAATATAATTCCTTTGCTTTTGTCTTTCCAGGGACTATTTTTTACCAATAATGATGTTCCATTACCATAGAAAATATTACATAAATAAATTTTTCCGATTATTTTTTTATTTATCAATTGTTTTATTTTTTTAATAAATGGTTCAAATCGATGATTATAAGCAGTATACAGAATAAGTTTATTATTTTTTGCTTTAAAATGGAGTTTTTTAATTAAATTACTATTTTTTGAAAATAAAGGCTTCTCTACTAAAACATGTTTTTTATTTTCTAATAAATAATTCACTATTTTTATTTTATTATTGTCAGGCGTGCAAACAAAAGCTGCATTATATTTTTCTAATGGTACATCAGAAATATATTTGTAATGGGCTTCTTTATTATAGGGGTCAACGTATCCAACAAAATTATTTTTATCAAATTGTGATCTTTTCAATCCCTGAACGCCCAATCCAACTACTACATACTTAAAAAATTTTTTCATTTTATTATTTTTGAACGGCTAATTTTTCCACATTGACAATTTTCTTTAGCAGTTGTTCAGTTAGAACTGTTTCATTTCCATTATTTTCGCAAGCTACTGCAGCTGCAAAAGATCCAATAATAGATGATAATAGCAATGATTTAGTAACTAGCATTGATAATGTAGAATATGCAAGTAATGCATCTCCAGATCCAACAGGATCAATTACATTGTCTGCAAAAGAGTCTATTGAATATCCTTTATGTTCTTCAATAGATGTTTTATGCATCGAATAGACCCCCCTTTTTCCAAGTTTTAAGATAATATTTTTAAAGTTTGAGCTTTCATGAATTAATTTTGTTAACCTGTCTACTGTAGAATCTTGATCTCCCACTGCAAATCTTGCCTCTTTTTCATTAGGGGTTATTAAATCAAAATTTTTAAATTCCGTTATATTGCCCCATCTAGTAGCAACCTGACTATCTGCAACCTTAAAACATTTTTTATTTATTGCTTTAGTAAATAGTGGGATTGTTTCTTTATTAAAAATACCATGTCTAAAATCACTGAAAATTATTGCGTCTGCTGAAATTTTTTTTATTTTTGAAATAATTTTTTTGATTGTAGTTTCATTTATAGGAGTATTATCTAACCTATCTAATTTAATTAATCGATGATTTTCATTAATAATCACTTTCTTGGAAGTTGTTGGTCTATTAACCTCTGAAAAAAAGTTGCACTTAACTTTATTTTTTTTAAAAGTTTCAGAAATAAATTTTTTATTCTCATCATTACCTAAAACAGTTGTAAATGTTACTTTTGCGCCTGCTGCAGACATATGAGAAGCTACTATTGCTGCACCTCCTGCGAATTTATTCAAATCTCCCTCTAATAAACTTAATGTTGGTGTTTTTATCTGACCCCCAATTAGGATTGTATTTAAAAATTCGTCAACAATTGTATCGCCAACTACGTGAACTTTTAGGTTATTAAATTTCTTAAGAGTAGATTTTAAATCAGAAAAACTTATTTTGTTTGATTCCATAATATCAATTAATTTTTCATATCTTATATTTGGTTCAGATAATTTTAAAAATTTACTTGAAGAATAAACAACATCACCAGGTGTAAAGATCATTTTTCCGCCAAATTTATTAAGGTTTTTTATTTCCTCTTGAGTTTCAATTGGTTGTTTTTTTTTTGGATCATATTCAAACCCTTTAGCAAAATAATCTGGTTTTATTTGATTAATGTTATAAATAGAGGTCGAATGATTATCAATTATTACGTAGTCTACCATTTCAAAAGCTGCTAAATTTAAAGCTCTTATTCTCTCGGGAACGTGAGGTCTATAAATTCCTTTTTTTATAAATTTATCGGCTGTTAAACTTACGACAAGTATATCAGCTTTAGATTTTGCATATACAAGATGTCTTACATGACCTGGATGAACAACATCAAATACTCCATGACACATAACGGTTTTTTTATTTTTATTTTTTTTTATTCTAGATAGTAATTTTTTTAAACTAACTATTTTATGTTTATATTTCGTATAGAATTGATCCTTCATAATTCCTTTATATTAGTTTAAATATTTAAACCAATTTTTTGTTGCCTTTTTAATTTTTTTGGGTGTCCATAAGGGAGCTCTTTTCCAATCTAAAATACTTAACATCATCTCTTCTACCCCAGATTTAAAATCAATTTTTTGTCTCCATTTAATTTCTTTTTTAATTTTGCTAATATTTGCCCAGGTACAATCTGGTTCTCCCGGTCTCTTAGGTATTTTTACCACTTTACCTTTTAAAATTTTAATCAAATTTAAAATAGATTTTGGAGATCCAGCTCCAAGATTATAAATTCTATTTTTATATTTGCTTTTTGATGCAAGATAAAAAGCATAAACTATATCCCTGACATGTAAAAAATCTCTTTTTTGCTTTCCGTTTCCTACCAAAGTGAATGGCTTTCCCTCAAGCTTCTGTTTTAAAAATACTCCAAACACAGCACCGTAAGCACCTGTAGTTTTAACTCTTGGTCCATAAGCATTAAAAATTCTTATAGAAATTACTGGCAATTTGTAAACATTATTCCAATGTAGAGAAAGCTGCTCTCCAATAAGTTTGCTAATTGCATAAGGATATTGGGGTTCAAGTTTATGATTTTCTTTTGTTGGCACTTTAGCCAAACCATAACATGAGGATGAAGCAGCATAAATAAATTTTTTTACTTTGAGAACTCTTGCTATTTGAAGAATTTTTAATGTTCCAAAAACATTAGTGGATATATACTTTTCCGGATTTTCTATAGATGGAACTATATCTCCTTTACCCGCAAAGTGATATACATATTCTGCTCTAGAAATTTTTAAATCTTTTAAAAGTAATTTATTTATGTCTTTTTTTATTAATTTTAAATTTTTATTTTTTTTATGAAATATTAAATTTTTTATATCACCACCTGATAGATCATCGATTACAATAACTCTAAAGTTTTTTTTTATGAGCAAATCAACCATATGGCTACCTATAAATCCTGCGCCGCCCGTAACAATTGCTATTTTTTTATTTAACATTTAAGTTTTGCATTCTTTTTACATTAAAATATATATCATTTTCAAAACTATCTTTTATCCTATTTGTTTCAAATGCATTAAGTATGCTTTCAATTGCATCAGTTATTGTATATTTAGGTTTAAAGCCTAATTCTTTTTTCACTTTATCAGAATTGATATGATATGATCTGTTATCATTTGAACTAGTTCTTTCTATCTGAATTGTTTTTGAATATCTTTTAAGAAAAACTTTCTGAACTAATTCTGCAATATTCATTATTGACATATTTTCATATCCAATATTAAAAATTTGATTTTTAATTTTATTTGTTTCTGAGTTAATTAATAAGTCTACAGCTAAACAGTAGTCTTTAATATTTAAATTTGGTCTAAGTTGGTCGCCTCCGAAGACAGTTATTTTATTTTTGTTATATGCATGGTTTGTTAAAATATTTACGGAGAGGTCTAATCTTAATCTTGGAGCATAACCACATACTGTAGCAGGTCTAAAAATAACACCTTCAAAATTGTTGTCTGTTTTCTCCAACAATAAAGGCTCACATAATCCTTTGAATTTATTGTATAAAGTTAATGGAATTAACGGATGATCTTCTTTGACATCTTTTTTATCTGATATGCCATATACTGAACTTGTTGAAGCGTATATAAATCTTTTAATGTGAGATTCTTTTGCTGCTTTTACCATCGGTTCAAATGCATCAAAATTAATTGACTTTGACAACTGTTCATCGAGAACGTAGCTGGCATCATTTGATATACAGGCTAAATGAAGGAAAATTTCATAACCAAAGCATTCTTGTTTTAATTTTTGGGTATCTCTTATATCTCCTTTTACTATAATTAAATTTTTGCTTTTAACAAAAAAATCAGATCCAAAAAAAAGAGTATCAAAAACTTTTATTTTATGACCTTTTTCAAGTAAAAAGGGCACCAGTAAACTACCAATGTAACCAGCCCCTCCAGTAATAAATATTTTTTTACTCATCTTCTTAAATTTTAAAATTAGCTTTTAGAGCATCTTTATAAAAAGATTTTACTGTCTCAACAGTATATAAATTTAAATTTTTATTGAGTTGATTAATCTTGTTAAGTATTGATGGTGGTACTGTAATAATATGACATCTACATTTCTCAGCTTGTATAATATTATATGGTTCTCTTACGCTAGCCCACAAAATTTGAACATTTTTAAACTTTTTACATAAACTAACATGTTTTTTTATTTCTTTTTCCGCATCTACCCCAGTGTCAGCAATTCTACCAGCAAAAACAGATATAATTATCTCAGTTTTTTTACCAATTTGACTAAGAATTTTTCTAGTATGATCTAAAGTAAAAACTGCAGTAACGTTAATTTTTATCCCTTCCATATTAAGTTTACCTATTAAAGAGGTATTTAATTTATTTTTTGTGTTTACTATAGGGATTTTTACAAAAACATTTTTTGCCCAACTTGAAATTTCCCTACTTTGATATTCTATAGAATTTAAATCATCAGCAAAAATTTCAAATGATATTGGTTTGTTTTTAATTATTTTTAAAACATTCATTGAAAATTTTTTATAGTTATTAACTCCAGATTTTCTCATTAAAGAAGGATTAGTGGTAAAACCTTTAATCAATTTATTTTTTTTTAAGTATTTAAAATCATTTATATTTGCCCCATCAGCATATATTTGAATCTTATATTTATTTACTTTTATCATTTAGAATTATCCTTGCGGCCTCTGAAAACGATTTGACTTTAAAATCATAATTAACTGGTTTTTTTTCATTATAATTCCTATCTATAAATATATTTTGACAACCAACTTTCCGACCGGCTTGTATATCACTATCCCTATCGCCTACAAGATAACTTAATTTAGGATTTATGTTAAACTCTTTTATTGCTTTTATCAACATTCCTGGATTTGGTTTTCTCATAAAGGAGTTTTTACTTAAAGCTGTAGAGTAATAAATTTTATCAAATTTAGTAAATTTATATAGTTTTTTATGCATCAAATTAAGCTCCTCAACAGAAATTAAATTTCTTTTTATATCAGGCTGGTTTGTAATAACTATTAAAATAAATTTTTTTTTTAATAATTTACAGTATTGAGAGACATTTGGATAAATTAAAAAATCCTTTAATTTTTTTGGTGCAAAAGTTTTTTTATTTTTAATAATTGGTTTATTTAAAACACCGTCTCTATCAAAAAAAATGGCTCGACTTGCTTTTTTCACCACTTAGTTTTATTAAGCTGAAGCAATGGATGGCTTACTAAGCAATGCCAAATTACTGCTTGAAAAGACTCTACATGGGGTGTTACTTTTTTTTTATTTACAGTTGGAACGATAACAACCTGGTCTCCTTTTTTCCTCAAAAAGCCACCATCTCTTCCTACAATTCCCAATATTTTTGATCTTTTTCTTATGCCGTAATTAATAGCTTCGACTAAGTTCATGCTTACCTTTTTTTTTATATTTCCTCCACCTACAGACATTATGAATAAAGAGTCCTTGGAATTCAATTTACTAATTTTAAGCCAATTTGCAAAACTAGTTTCCCAGCCGTCGTCATTAATTCTTGCGGTTAATTCTGAAACATTATCTGATGGACAGTAAGACTCGACATTGCATATTTTTCTAAAGTCATTAACTGCATGGGAACAATTTCCTGCACTACCTCCAACACCTAAAAAAAAAATTCTTCCTCCTTTTTTTTTAGTTTGGTAAATCGATTTTGCCAGAGATTGAATTTTGTTTTTGTCAATTAGATTTGATATATTTTCAATATCTTTGAAGTAATTAGATATATGTGTATTTTTTTTTTTCATCTTTTATAAATTATATATCTTATATATTCGTTTTTTTTATACAAAAGTTTTTTTAATTCTTTTTTTAATTACTTATCAATCGTGAGCCTATATACTGCTTCAGATACTTTTTTATATCCAAAAACATTAAAATGTCCTTCAAGCCTAAAAGGATATAATTTTCTAGGGTCTTTTTCATTTTTAATAACTTCCTTATCTATATCTATAAAGGTAATATTTAATTCTTTAACTATTTTTTCTATTGATGGATAAATATCATTTTTGTAACGCCTTTTAAAACTTCCATATTCGGGAAGTAAAACAAAGTATAATTCTGAATTGTTTTTAGATACTAGATCTTTTGTCATTTGTAGAATTTTTTTAAATTCTTGTAATAAGTAATCAGTTTGAGAATTTTCTTCCTTTATATTTTGGTTTTGCAAGAATAATTTTTTAAAATTTGGTAAATTTTTTTTTATATTTCTCCTTGTAGAGTCAATTTTTAAAAACTTTAGGAATTCTCCTGTTTTTTCAATTTTCTGTTCGCTTATATTATTATTTAGTTTTTCTCTATGTTTTGTTTGCTCAATATCAATAATTAATTTTGCATAATTATTTATTTCTTTTTGTTTGAATTTAAGATTTTGACTAAAATTAATATCTACTAAGTACTTGTAAAGCAAAGCATTATTTAGTTCTAAATTTAAGTCCTCAAGATCGTTTCCATAAAAAAACCATATGACTTTTTTAACATTTGGACTTAAATATTCTCTGAGTGATGCATACTCAGATAATGGTCCTCTTGCGTGTTCGTATCCTAGATTTATAACAGCCCTGTTAGATAGATCTCTTAAGACTGAAGCAATATCATGAGGTCTATTAACACAGTTTCCATGAACAAAAGAGTCCCCCGTTAACAAATATTCTATCTCATTCTTATCCCATTCGTAATCAGGATTATTAAACCCATATCTATCGCTTTCATAAATTGTAAAATATCCATTTTCATTGCAATGAATTGTTTTAAAATCTGAAATTCCGGATAATGGGAAAATATCACTCTTATTTTGATGAAGTAGATAATAGTATGTTCCTATATCGACAACATATTCCCCTATAGTGTTTAAATCTTCATAAACACCAAGCTTTGATCTAGTATCAAAACTTTACCAGTTTGGTTAAAGTAAATTTTTTCTCTATTTTCAAGCAATTCTTTTTTATAAAGAAAGGTCTCAAATAAATATAGAGTTATAAGGAAACTAATCGATAAAATAATTAAATAGTCTTTTATTATTTTGTTTAAAAAAAAACTTAGTAACGAAAATAAAACTAGGATTGAGGAAATAATATAATAGGATTTATAATAACCAAAGTTGTCTCCATTATTTGTTATTTCTGATCTGTAAAATGTGTAAATTAGTATCAATATAGAAACTATAAAACAAGTAGGAGAAAATATTTTTCTGATCAAATTCATTTGGAAATGATTATACTTATTCTAAAGATGAAAATATAAAAATTTTTTTCAGTGCATAAATCAAGCCAATTGAGCTATTAGTACTGGTTAGCTACATGCGTTACCGCATTTCCACACCCAGCCTATCAACGTGGTG
>MDTD01170407.1_pt1 | contig 21977 bp, 12 predicted proteins | sample 811221 | NCBI WGS metagenome assembly MDTD01 (sample SAMN05326646, study PRJNA326480) | marine metagenome | isolation source: seawater | place: Pacific Ocean: South West | collected 2011 | reverse complement strand
TGTATTGGCGACACAAAACCCAATCGAGCAAGAAGGAACTTATCCACTTCCTGAAGCACAGATGGACCGTTTCTTGATGAAGATGAGCATGGGCTATCCAGACCGTGCTGAAGAGAAGGCCATTCTCGCTCGTCGAAAACTCCGTGGAAAGGATCAACACGATGTTGAGCAAATCACTTCGCCAAAGAAGGTCGTTGCTATGCAAAAGGCACTCGAAACCGTTCACGTTGACCCTGCAATTCTTGCATACATCGTTGAAATCGTTCAACGAACCCGTGAAGACCACCGTGTTGTCAACGGTGCTTCACCTCGTGCATCGCAATCACTGTTCAAGACGGGTCGAGCCGCTGCTGCAATCGCTGGACGTAACTATGTCATTCCTGATGACATCAAGGGTATTGCATTGCAAATCATCAGCCATCGTATCGTCATGAAGCCAGAAGCAAAGATTCGAGGAATTACTGGAATGCACATCGTTCGAAAGATTCTCTCGGAAGTTCCAGTCCCTGTCATTTCTTGACCCTCGACATCAAACTGATGCCGAAGTTCAAAACAGGTGACACCTGTGGTTGCATACGAGGCGGGCTAAGATGACGATGAATCCTTACAAAATGGTCATCGCAGTCGCTAACCAGAAAGGTGGATGTGCAAAGACCACGACAGCGGTCAATCTTGCTGCTGCGCTTGCAAAAGGATCTCGAAAGCAAGGTGTTCCACCTGCGAAAGTCCTCCTTATCGATCTTGATCCCCAAGGAAACTGTGCTACATCCTTCGGTGTTGAAAAGAAAAACATTCGAAAGACTGCCTACGACGTTCTTGCCAACGATTCAGGTGAACCGATGCCATTGATGGAAGAATATCTGCTCACACCTCGTGAATTGTCCGATGCGATGCAGAAAGCCTACATTCTTCGTCAAGGAAAGAAAGCGCCAAAGAATCTTGAAATCAAGAATCTCTGGTTGCTTCCAAGCGATATTCATCTCTCTGGTGCTGAAATTGAATTGTCGCATAAGATTGGACGTGAAACACGACTCCGAGAAGGACTTGAACCGATCATCGACGAATTTGATTACATCATCATCGATACGCCACCTTCGCTTGGATTGCTTTCAATCAATGCGATGTGTGCTGCCAATTGGGTGATGGTTCCTGTTCAAGCAGAATACTATGCACTGGAAGGATTCAGTATGTTGATGAATTCGATCAAGATGATTCAGAAGCGTATCAATCGAAATTTGAAGATTTTTGGTGTTGCGATGACCATGGTCGATGCTCGATCGAAACTCAGTCGTCACGTTTGTACTGAAGTGTCTCGAAAGATTCCGAACAAGGTGTTCAATACGACCATTCGACGTTTGGTTAAGGTTGCTGAAGCACCTTGGAGTGGCGCACCGACCGTGCTTCTGAATGAACCACGAGCCAGTGGTGCAGGTGCAGGTTCGCTCGAATACTGGACCTTGGCCAAAGAATTCCACAATCGAGTCCAAGAGATGCGTCGAGAGTTTGGTGTCAAAGAGCATCCAAAACTGCTTTCGAATCGTCGATAAGGGTCTGAAAATCGATACGCGTCCCTTCGTTTCGCGCGGTTGGGTTAAGTAGGGAAGGGAATTCTTGTCAATTGGGATGCACAAATGACTGGAGAAGGAATGACCTCGGTGAGTGTAAGTTACGAAGTTCGACGACAATTGAATACCATGCGTACTGTAAGTGGGCATAAGAGCGTAAATGCGCTTCTTGAAGACTTGATTCGGATTCACAAAATGGCGCGAATGCGTGGTGAAATCGATACATTGCGAGAACACTTGCAACGTGTTGCTGATGTCAATGTCGACCACCTTGTGAGCCGTTTGAACATGGCTCCGTTCGAGGTTTGAGGTGAACATCATGATGGCATGGCGCCCATCTGGCTATATGTTTACGACCAAACAATTGATTCGAGCCTTGTTCGATGGTTCAACGGACGAAGCAAAAATGCTCATTGCTGCAACGGCTGGAGAAGTCGAATTGTTTGCAGAAAACAAGTCCTGGAACGCTGTTCTTTGGCTCATCATGAGCGTTCTCAAAGAGGATGGAAAACCCATCTATTCTGGGAACGAATTGGGCGAACTTCGCTCAAGTCTTCCAATCGTTTGGCGATGATTACTCGTTGCCATACTTGGCAAGATACTCGTGACCGTACCACTTCCATTGATCCATGGTCCAACCTTCAGGCAATCCAGATGCTGGAAGAGGTGGTGCTTCTGCTGGTGCTTCTTGAGCAGGTGCTGGAGCAGCTTCTTCTGCAACAGGTTCTGGTTCTGTACCCATTGAAGCAATCGATTCAATCGATTCATCCTCTGAGAACATCTCCTCTGAAGATGAAGGTCCGTCGATTGGTTCATCGTTGAATCCAGTGTCTTCTTCTTGTTGATCCATCTCCAATGGTTTGACTTCATCATCCCAGAGTGAATTCGAATCGATTCCACCGGTTGCAGATGACCCTGCAGTTCCTTCAAGCGCTTCATCCATAGCTGCAGATGTTGGCAATGCACCACCGTATTCCTTCGTAACAGTGGCCGTCTTTCGGCGTGACATGATGGCACCAACGATGATGATAACAACGGTGAGGCCTCCGAAGATGATGCCGCCATACAAGAGTGCATCACCCATTGCATCGCTTTCGTACCACGATGTTTCTTCTGACGAAGATTTGGGCGAATCACCCGTCGTATTCCAACTGGAGAAGGTCATCGGTGTCTCATTCGCAGCAGTTTGGTCTGCTACATACTGAACATAGGCAGGCGTTCTCCATCCCTGGCATACTTCTCGAACATCGGTAAAGTCGAGATTGCAGTGATCTTGTTCGGTTTGAATTCGAGCATCGTTATCGTTGTAGTCCGAATTTGCACCGATGCCATCACGGTCGAGGTCAAGATGCTCATCAGGGAATGCATCCATTCCATTGGATTCTGAAGCATCCGCCCATCCATCGCCATCCTTGTCTTCACAACCATGCGAAGCAAGTTCGGTGTTTTGTTGTGGGTTTTGTGGATCAGGTAGCCATGCTCGTGTCGAGGTTCCAGCCTTGGTTGGACACTTGTCCGGGTTGTTACCGAGTGCATTGTCACCATACCCATCGCCATCGCCATCGACCCATTGTGTTCCATCCGATGGTAATGCATCCGCTCCTTGGACGGATGTCCAGTTTTCATCAGGGTCGGAATAGCCATCGGAATCACTGTCCGGACAACCGTAACGATCTTCTTTGGAGAATCCATTGACAGTCGGACAGCCATCGGGTGTGGTTCCTGTTGGATTGTCGCCATAACCGTCTCTGTCGGAATCGACCCATTGTGAGGCATCCAATGGATAGGCATCGCCATCTTGTCCATCGCTGTTATCGCCGTAACCGTCGCCATCCGAATCGATGTTTTGGTCGGGATTGGAAGGGAACATATCGGCATTGTCGCCCACGCCATCGCCATCGGAATCAACGGTTTCGTTGGCAATGTTGGGGAATTCATCAGCATTGTCGCCTACACCATCACCATCGCTGTCCATGGTTTCGCTTGGATTGGCCGGGAAAGCATCGAGCGCATCGGTCACACCATCACCATCGCTGTCAACGTCAAAGAGATGGACACGGGTGGATGAAGAAAATCCTGAGATGATGTAGATTTCTCCGTTCAGTCCTTTCAGTGATCCAATCACCTTTCCACTCGTATCGTAGGTGTTGCCTTCGGTAAATGTCGTTGCATCAACCTCGATGATCTCACCGGATTGTGTACCAACATGATAGGTTGCAAAATCAATCTGTTTGATGTAGACAAGTTGTGGATTGGAGGAAATGGAAATCATCTCATAGGAATAATCGGTAAGGTTGTAGCGGAAGAGTTCACCACCTGCTGTACCAACAAGCAGGTGGCCATTTGAATCAATGTCAAGAACGTTCACAGCCGAGGTCATATCGGTTAGTTGTTGAATGAATGTCCCTGAGTTGGATGTAATCCTCACTCGATTATCGTAGCCACCGGTCAGAAGATCTCCGTTCGCAGCGATGAGCATGGTCTTCATTCCACCCGTGTGGGCACTGGATGCAATTCCGGATGGGAAGCCGCCAGACCACTCATCAGCACGACGTTTTCCAGCATATGAGCCCAACCACATGTCACCATCCGAATCCCAATCAACAGCATCAACGGGGTCGGTTGTGTTGACGTATTGTGTGATCACTTGTTGCACCAATTGGACTACAACGACACCAGAGGTGTGTGCAACTGCGACAAGATTCTCACCTGAATCGATGGTTGCTGAATTTGCACTCACGTTGAGGTCAAGGCTCCAATCTTCACTGTGGACACCTGCTTCAAAGTCGTTCATACTGAGGATTCCACTACCAGACACCATCATGATTTTTCCATCGCTCATCTGTTCCCAAGCGACGACCTTTTCACTGATCTGTTCGGTTTGACCTGCATCGATGAGCGTCGCTGATACGGGCATCATCGGTAGGAAAAGAGAGGTCAAAAGCAAGCACAAAACGATGCTGGCTGTCGTTCGCATAAACAAGCGAGGTCGTTGTGAATTATCAAACAGACGCATGATTGTCCAATCAAGATTCATCCGAGGATGGTTTCTCACCCTTGTTTGAACTTGGTGGTGGACCACGTGTTTTCTTCGGCACCATCTGTGGCAAAACCGGCGTTATGCTGGCTGTTTTGACTTCCTTTGGCTGTGTTGAAATCGGGGTCAAACGCTGAACTGGTCGGAGCATAGCGGTCTCGGTTTCACCACCAGTCTCTTCAGTCTCCTTTGCAACGACGTTGAGTGGTGTAAGCGTTCCTTGAACCGGTCGAAGTGTGGTCGTCTCGACTTCCGCTTCAACAAGGTCCTCAACGACCTCTTCCATTGCTTCTTCAACTTCTGTAAGATCTCGCTTGGTAATTCGAGCTTCATCATCACTGGTTCCGAATTGACCATCATCACCAGGCGTAATGCTGACTTCAACCGCACCGACTGGGACAACGATTTCTTCTGCTGGCAGTTGTTGAGTTGGTTGAACGACCGGCGTCTGAGGTTGAATTGGTATTCGGGTTTGACGCTCGATTGGTTTTGGAAGCCCTGCTCCTTGCTGTACGCCACCGATTGGGGCTTTCACCGGACGAAGTGTTGGTGCTTGTCCAAGTGGCTTTGCTCCACCCATTGGTGCACGCATCCCGCCCAAGCCCATACCTTGTGTTTCCGTTGAACCAAGTGTTCGAGTCATACCACTGAGGGCTGGTGAACGTGCTCCAAGTGTTGATGGATCTTGACCCATCGGCATTGATGCTGGTGTTTGTCCAGAGATGGACTGCATCCACTTCTGTCGCTTCTCTGCTCGCGTATCGGTCTGCTGAAGTTCAGCAAACTCTTGTTCTCGACTTCGTAGTTCAGATTCTGAAACGTCAATCTCACCTTGAATCTGGGATGTAATCGCATCACGCATCTTCGTTTCAGCCATCTCACGGAAGGAATCCATCTTCTCAGCAAGACTGTTGAGACGGTCACGAACTTCAGCACGCTTGAGACCAAGTTGCGCCTCGATTTCAGCACGGATGGATGCCTCTCGCTTACGGACATCGATGAGTGCCTTGTTGCGCATAATTTCTTCACGCTTGTCGAGTTGACGTTCAAGTTGGACTGCGATTTCCTCTTGCTTACGTGTTCGGAAGGCTGCAAGACGCTCTTCCATATCGACTTCAAGTTCGAGTGCAGTTTCTTCCTTGAGAAGATCAAGGTCTGTCTCGAAGGTCAGACGCTCGTTGCGTAGTTGTGCATCAAGTTCGGCCATAATCGCCTTACGTGCTGCCGTTTCTCGCGATTGGAATTCGATTTCAAGACGTTCGGCCCAATCGGTTCGCTTGGCTTCGTATTGTTCCTCAAGTTGACCGCGCAACTCTGTTTCCCGCTCGAAGCGGAATCGTGCAAGACGGTTTTGGATTTCAGCTTCTCGAGCATTTCGATAGGAGGTGAACTCTTCATCAGAACGTCGAGCAAGTTCTTGTTCAAGTTCAGTCTTGAGCACCTTGGAGATATCATCAACAGCCTTTGAGAAGGTAATGTCGTATTTTTCCTTGAGGCGACCCTTACGTTCACCCAATCGCTCGGAATGAGTTTGCTCGATTTGCTTCTGAATTTCGACACGCAATTCGTCACGACGTCGAGCGATTGCAAGTTCAACATCTTCTCGCATTCGCTCTTCAAGATCTTCTGTCTCTTGACGGAGTTGAACTTCAAGTTCTTGTTGCAATTGTTGAGCGATATCTTCCTCGAGGCGAAGGCTTCGACGATCGTATTCTGCACGAAGACGGGCTTCTCGATGTTGGAGTCTGTTGCGAAGTTGTTGCTCAAGGCGTGTTCGAATACCTCGACGAAGTTGTTCTTCTCGCTCAGCGAGACGAGCACCGTGACCTTCTTCGAGCAGTTGAATCTCCTTTTCTTCCATTTCAACAAATCGTGCTTCCATTTCAGATTCGATTTCACCTTCCAACTCGCGAATCTTTCGCTGAAGGCGTTGATTGTATTCAAGAGCAAGGCGTTCCTTTTGTAGTTCAAGTCTCCGTCGATGCTCGTCCTGGAGTTGAACTTCAATGGATTGCTTAATCGCATCTTTATGCTCCTCAAGTCGTCGATCATGCTCATGTTCGAGTTGGTTTTGAAGGTTGGAAATCTCTCGACTGAGTCGAAGATCGAGTTGTTCACGCATTCGGGTTTCTTCCGAAGCAAGAGCGGAACGTTCCATTTCAGCAAGTTCGACTTCCATTTCTGAACGCATTTCCTTCTCGAGTGCATCCAACGTGAGTTCGTGTTGAACGGCTAAATCGTTGGCAATCGCATCTTGCATAGCAGAGACGCGCTCTGAGATGGCTTGTTGACGAAGACGTCGTTCTCGACGAATATCGGCTCGCATGCGCTCTTCTTCACGGAAGCGAGCACTGGTGAGGAGGGCTTGATCTGTGGAAACGGTTGGTGATGAAGTAAACTGGCTACGTAGGGCAGCAAGGCTGAGACGATCGGCATTGGCCCGCTTCTTTCGAGCAGCATCCAAAGCATCATCCTGCCTGCTCTCGCTAGCACTCATAGCATCCATCCGTATGCGTATCGACCTTTCTTCCTACATAAGGTGCGCGACGTTCGCAATGAACAAATGCGCGATTTTGATAGGGTAATCTGTCGCGCAGTTAGGCTTCTTCATCCCCAGCGTACACTGGAGGTTGAGGTTTGACCACGTAGTAGATTGCAAACATTGCTGAAGCAAAGAAAAGCCAACCTGCTGGAGCGATGTCGCCTCCAAGTTCGAGGCTTACATCGGATGTACCTGTTCGAATCAATGCCCAAACGATGGCAACGAGCAAACAAATCATCTGAATGATGGATAAGATCATGTCCAATCCATGCTTCAATTTCGACAAACGTCGTTCTGAAATCATCAATGCTCCACTGATGAACATGATTGGAAGAATCAGAACATCAAGACCTGGCGTTGCGTGGCAGGCGTAATCAACACCTTCACCAAGACAGACTTCAGCGTTTTTGAGATCAGGCCCAACACCCAACAAAGGTTGCAACCAAATGAAGCCTGCAGCACTCATCAAAACCATGGCATTTCCTGGTGATGAGAGGCCATGGAAATACGGAAGATTACTCGCCTCCTCATATTGGAATCGGGCAAGACGAAGCATGCCTGCTGCAATCACCCAAAATCCTGCAACGCCTAAGGAAATGGTCCAGAGAGGTGTTGCTTCCCCCCAGCGTCCAAACATGATGAAAATCATCAATGCTGGAGCAACACAGAATGAGAGTGAATCGGACATGATATCGAGTGAACCACCAAGCAGCTTTCGCTTCGAGTAACGTCGTGCAATTGGTCCATCGATGATGTCGCCAATTGCAGAAAGGAAAATGCACAACATCGAAGCCCAGATGTATTTGGTCGCAAGACCTTCTGAATATGGGTCGCTCAGTGTATCATCAACAGCCAGAATGAGGAAGAAGATGGCCATCGTTCCAAACATGGCATTACCGAGTGTAATGTAATCAGCAAGTCCGGTCAATCGGAATGTTGACTTCATACAATCATCTCAGAAACGTACCTTGAACGTTGTATCACAGGCAGGACAATTGATCGTTCGCTGACCTGGTCGTTGCCTCATTCGCAAGCCTCGGTGGCATGAAGGGCATTCAATCTCGACGCGAACAACCTTTGCTTCGAGCGTGAATTGGACTCCACAACCACCACATCGTAATTCTGCTGGCCGATGATCGACACCAGCGATGAGGACCTTTGAGCAAGAGGGACAACTCAATTTCTCCTTCATCCACTTGGTTCGAGTGGGTTCGTGATCGGTGCGGACGTTCGCACCACAGAGTTCACATTGAATTTCACCAAGAGCGGATGGAAGCAAACCGTTACACTTTGGACAAGTAAGCGCCGGTGGCGCGATTCTTGACTCGACGGTGAAATGTTCGTCCATGGTGGTCCATCTCTTCTTTGATTTTGGATTGTTCGCCTGCAAACCCGTGAATTTGTTCATTCATCGCCATCTTTTTTGATGCCAACGAGGATGATTTTTCCTGGAAGGAAGTTCCATGGTAAATCGAGCGAAATGTTGTATTCTTGTGCAAGTTTCTGTACCAATTGTTTCGCACCTACTTGACCTCTCGAGTCGAGAAGGTCAATCGAATGGACATGGTTCAATTTCGAAAGTTCATCGAATGGTGACGTTGTTGCTCTTGTAGCATTTCCTTCACCCATCGTTGGGAGAGGTACGTGCTTGACAACCCTCCACCATCGAGCTCGGCCAACATCGCGATGATTCTCAATCAAACCGACCTTAACCAATCGCTTGAGGTGATGATAGAGATTGTATCGATCAACATTCAGCGCTTGTTGCAATTGCACAGTGCTCATCTCATCTCGTTGCGAAAGTGCTTGGTATGCACCTTGTCGCGTTGGATGGGTCAATGCTGCAACCAACGGGTCGGTTCTTACTCTGCTCATCGGCTCACCGGTTTGGACTCAACCTTGCTTAGGTTTGAAGATATCCTCTCACGTTCGCATCTCAAGAAGTTGTTTTCGGCCTGTTTCAAGGGCGATACGTGTCGCTTCCCACATGGCGATGAACGTGTTTTTGACCAGTGTCAGTGTTCCTGTTCCTTCAGCGAGCCGTGCTCCATTGAGAATAACGAGAATGACCGACAACTCATGCACCAGAACACCAACCCATAGGGCATCATAGAAACCATTGACAACGGCATAGACCAAGGTCACCGTTACCAGGATGGAGAAGGAAATATTCTGTCTGAAATTACGCTCTGTCTTTCGTGCAAGTTTGAGTAAGTCCGCAAGCATCCGAGGATCGTCACCAGGAATCATGACATCGGCCGCTTCAACGTTCACGGATTCTCCTGAACCGACAGCGACGCCAACATCAGCAACAGCTAATGCAGCAGCATCATTGAAGCCATCACCGACCATCATGGTTACAGCGATTTCTGAACGACTGCGTACGACGTCAACCTTGTCTTCTGGCGATTGATTCCCGAATGCATCGGTTTTTGGCAGGCCGACAGAGGATGCGAAACGGTCGACAGCACCTTGCTGATCACCAGACAGAAGTTGGACATGAATCCCCATCTTGTGCAACTCAGGAATCAATTCATCCGCACCTTGACGCGTATCATCGTGAACAAAGGTGAACAATGCAACGCACTTTCCGCCCTTTGCCAATACGGATGCGCCATGACCCTGTTGTTCGGCTCGTTTCACTTCTGCTTGAATTTCAGAAGGCATCTCAATGTTGTATGTAGCCAAAGCATCGGGTCGAAGCATGAGAACCTCTTCCTTGTTTCGAACCGCTTGAATGCCTGCATTGACGTCCTTGATCTTCTTGACTTCAGACGGTTCGATGTTGAGGCCAGTAGCGTACTCTCGAAGCGCCTCTGCATATGGATGTGATGAACGAGCCTCAATACCTGCTGCAAGGGCAATGGAGGCATCCTTTCGTCGCCCTTTGGCCATGATAACTTGGCCAATCGATGGTTTTCCAGAAGTCAGCGTACCAGTCTTATCGAGGAAGACGTGATTGACTTTCGCTAACCGCTCAAGCACATTCCCACCACGGGCGATTGCACCCATGTGGGCTGAATTGGCCAATGCGGCTGCATGTGGAACAGGTGCTGCAAGCAACATCGCACAAGGACAAGCAACGACCCAGAGTAAGAGAATAATCTTCCAATTGTCCGGATACAAGAACCAGTAAACACCGAACGCACCAAACAAGACAATCGGTATCCAAATGGATGTGAAGCGCTCGATTGAAGCTTGCAATCGAGGAGGTTCGTCCCTGAATGTATGAACGGCTTCAATCAGTTCAAACAACTGCGTTTCTTCACCAACGGCTTCAACCTCAAGAACGACTGGACCGCGAGCGAGAACAAGCCCTGCCTGAAGGAAATCACCCTCCTCAACATCAACAGGAACAGATTCTCCCGTCAATGGAGCCTTGTTCAATGCACCTCGACCTTCGATAATTGTACCATCAGAAGGAACAAGTTCGCCACTTCGAATTTCGATGTGGTCGCCAACTTTCAGCAAATCGATTGGAATCTGTTCTGGACCTGCATGATGATGATGATGCGTGTTCATTGGGGACATCGCATTTGACATCGAAGCGATTCCACCGATTTGAATGGCTGATGGTGTAAATGATTGCTTTTCCTTGACTCGACGAGCCACTCTTGGCAAGCGGTCAAGACCGCCTTGCATGGCTTCTCTTGCCTTCATCAGCGCATCGCCCTCAAGGTGCACTGTAAGTGCAACGAGGATGGAAACGATGAGGGCTTCTTCCCACATCATCAAGCCACATGCCCCGATGACGGCAAGACTGGTGAGAACTTGGAATCCAAGTTGGCGATTGATAATACTTGCAATCGCTTCACGGAACATCTGATAACTCGAGATGATGATTCCTGGTAGGGCAATAAGTGCTGGAATCCATCCCTCAATACCAATGATTTCTAAGAACATGACGGCAAGGAGAATTGGGAGTGCAAATGCTGCACCAAGAAGTCGAAACTGATCTGGGCGAAGTCGATTCGAGGTGGTCGTCACATAGCGTGGTTGAGAGCCACACACCTCTTCGATGGCTTCATCACGCTTGGCAAGAAGTTCTTGATCACCGCTCGTGACCATTTGCAACAAAATGCGTCCATCCTTTTCGATGTCTGCATCAAGAACGCCTGGTTGCAATCGAAACAACTTCTTCAGTTCTCGAAGTGTTGTATTGTTCCTTTTTGCAACGTTCGCAGCCTTGATGCCTTTGAGATGATGATGCTCCGTATCGGGTGCATGGCCAAGTGAACGAAGGACATTCGAGACCTCCGAAAGTGGGCCCTTTTCAAGATTGATGGAGAGTTTGACTTCACCACTGGTCGCTGAAACAACCGGCGTTGACACTTGTGGCATGAAGTTCAGTGCTTTGATTGCCTTGCTTGCACAATCGGGACAATCCATGCCGATCAGTGGCCATTCGACCGCATAATCACCGGTTGCTTGCATGACGATTTCTGCATCAAGAATCTCAACATCTTCGAGGGTTGTTTCCTCCTCTTCTGCAACTGGTGTTGCTTTCGTTGGCTTGGACGAGGCAACAGGAACATCGTCCTCGAGGGAGAAAAACACCTCTTCGTTGTCCTCCCCCATAGAAAATTCCTCAAGTTCCTGTTTGATTAAGGCTATGATAAACTGGTCCGAAATTTCGTGAGAATCTTCTTGAAACATGAGCGTTTAGTAGAACCATGGAGTGGCTTCCGCCAGGATGGTGTCCGCGAGTTGTCGCTTTCGATATCGACGGCACCTTAACCGATGAAAACAAGCGATTGGATATGCATGCAGTCGAAGCACTTCGTCGCCTTGAAGATGCAGGCATACCGGTCATTCTTGCTACAGGAAACGTACGTGCCATCACCTATGGATTGTGGCGCTTTATCGGATTGAGTGGTCCAATGTGTTGCGAAAACGGTGGCGTCCTTTGGCATCCTGATTGGGATGAACCACTCGTTCGTGCATCGGGAGATGAAGCGAAGAAGGCTGCGCAATGGTTGGAATCCTTGCATTCAGACATCGATGCACGAGGCATTCAAACCAACGCGTGGCGAGAGAGCGAATGGTGCTTGTTTGCAGATGAAGACCTCGAATTGGTCACCGCTTCAATCAAAGGAAGCGATTGGTCCAACCTCGATGTGGTTCGAACCGGTTTTGCGATTCACTTGATGGAGCCGCATCTCTCCAAGGGGAGTGGGCTTGAATTAATCCTCAAGCGAATGGGACTGGAAGCTTCTGATTTGTTGTCTGTTGGCGATGCTCCCAACGATCTCACGATGTTCGCAATGTCTGGATGGTCAGTTTGCGTTGGAACGCCATTCACAGAGGTTCGAGCTGCTGCTGATGTCGTCTCACCGTATCCAAACAGTGCGACGATTGCACCGCTTGTCGATGCCATCCTTGCCGTTCATTCGGCTCAAGAACTATGACTTGCTTTGACGTGGTCACAGCATGGTCACCTACGTTGTTGATTCGAATTGCTTCATCCATATGGGTGGTATGGCCTCAACAACCATTCTCAATGATTTGAAATCAGCCTTGAAAACAATGCACGTCACCAAAGGTGTGCATGGAGAAATTCAGAACGTTCGTTACCAACGATGGAAGCAGAAACCAAACCTGCTGAATCACATCAAACCCTTGCTGACAACGCATGAAGTCTCAGATGACCAAATTCGTGGTCTCGGTGCGAAGATTGGTGAACGTGCATCACCGCAAGATGTTGACCTCTCGTTGATGGTTCTCGCTCATGACTTGCAACGCGATGGGCATCATGTTGTCCTTGTTACGGACGATTTCAAGATGGCGAAAGCGACGGAAGAACATCAACTTGCGAGTGAAGTGTGTCCTCCATCGACCTTTTTCGAACGGCTTTCAACAAAAGCGAAAGGGAAACATGCGGGTGAATTACGTCGACTCGGACGACGTATTCGTGCTGCAGAAATGCAGTATGCGATCAGTCGACGAAGCGAATACGACGTACAAGCAAAAATCACCTGGATGGTCGATTCCCTTCTTTCGAGTGCCCCAGCAAAACAAACGAAACCTTCTGCTTCGAGCAATGGTGAATCGAAGGTCAATCTGCTCAATGAATTGCATCGAATGATCAACGGAGAGGACATCAAAACCAGTGTTCGAAAGAAGTTGACGCCATTACGAGAAAGTTGTCAAACCATGATGCAATTGGAGCAACACGTTGCCCAATTGAAGCAGAAACTTTCCACAGAATCGTTGGATGAAATCATTGTTGAAACACAAACCATGATCGCTGATTGTTTGGAAAATGCTGGAATCGATCTCGCTCCACTGGAGCGAGAACTTGTCGTTGTGGCGCATCGATTTCATTCACGTATTCTCGTTCGAGCGGAGATGGCATTGGCCATCATGAAGCGAATGAAAGGCGATGCTGTCGGTGCACACCTTCATCTCTCGACAGCATTGTTTCAAGCAACCCACGTTGATGAGGATACCATCGAAGCGAGAATTCTTGCACGTCTCGCAGTCCTTGCTTTATCGACGAATAAATTTGAGAAAGCGATTCGATTATCATCGTCCTCACTCGGCCTTGGAACACTCACTTTGCCAATGAAACTCAAGCAACACATCGTTCAAGCGATGGCACAGTATTTGGCTGAAGGTGCTCCTTCAGATGCCCTGAATGAGGCGCAACGAATGGTTGGTGAAGATGTTGAAATGGCTGCACAGGCGCTGACTGAACTTGGGGAATCCTTCCTCGCATTGAATCGGCCAGATTTTGCTATCGAACTGTTTGATGAAGCACTTGAATGCGTCTCGTCTGAGCAACGAATGAGCGAAGAACTTGGAGAACTCATTCTCCTTGCGTATCGTGCTATGGAAGATGATGACGATAGTGAAATCGAAGGATTGCGACAAGTACTCGACCAAATTCATCAACAAACTGTTGAACAAGAAAAGCAAGTTGAAGAGGTGGTTGAACAAATTAGTAAGCGTCAAGAGGATGCATCTGAGATGGTGTATTCCAACGATTGGCAAGATGCGAGTGTTGTTCTCAACGATGAGCGTCCACTCTACATTTCGAATGTTGTTGGTGAAGCATCCGAGGAACAACTCATCCTTGCTCAGCATCCATCCTTGGGTAGTGTTGGTATTTGGTTGCCAGCGAAGGCCGATGCGCCTCAACCTGGTGCTCGAATTACGCTCACCAATGGTCGTGTGAAGATTGCAGAGCCACCGAAGGACATCGCCGGTTCCTACGATATTCGAGCGCTTATTGCCATTGAATATCCCGAAAGTTTGGTCTTCCAGTCGTTGACAAGTGATGCACAAGAGGAACTCGAAGATCTGTGAGGAGGTGCCGGGGGCAGGATTCGAACCTGCGAAGCATTACGCAGAGGATCTTGAGTCCACCCCCTTTGACCGCTCGGGAACCCCGGCACACGTGATTGCCCCTCGAGGGTCTTCTTCTTGACTATTCCTCTTGGTCAACATCATCCAGACCTTGTGGCCGGGGCGGTGGAAGGTCCTCTTCTTCGAAGTCGTCGTATTCATCATACAGCGACTTCATACGCTGGTTTCGGATGAGCATTGAGGCGATAACTGCTCCCGCAGCTAAGAGGACCAGAAGCACATTGAGACCGAGTTCTGAATTGGATGATGTGCCATCACCATCAGCATCGACCACATCGGCAAGCGGTACTGGAATGAGCAATGGATCATCACCAACTTGAACAACAAGTCCAAGTCTGCCTAAGGTCCATGCTTCAACCTCCCAAATCACCCGTTCTTGTTGACCAGGTTCAAGCGTAAAGGTGGCATTCTTGAGGAGCAATTCTTCGCCATCGAACAGATACACTTCTGTTGAACCATTGAGGAAGCCTGCATTTTCAAGCGTCAACTCAATGGAGATGACTTCGCCAAAGACGGGTCGATACGGTGTTGCTTCAATCGAGACAGGTATTGGTTCAAATGCCATCCAAACGACGTAGACATCCAGTGGCATCATCTCTGTTCCTGGACCAGAAAGGAGATTTCCTGCACGGTCGGTATGCGAGAACCACACGCTCAATCGATCGCTCTTGCCAAATTCAACGCCTTGTGATTCAATATCGAGCATGACCGAATATGACGCAACGTTGCCTGTCGAACCTGAGTGATTCATCGGTATTGATGTCATCGAGGAGGGAACGATAACGCCTTCTCGAACAAAGCACCAATGCAATTCAACGCCTTGGGCTGGAACACCAAAATCATCCTGAATGGTGATTTCAACAGGAATGTTGTTAATTTGCAACGAATCAAGATTCTGGAACGTTCCTGGTTCGAGCGATACGGTTGGCGCTTGTGAATCGAGAACAAGGTCAATTCGTAGCGGTCCTTGCACGTCGAAGACTGAACCTGTCATTTCAATGGTCAATTCACCTTCTCCTTGAGGGAGCGTCGTTTGATTGGCGACCATGCGGTGTCGACTCAGTCCTAGACTGTCAACGAATTCTTCCGTTGTCGAATGTTGTATTCCAACCGATGAGATGTTGTAATGCACTCGACTATCAAACGGAATGTTGCGTACAGGTTGGTTCGTTCCTTCATGAACGACGAGGACATCGATGTCAGCAAAGTCGTTGACATGCAAGGAAAGGATGCCTTCGTCGAGGATGCCAAATGGAGCAACTCGATCATAGATTTCGTCAATGACCAGTTCAACTCGAGTATGTGTCGTCCAATTTGCAGAAGAAAGGAAGGTCGCTCCAAGACCCACATCTTGTGCCTCATCGATGACGATGATCGATGGCGTGAATGCTCGATCAGCCCACGCATGCATGGCATCCCAGCGCAATTCAAACGCAACATGAACGGTCCATCGCATGGTCAAATCGTCTTTGATCGTCGTAATGCTTGGTGTTGCAACAAAACACATCACATCCGCAGTTGTCTGATTGAATCGAGGTTTGTAATCAATCCAACAATCTTCATGCAGTGCATTCATCAAACCAATTCGAATCGAATCAAGACTTTCAATTCCATTCCCATCAAGAAGATCGAATTGAAAGTGATGCTCCTGTCCAGGGAAGAGATACCCATCGATGGAATCGAGTGCAATCGTGTTGTCATCGAGCAAGGTGGATTGACGTGGCTCGACCAAAACGGTTGCAGCATCGTATGCTTCCCCAAATGTTCCCCCCGATTGCAGTGGATTGCCAGCAAGGTCGTAACCTGTGACAACAATGCTCAGTCGACCTTGTGTTGCACCAGGTTGTAGAATTGCATCAACATCCAACAATGGGAGATCGATTTCAGCCTGAACAGTACCTCGATTGACACTGGCTGTCATCGATTTGTACTCGCTTTCTTCCATGATGCCGTTCCCATTCACATCGTCTTGATATTCAGACCATGTATGAATGACAAGCGGTGTCTCCAACCCTTCTGCATCCTCCACGTACAATCGCAATGGTACGTTTTGATCTGGAGGCCAAACGTGATTGTTTGCTGGCTGGAATCCACTCGCATCGAGAATCTCAATGTCGATAAGATCGGGTGGAGTCTTATCGTAGATCATCTCGAATGAAGTTGATTCTGCAGTTCGGTCATTGGCTGTTTCCAAACCAAGCCCATCTGGGCCACAACGCGTGAGGGAAATGCGGGCCTCAAGGCGTGTTTTGCTGGGTAATTGCGCTTCATCGAGGATGGTTAATGATAGTGAAAACCGTCCTTCTGCATCAACCGTCGTCACATTGGACATCGACCATACGATTGCATCGCCTTCCCATTGATTAGGACCGCTCTCGTTCATTGGAGGAATCGCATGGACTTCGACGGTCACTTCCGCATCATTTTCACCGACCCAAGCATTGGCAATGCCTTGGTAGCGTACCTGTCCTTGAACTGTAAAGGACGTGTTGGGATTCACATGCAATGGCCACAGTGGTTGGGTCCAATCGTGCAAGGCACGGCCCTGATGGTCGTAGGCGGTAATACCAACAGCTTCCAAGTCGTTCTCAACGTCGTTGTAGGCAGTATTATCCGAATACACCAACGGTCCAGATTCCAGACCATTCTCATCAATGGATGAAACGAACCAATGCAAATCATCGATGTCATCGTTAAGCCATGTGCTCATGAACACCCATGTGACTGTACATTCGCTCTGTGTACAGATTGCACCCGAGGTTTGTTGAAGCGTTGCATAGCCAGCCCCTGCAGTTTGAATGAAGCGAGGCGTGGAATCCAATCGGTCGACTTCGACACTGATGCGTATGGAAGATTCTTGATCGCTTGAACCAATGGAAAGATGGATGCTCTTCAATGCTGGTGCATCCATTGAAAGGTCGGTTGGAATGGTCCGAATATGGTGCGTGGTAATGCTACGTTGTGTGTTTGGAAGCCACCTCGAAGCAGGTGCGTCAACTACGGAGTCAACAAGATTCGGTGAACTTTCAACCTCAAGTTCGACATTGACACCTCCCTGGAGTGTTTGTACGCGGAATGGAAGGTCGAGCATGGCTCGATCATCACCAGTATAGGATGCATTGAGTGCTTCGTTCAGTAGTGTATCGTACAGTGTAAATTTCAGTGTTGATATCTTTGGAAGGGCAAGAACGTCGTAGGCATTCACTTCGATTGGATGCGATGTGGAGATGTTGTAGATGGCATAGCCCCACACCCATTCACTGGACAGATCCGTTGGTATCTGTTCAAAGGCTGGACACGTATTTTCAATCGAAATATATTCTGTCGTATTCGCTGGAACCGTTGAAAGCAACCCTGCACCGAGATACACATCGGTGGGCTGAGAGCCTGCTGTTGCACGAAGAATGAAGGAACCTTCAAACAATGGACAAACGTTTGGAATGCTCAGTCCACTCATTGGAAGGGCGATGTGATGTCTGAATTGATACCCTGTCGATGCGCTTGTGTTCACATACAATTGGCCATCCGCGGTAGCATTGATGATTTCAGATCCATTCACAATCGAATCAAACCGCGTCTGTAAGCCGAAGGTGGCATCGTTTCCAGTTGGAGGCCATGTGACAGCTTCGAGTTGATGTTGTCCAACAGAAATCTCAGGACCACTCGGAGGTAAAAGACAACGCGGTTGAATGATGAACGCTTCAAACATCTCTCCAGTATTCAGAGTAAACGACCAAGGCGAATACAATTCGTTGTCCGTCGTTGCTCCATCAAAACGTTGAATCTTGACGGATGGTGAGCCAGGCATGTACTGATTTGCTGCGAGCGTGAAGGAAAAGGAATGGACGGAAAGGTTCCCGCCAATATGGTATGCATCGACCGTATCATAGACACAACCTGGAGCGATGTTGAAGTCGATCGTTGTACCCACCGTTGCACGGAGGAAGCCTTGTTGTGTGACTTCCAAATCGCTCATCGCACTGTTGTATTTCTGGTGATATGCTCCGAAACTTTGCACGATGCCGAGGCCAAGACGTTCAACGGTTGGTGTCATGAACGGGTCAGTGGATGAGAAATGCGCAACGATGTGAACCGAGGGATATTCCACTGGATTCAAATCCACTGAAAACGGCATGGTTCGATGCTGATATTCGGGGATGAGGTTGCCAGAGGTATCGAGGAGGCTGAATCGTAATGTGGTATTGGCTGGTTCATGTGCAAGTCCATTGAGGTAGCCATAGCCAAAGACTGGATGCGGCGTAATGGACGGTGATGTCCACGCACCTTGCGTTTCAAACAGGGAAATCTCGATACCTGCATCATCGAGGTACCAGCCATCGCGTTCAACGAATTGATCACTAAAGAATGAGAATCGGATTCGAACAGACTGACCTGTGAGATTGGAGATGTCCTTGGTTTTCAATTCAAAGCCTCGAGGTGCCCCGCTTCCACAGCCACCTGTAACTTGTGAACCATCGAGGAGACCTTCGCCATAGAACGGTGAATTTGTGTTCACAGTTGAGAGTTGGTCGTGGAAACCTCCTGGGTCTGCAGGAAGATACCACCAACTCAAACCTCCATCGGTTGAGAGAGAAATGGCCCCTCCATCCCATGCTGATTCTGTACAAATCCATTGTCTGAAGGACAATAAGGCCGTGATGTTCTCAGGCAGAATGTATTCTGGAGAAATCAAATGCGCATAGGAGTTTGCTGAATACGAACCGTTGAGGTTGATGCCAAGGCCGTATTGACCTGAATGCCATTGTGATGGTCCGAGGGTTGTGTTGCCTAATATGCCATGACTCCAGCCGACACCATGGATGTTCTCGATGGCCCAACCTTCAGGCATCATGTGTGGATTTTCGAATGAGTCCACGTCGGTCTCTGGACCGTTTTCACCAAATGTGGAAACCCACTGCCATTGATTCGGAGCACTAACATTGTCCAACCAACCTTCTGTTGAACCGTTTTGGTAGGTTGGTTGGTTGGTAAAGTTGCTCAATACGCGTACAACATGGTTGGCTGTATTGGCTCTGGAATGCAACTTCACATCATCGATCATGATGCCTTCCCAACCGTTGGCAGGAGCTCCACCTCCATGGTTGACGATGGCATCGGTTTGAACATTGAACTTGAGCAATGCAGTCGATGCGTTCGCATGTGTTGAAGCCGTAGCAGGAACAGGATAGAACATTGGGAGCCATCCAAAGGATTCATCGTTGTAGATGACACCTTGATGGACAACACCGTTTCCAGGCAATCCTGGTAAGGGTGAAAGCAAGACCCATGTAAGTCCTTGATCCATTGAATACCAGATGGTCATACCATCGTTCGAGCCACCTTCAATGTCCCAATCAGAACGAATTTCAAGTTCGATTGGATTGGCGAGGCCTGAGAAATTGATCGGCATGACGAGGGTTCCGTCTGCGTTTGGCGCATAGTCTCCGGTGAGATTTCCGTGGAACCATGCACCTGGTTGATCACCATCGTTCTGCCAGGTGACATTGTCGATGAACCATCCTTCTCGTGGACTGTTGGATGTTCCTACAGCGATACATAATCTGAATCGCATGGTTTCACTGTTGCCGATGTTTGCCAGCGAATCCAATTCAAAACGAGTCGTTGTCCACTGTTCATCATCACCGGACCAAACTGAAGAGAGTGATTGGGTGAGATTGTGATGGTTTGGCGTCACCGAATCCGAATAGCCTGTGGTCGGAATGAGTTGTTGCCACGATGATTGATTGTCGAGCGTGTACTCAACCCATGCAGCATCATCGCTCGCCATCGAGCGCCAATGATCGAACGAGAAGGAGAGATTGCTCATGAATTCAGGTGTTTCATAGTGCGGTGAAAGAATACAACCGGATGCGTTTACGACGGTTGTCAGATAAGCGAGTGAGTGGTTTCCGTCTCTCGGACTTGGTCCGATTTGGAGGGAGGAGAGATTCTCAACACTCCATGCTTCTCCATCTTGGCCCATGGTCAGCCAACCGGTTGGAACCATCTTGGTCGCTTCAAAATCAGTCAGAGAGCCGACTGAAGAATCGGTCGAAAGTGAGAGTTTTCCTCCATGCGCAATCGAAGAGGTTCGATCATGTGTTCCATTGGACCATGCATTCGATAGGCCTGCACCGAAATAGGTTCCATTCTCATCAATGGTTTCCCATACCGGTTCGATTGAGAGGTGACCGGAGGTAATGGTATGATTTGCAGGCACTTGAATCGTCGTGATATTATCATCGACCATCGTTTCGTTCGTACCTGGCTGGAAGGTGACTGGACCATAGGTAACCGTTCTCGATTGAACATAGGTTGAAGGCCCAACAAGGACAAGCAACAGCACCAGAAGGACCGCTGAAACGTGCTTCTTGGGCTGATTCACCTATCTCACCTCGCTTCGCGAGGTGAGCCATTTGGTTTGAAGCCTCGTCTCAGTTGATTAAGTCTGGATAAGAGAGTTCAAAGACCCAAACAGCGAGGCTATGATGATGTCGAACGACAACCTCCTCACACCTGAACAGGCCCGTGAGATTCAGGAGCAGTTGTTCGCAACCTATCGCCAACAAACCAATCGCCATGTTCCCGTTCATCTTCCTCGCAAAGACTTCTGGGAAATGGTCAAGCGATTGTTGACAACACTCGACCTTGAGATTCACAGCATGATTCGAAAACATGGTGCGGATCTGAGAGTTCAGAATGAACAGAAGCGGCAAGCAAACGTTCGTCATATCGCTTCGGAATTAGCTCGCCGTCGCATGGTTGCCATGATGCAACATGCCGCTTCACAGTCGCTGCGTATGGCGACAAGTGTCAGCGATGTTGCAACGCCACTTCCGCCCATGGATTGGCAGAAGGCTGATGCTGCTGAGCGAGCATTGTACAATGCGATTGAGAAGGAAATGGACAAGTTCAAGATGACCATTGGATGGAGAGAAATGCAAGATGGTCTTCGTGGAGAAATGGAGTTCATCGAACCTACGCACAAGCCAGGTACGATGCAATTGGATGATTTTACGGAAGAAGCATTGACCGATCGCGCTCCACCAGCATTGGTTTTCGAAGATGAGAGACCAGAACCGATGGACACGTTTGATGTTGATGAAGAAGATCGAATTGCAGCACTTGAATGGGATGCGCTTGAAGCAACACAAGACCCTTCGGAACATGTTGTCGAAGAACCGGCTCCGCCTGTCGAAGCACCTCCTCAAACCAAGGAAGGGCGTCACGGAGCTGCCATGGAATTAGCACCTTCGAGTACGTCCACAATCGATGACGATTGGATGAACGAAGGCGAACCAGCGGTCGAAGCAACACCAAAAATCCGCATTCGAATCCTTCAATCGTTTGACGAACCGATTGCAACTGCGGATGGATCGGAATTGATGTTGCAAATTGGTGATGTTCACAACTTGGACGAAACAATGGCAAACTGGCTCATCGAATCAGGCACAGCTGAAGCTGC
>MDTD01203331.1_pt1 | contig 21981 bp, 28 predicted proteins | sample 811221 | NCBI WGS metagenome assembly MDTD01 (sample SAMN05326646, study PRJNA326480) | marine metagenome | isolation source: seawater | place: Pacific Ocean: South West | collected 2011 | reverse complement strand
TTAACTATTTACAGGGATAAAAAACTAAGAGAAAAAGTTTCGCAGGTAATAAATCACCCTGTAAAATTAGATATTCATAAAAGATGGGATTTATTTGATGCGTTTTCTCAAAACGATGATATATCTTTAAAAGATAAAATGTTGAAAAAATTTATTGAAATTATTTTAATCCATGGTCTAGATGAAATCAATAAAGTTTTTATTCATAGTTTTGTTTCACTAAAGGATATCAAAATGAAAAGTGGTAATACAAATGAGATTGTTTTAACGATGAAAGATATACGCGATGATTTACATGATAGTCTGTTTATAAGTAAAAGTGCTTACATAAGAGATATTTCATATTATGATGAATACAATCCTGATATTCATAAAAGATTCTTAAAGAAAGAATACAATACGAAACATGTTTCATTTGAGACTAAATTTCCGAGTAGTTTAAGACGACTATTTACACAAAGCATAAGAGTCTTAAAAAATATAGTATCTGATGAAACGACAGATTTTAAATTATTAGAGCAAGCATTGACAAGCATTGATCCGACATACAATGATGTTTATCTGAGAGATCTTTTAATGAATGCTATAAAAGAGAATGCTGACTCATATAAATATGAGAATTTATTACTTGATAATCGGTATAAATCAAATGATGAACTACTCACTGATTTAGAAGATCCAAATTATCTGATTACTTCTTACGATTTCAAACTATTATCAAAAGAGTTGGGTGTGGGATTCATGTTGTATACAAATCGGTATAGTGGAAAACCGATTAAATTTCAAACTCATATTGTGATTCATAAAGAATTAATCAAGTATTCATTAAAAGAACTCAGTTTACCCATGATATGTTTTTATCAAGACGAGGATTCATTAAAACCAATTGAAATAGAAGAAAGTCTGTTAACAGATTTGAAACTGATGATGCACAGCACAGAATTCAAAAAAGTAGCAATGAAAACATATCGTGTTTAAGTATTTAAAATTTTCACATTATATTTAATTAAATGTATTATCGGTTAAATCTTATGAAATTTCATATTTATCATAAGATTCATCAAGTTAATAGGCGTAATATGGAATATACATGGTCCAAATTACAAGAACAAAAATATAAATTAAGAAATGATATCGATAGAAAAGATTATGTAGAAATATTAAAAAAATATAATATGAATAATTTTTCTTAGAGACTATTGCTAATACTTGGTTTCAGAACCCAATCATAGTGTGTCGCATCCATTCTCTGATCATTGAAGAGACCAGGTGGATTCCATGGTTCGTTAAAAGTGGTTACCGTTGAATTTTGATTCACATAACAATCCTTATCAGATAAATCATTTGAATTTTCAACACCATAACTATTCCAATCTAATTTATATTTATTACAAAACATTGGCGATTTGATATCAATTTGATTTTCAGGTAAGTACATTTCAACATACCCAGATAAATCTTTTCTTTCTAATTCATTTACTGTATCTCTAGAGATAGATGATGGGAAATACATATTTCTCAAACTATTCATGCTAACAGCTTCACTTAAATCTATATTTGTATATTCTAAATCAGATTTACGAACACCAATCACTCTGAAAGATTGCTTGTAAAAACTATCAAATAGTGCATCTATATTTTCTTTAAACATGTGACCATCAAATAGGATACCAGTATCATTAAATTTAACATCATATTTATTCAAAATTGTTGGATTCGAGCCAGTTTGAACATTCAAATAATTAATAAATATTTCTTTGTCAATGATTACTATATCCGAAATCAACCGAATTGTATAATAATTTTTGATATCATAAACAAAAAAATCAATAAAATATCTTTGATTACCATCGCATGATATTAATCCATAGACATTTTCAATCTGCTTAATATAATAATCATTTTGAGCAACTTTGCTGATTGTATTTATTAATTCTTTCATGATAGCAGTTAGTTTGTCTTCAACACCTTTATCAATCGTATTTTTATTGTATATATATTTTTGACAAACACCCTCTAGTTTAATCTTTGAACCAGAAGAAACACTATTGAAAATTTTTAATAATCTGTGTTCTGGTTTCACAAATCCTAAATTAGTTGGATTTTTCATTTTTTCTTCAACCGATCCATTCATTTTTAACCGATTTGCTATTTTGTGTTCATTTATTATTAATCCCCTATCCATCTTAAGATTATAAAAAATAACTAATAATATCAATATTAATCCAATAACTAGAGTGTTTTCTTTCATCGTATATTATAGTATAATAATTTATTTTATTAAAATAATCCTTTGTTTTCACTCAAATATATTAATTCTTTATTTTCTTGGATAAATTCAGTTATAAACTTATGAGCTACACTAATATCACTTTTGTCTCTACCACCAGTGATAATAATCTTACCACTTTTGAAAGCCGCAATGGTTATCTTCTTACATGTTTCACCTTTTCCCTTTCCGTTACAAGGTTTTTCACAATCACATATTCCAAAGTTTTCTCTCAATGGATTACGATAATATTTAATATTTACACCTGGATAATTACAAGGTTCATAAGATGAATAATATCCAGAATCAACTATTGATCGATGAAGCGCTTCCCTATCAAGTGGAAATCCCATATCAAAATCACTATTAATGAGTACTGTTTCTAAATCTTCTATAGAACGAATATCTTCTTCAGTATCAAATGCTTTTTCTTTTTCACATAGTCGGTTAAATTCTTCACATAGTATCTTAATAGTTTTATCTCCTTGAAATTCATTGTTAATGCCTGTCATTTGAACTCTGCCATTGTTGAATATCTTAACATTAATGCGATTATTCGCTTTTGTTTCATTGTATACATGAATCGTTAGTTGATTGTAGAAATACTTACGTTGTTTCTCTTTCTTAGCAGGCTTCTTACCATTATCGCCCTTTGATACATGATCACCATATTCAACAAATAGTATATTCTTGTTTACGTTTAAAGCATTTGCTGTATTTAATAAATCTATATTCGTATTTAATTTACCTATCTGAACCATCGCAGAAACATGTAAATCTTTTGAAAAAGTTAAGTTATCCATAGTCACTTTAAGTAGTTGAAAAGTCTTTAAGTAATAAATCAAATTTAAATAAATTATATTTTGTGTTTTATATTTTCTTCAACATATTTCGCATATTGTAGTAATTTAACTGTTGTTATCTTCTTTGAAAGATATTTAATTAAAGTATCAGGTTTAATATCGGGATTTAATAAGCGATAATGAGCAAATAATATTGACCATGTAACACAAAATCCACTATTGTTTTCTGGATCATATTCTAATTGAAAATGAGTTCCTCTTCTATAATCTACCATATTCACAACATTGAATTCTGGTAAAATACTTCTCCAGAATTTTTTTAATTCTCTTATCTTTTTACTATATGCTCCCTTAACACTCCCTAAAACACTATCTGATTTACGGGAACCGTGAGGTTCATATAATTCAATTCTTTCATTTTGTTTATCAATTAATAATATATTCGCATGGTTTCCATCTTTTGTAGCAAGATTTAAAATAATCGGAATAAATCTCTTACTTGTTTTCAAACATTCTCTTAAATCGGATAAGAATAAATTTTGATCTAAACCCATTGTTTTAACAGACATGTTTTGTTTGTCTATATTTAAATTTAAAAATGCATCTCTATTCTTAAAAAAACATGCATTTGTAACATTTAAACTTCTTAAATAATTCATTACATTTGAATATTTTTGATAATGAAAATGTATACCACCAGATGAAGCATATGTTCCTTTGCTTCTTAACCTAGAAAAGGGAACATCAACTATATTATTATCCGTTTTTTTACGGGGACGCGCTCTTTTGTTAGTCTTTTTATTATTAGTTTTTCTATTTCTTTTACGAGTTTTTGTTCTTTTCTTTGGCATAATAGTTATAATAGTTATAATATTATAATTTATTTATAGTTCTGTTCTACTACTAATCTCTTCAAGGATATCATCATCGCTGTCGTCATCATATTCTAAACCTCTCTCAACTCTGTCTTTATTAGCTTCATCATCAGGACACAACATGAATGTAATATCTTCCATTGCGTCTCTAAGTCTATCACGATCCATATTAAACATGTATCCGGCTTTAATCATATTTAATACAAGACCCTTCATGTCTTCATAATCTCCAATAACAACTTCACTCTTAACGATAAAATCACGAATCGATGAATGTAAGGTATCAACAGTTACAACAATTAGTTCTTTCATTTATGTTGTAAAGATTAAAAAATATATTTATATTTAACGCGAACCAGGCCCAGGGATTGATGGAAATGCTGAATAAAAAAAATCCAGATTTAAAAATAAAATTCTACAGTCCTTCCCATGGGTTAATTGTATTACAATTATTTACATTTAAGTTCAATTTCTTAAGCCACGCACACAAGCTGGATTTACTCAATTCTACCGATTCTTTTTCACCAAATAAGTAATCTACGTGCGTGTTATAGGCTCCTTTATTTAAAGCATAACAATCATGGTTAGTTATAGAATTATTTCCATTAATATATGTTTTTAATTTATTCTGGTCTATATATGGTAGCAATGATGTATTGATGTAACACAGTCCCCCAGATGTCATAGGTATCGTGTTAGTATGACAGAATTGTTCCACATCCTTCGTCGTACAACCAACTGCATTCAAAGAACTCTGTTTAGAACCCGTGCATTTCGCGCAGGCCTGAGATGGAAACTTCTTCTCTTTCCCACAAAGACTTTCCAGTGTATCGCTACAGGTGTCGCTTACCATCCCTTCTATACAACCACACCTCTTAAATAACATGTATCCAACTAGGAAAGCAAATATCAACACCAGTAACTCAGAAGTATTCATATATATTTATATATATATAAAAATCCAGATTTAAAAATAATTATCTATTTAACGATATAAATGGATATTGATGAATTAAATGATAAACTTAAAAATATACAAGATTCGTTAAAAGAGGAGTCTCAAAAGAGTTTAGAATTCGCTAAAAAATTAAATGATTTAGAATTTGATGATCAGATTCAAGAGGGTGTAGCGAAGGATTATTATTATTCACAACTAGATGAAAGAGAAAAAATTTATCAAAAGAAAAATGATGAATACAAGAAATTAATTTCAGGTTTCTCAAAAGCATATTTAGAACTTTCTGAATGGTATGTTGGACCAGAATTACCCAGGGATCATGAATCTACATTTCTGGATAGTAAAGATGATATAAATTCATTGTATTTTTTATTTGTAATGAGTTTGTTTTTAAAAGACTATAAAAATATAGAAAAAATATAATATATTTAGAGCGAATACAATTTCACACTAATATCACCCATACCACCTTGTAGTTTATCTACCGGAGTATTCATTCTTTCTTTACACTTATCTAAAATATCACTAACATCTTGATTTTTATATTCTTCAACATCATGAAGGATACCAATGATTAAACGACAACTATTACTATGAATACCATTTTTTGTAATCTTATCACATTGAAAACTGGATATTTCTTCTGGTATCTTTTCTGAATTTAAACATGGGTCCATGATAGTTAACACATAGTGTGTATAATCTCCATCTTTTAATTTTACAGTGAATGGTTCAACGTATACTGTACCCTCTCTCATAATGTCACATAAGCAAGGCCAACAACATCTATAGTATTTTCCATAATACTCTTTATCATCTAATCCTTTTACAACGATATTATCATATGTTTTTCCTCTCTTTGGATCAATTGGAGATCCACTAACAGCACAGTAAAATGTATTATATTTTTTAAATTCTTCTATTGTAGGATTTAATGAAACGATATGATGATAAAATTGAGGGCCTCCAGCATTACGATTTCTATCTGGGAATATCTTATTAAAATCATTCATTAATTTTTCATATAGTTCATTATCGGTAGAACCTTCTTTAGTAAAACCTTCTTTAGTATCACTACATAAATACAACACGTATAGAATCGCAATAAATATAAATACAACTATAGCTATTGTATATTTCATATGTTTTATAATATAATATATATATTATGAAAAGTGTTACGATTTCCGATGATCATGTCACAACAAATTATGAAAAAGATGATTTTGAAATGTTTAAAAATGAATTATTCTTTTATCTCTTGGGTAAACAGAAGCGACTAAATTACATACCCAAACTAGTATCATATGATTGCGATAAATTAATTATTTGTACTGAAAATGAAGGAACAACATTAGAAGAATATTGTAATAGCAAAGAAGAATTAGATGAGTTTTTGCCAAAAATACGTAACATATACAATAGATTCGTAAAACTAGGATATTATCACAATGATTTACGTTATAAAAATATAATCATTAATCCAGATACAAAGCGTTTGTATTTAATTGATTTTGAATTTACGAGTAGAGAATATAAAGATTTAGATGATGAAAACATTGTTAAAAATCTCAAGAAAAAAAAGCGAACTAAATCAAAATAATTATCTATTCTATAATATAAATATGGATCCTGATTTAGTTCGTTTTAAGACTGGCGATGTACAATTAGAACAATATTCAAGGGATGAAGATTTTAATATTAGAAGAAGAAGATTAGAAGCCGAAATTGATAATCATCGTAAATTAGTTTTAAGTATTCAGAAATTAAATTTCATGAAAGGAATTAAAGATGATGATTCTTTATTATCATTAATACCATTTGAGGAATATCTTTATGAACAAGTTAAAATATTAAATTTTGTATATAATAATATATTTACAAGATATCATCAACAAGAAAAATTATTAGCTAAATCTACAGTTCCAAGGCCATTAGCATTAAAAAATAAAACATCCTCATCTTCTGAAGAAGATAGTCCCGTTGTATTTAGTAAAGGTGTTGATCACCCATCAGAAATGCCTTTTATAGCGAGTAAAAAGAAATCCAAAAAGAAATCCAAAAAGAAATCCAAAAAGAAATCAAAATAATTATAATTAGTTAGCCGAAGGCGGGTCGTAGATTGCGTGGGCAGTTGTATTGGTTTCCAGTTTCATCATGGCATTCGATCATTCTATTCTTAATTAATATGCTGTTCAATTTATCAAGTTCGCCCTGCAACGTATCTGAGGAAGTGCCACAGTCTAGATTTTCTATTTTAGATTCTAACTCTTCTATTTTATTATAGATCATCATTTGATTATTATCTAGAGCTTTTTGGTTGTCAGAAGTCTGTGAGCAAGTGTTTGAGTAGGGCTGGAAGTCGCAAGTCGCATGTTGCCATTTTTTTTCATCACTAGACTCAACTCCTTCTATTCTGTTACATTTACAATTACGCATGAACATAAAAAATAAGAATGCTACTAAAATACAAACACATTATGATTCAGCTTTAAATTCAACCATTTATAATATACTATATAAAAAAATTTAAAAATAAGAAATGATTCATTATAAATGGACCCTGTTCAAATGATAGAGGAGGAACGCAAACGTAGATTAAAAGAGTTACAACGTATTAGTAAATTATATTATCCATATTAAATAATATCTTCGCTAACAGTTTCACATACTGTTTCACATGCTGTTTCACAAGCACTTGAGATGACTTTACAGTTGCATTGTGGATACTTTTCATATAGTTTTTGAATGCTTAATTCTTTCATTTTTGCTTCAATCATAATATCTATTTCTACACCATATTTTTCAGGTATTTCTAATAGATATTCTGGTAGTATTTCAATATAATCACTGTGATGACCTATCTTTCCTGTCCCTTGTTCAGAAACATGAAATTTAGGTTTAATACCTTTTGGTTTCCATGTTTCTAAAATGATTGGAATATACTCACTCGCATCTAGAAATGATTCATCTTTGTGAAGTAATTTATAACATTCAAAATGATGTGTATCAAATACAAGAGGAATACCTGTCATATCATGAATTCTCAGTATATCATGAATGCTATAAGATTTTTCACAGTTTTCCAATACCAGTCTGTCTTTTATTTTCTGAGGCAGTTTTCGGTAGTTTTCACACCATCGTTCCATTGTCTTTTCCTTATCACCATAAACACCGCCACCATGAATAACCATAACCGAATCTTTACCCATACCCATCAAATCTAAAACATCCGCATGATATTCTAAATCTTTTAGAGTTTGTAAATATGCTTTTTCTGAAGGACTCGCTAAAACGTTGAATTGACCAGGATGAAAAGTTAAACGGTGACCTTTCTCTAAAGCATAGTCCCCTATCTTTTTCAGATGGTCTAAAGCAAAGTCATATGTGTAATCCGGTACTTTAGGATTGGTTTTATGTTGAAATAATTCGCTAGATAATCTGAATACTCTGATACCATTCGCTTCATTCCACTCTAACATTTTATACAAATCATCGAGGTTCGCTAAAATTCTTCGTTTTAATTCATCAATACCTCTTTCATCAATGATTCTCACTATGATTCTTCGTGCGGAATAAACAGGGGGTTTTTGCTTTTTCAAGGTTGTATTCATACAACAGAGACCGAGCTGAACTGGTTTCTCTTGCGACATCGTATATTTATGATCATATATTTGTTAATGATATATAAACCTAAGAATATCAAATTTTACTACAAATTTGATTCGCATTCTTTAAGATTAATTAATTAAAACTAGTTCATAGTAAAGAATGAATCAATTCAGGGGATTGTCTCCTGAAGAAAGTGATAATACCGAGATTACTGATCCTAAACAGTATAAGCGTGCGGAAAAAAAGCTGAGGCAGAAAAGAGAACGAATTGATAATTGCGATTGCGAAAAAACAAAAGAAAAATTATCTCATGAAATACGGATCCTCGAAATTGAAATAGGTGAATATGAAAACAGGAATAAAGTATTCACTAAAAAAGAAAAAACAAAATCAAAACCTAAAGTGAAAGAATTTGTATTTGATGATGATGAAATTCGTAAATACAATGAAAAGAGAAAGAGAGAAAATGAAGAGAAAGCAAAGAAAGAATATGAAGAAAGGCAAAAAAGAAAAGAAAAATCTTCTGAACATTGGAAGAAGTGGGATCAAAGGTCAAAATCATGGGAAAAAGAAGAAAATAGCAGGGGGAGATCAAAGCAAAATTATAAATGGTTACCAGGTCAAGATGAAGGCGAAGATGATAATAAAGGAGTCTTTGACTTAAAACCTTTCATCGAAGAGTATAATATGAAATTAAAAGATGTTCCAAAAGATATTATGAATTTAAATCATAAATTCTCTTTGGAAGATTATAAAAAACTATCCCGCAAATATCACCCCGATAAATTATCGGGTAAACAGGATTTTATGTATATTTTAAATGGAATTAGGGATCATTATATCAAAAGAGAGGTTAAAAATGATGAAACATGGACAAAGTAATTAAATACATACTTTTCAGCGGTGATCCAAATTCTACACGGGATTAGGTAGGTAAATGTATCTCCCGTAACTATATTTATGAAAATAATCGTGTTAATTTCTTTTCATAACATCTTCACAATTCATCCAAAACTGTTCTGCAACATCATCTGGCATAACACGAACACGAGAAGATTGTGAATCAAGGCCGACCAACTTACCCTTCAACCAGATATTTCTGTTTATATCATATGTAGTGAACTTTGGACAATTGATAATTCCTTCTATCTTCTCCATCATATGATATGCTAAAAAAGCACCAACTAAAAATAGCAAAACATTCTCAACGTTCATTTCTCCCATTATTTTACTATAGTAAAACATTTTTTTTACGAATATATATTTTTTGGTGAATTGTTTAAATCATCTTTTCTAACATCTCTAAGATATCTACTATGACTTTGCAATCCATGTAATTATAATAAATAATCTTTTTTATTTCAGTGAACCGTTTAATAGGTATCTTTTTATTTAACGCGTCTTCTGATTTATGTATAATTTCTATCATAGCTTCTAATCCATCTGTATCATCGACCCACTTATTCTTGATTAATTCATGATTATACAACATTTTAACGATTTCTTTTAATCCGTATCCAAAACACCCTTGAATAGTAATCGGTTCACTTTTAAAATAAGATAACAAATCAACATATGTGAAATTAGGATAATCTAAATGAGGATATTGGGCTTTCATGTAATCAATATAAACGCGCTCTGCTGATGACCAATGATATATTTTAATATTATTACCTACAACTCGTTTTAAATATTGTAACCAATATCTGACTATTTTTTCTTCTTCGTCAAGAGTTAGATAACGAATAGTAAAATCTTTGAATACATTGTTTTTCAAATCGATACATCCAATAATACAAATTTTAGGAATTTCATCACGTATCTCATCATTAAAGTAACTACTTCTTTCCTCTAGATTAATTACACTCTCGAAATCTAATACAATTGAGTCAGTTTTATCCTTGATATGATTGATAAATTCTCTAGATTTAATGCGTCTCGGTGAAATTTTTAATTCAGATTGCCGATTCATATGAATCATCTTTTCTTGGATTCTTCTTCTTTCAGTTTCTTTAACCTCATAAGGATAAATATTATTAAGCAATAAAGAGTCTTGCCATGTATAAATTCCTTTATCATGTAACAGACATCTTTTATGATATGAAATATTCCACACCAGTGTTATTTCTTGTATCTCTTCAGCTAACCTCTTCTTTTCATTGTACCATGGACCCGTTTTAATATTCATATTTGGATATAATTCAGTGATCGTTGGTTCCGGATAAATTAACCATTCATCATAATACTGATTTAAATTATCTATCCATGCCAAAGCATGTTGTATCTTATCTCTCATATCATTATCAAAAACATATCTCCCAACAACGCTTTTCTTTTTCAAGATACACTCTTTATGTCTGTATTCTTTAGCGAATAATATACCATAATCATTATAACCTAGAATCTCATTACATAAATATATTTTACATTTGTAATAATACAATAGATTATCATTAATCAAATCTGTCATATCTTTATTAAAGTTTACCGTTTGATAAACTATGTCGGATACAATATAGAGAGGCAAATCAGACATATGTACTTCATTGAATATTTCTTTAAAGATATCTCTGTGAATGATAAAATCGGGTATGACACTCATATCATATCTTTCATGATACAAAATGGGTCTAATAAAGATACACTTTTGTTTCTCTTTTATTTTAGTCTTTACGAATTCATATTCTTGATCTTTATGAGTTTCATAATCTGAACTCATTAAAAACTGTATAAAATTTCCTTTGTATGAATGTTTCTTTTCTCTTAGTTCTATTTCAAATCGCGTCGGTTCAGAACACTCATAAGTGTTATATATCTGATTTATCTTTTCAAACCAATCAGATAAAGGGTCATTAATAATATAATTTTTCAAATCATGAAATGAAATCATATTAATAAGATTAATTATTTTTAATTAAATTTTAAACTTTATAGTGAATTAATTAAATTGATAAGTTTTTCTTTCACTTGTTTCATGGATTTTCTTTTGGTTTTCTTGCTCTTGCGCTTACCGGATTTCTTACGTTTGCCGGTTTTCTTGCGTTTGCCGGTCTTCTTGCGCTTACTCGATTTCTTTTTTGATTTCTTTTTAGAACGCTTTTTGCGTTTGCCTCTTCCACTCCTGCCGCCTCCACTTATTTCAGAGGAACTATCACTTTCACTTTCAATGAGATCCTGCGATAATGGATCATCACCTTGACCACCATCTTCTGGATCAGGTAAGGGTAAATCAAACTCAGCCAAATATGACATTACTTCTACAATCCATTCATCACGTTTATTTTCTAAAAGACCACCTGGGACAAATAGTCCTTCTATTTTTTGCCTGGCAACTTGGTAACCATAAGATTTAACAACGCCTTCTACTGCCTTTTTAATTAAATTCTGTGTTGCCGACAAAGTATCTGGGTCTATCATTCTTAAATCGCCTGCATTGTTAATTACAGTTATTAAGTTTCCTACGGGGGTTTCATATGTTACTAATTTGGTTGGATCATAATCCGCGCGTCCGAGTCTAATATTCAACAAATCAAATTGAAATTTTAATGAATATTTATATAATTCCAGAAAATCTCTGCTTAATTTGGGACAAGCACTAAAATATAATTTTGGATTATATAGTATTAAAATAAATAATCTTGATCCATGATTTAATATTTCTTCAACAGTCCACGAAGATTTTTCTTTTCTAATAAATTCGGTTAATATAAGGAATTCTGGTTCAGTCAAAGGTATACCCTCAATGATTAATACGTTTTCTCCCGTTTCTCTGTCTATCACATTACCTTTTAACCATTCAATATTATTACATTTTTTTAATACTGATAATAATTTTAACATAGTATAAAGATAAACCATTACAAATCTCTTGACACGGCGTCTCTGTGTTTCTTCATCAGAAGGATTCGTTATATTTGCGAATGGACTCGCGAATAAAAGTTCTTTTTGATTTAACAAAGTCTCTAATATAAATCTCATTATCTGACCAGCGCGTCCAGCCGCCTCTTCAGCTGCTTTCACTGCCATATTAAATAATAGGATCAAACTGAGAACACCCACCTTTACGGTGCGACTGGAAACATACACTGTCGCATCAATACCAAATTTTACACCTTTTTCAGAAAGAGATTTAATAATTCTACCCCAATTAAATACACTTTCCCTTAATAATTCTCCTACCCATCTAGCAGTTCCAACATCAAAATATATTGGGAAAGGGAAATTAGGGAAAGAAGTTCCTGGTCCTAAAACCTTTTCATAACCAGTAAGAGGTTGTGATGGTAGTGGATTTACTAAGCAGCTCACTGATCCATCTTGCCCTGAAGCAGCCATTGATTCAGATTGAACAGCGGAATATTCTATCATGATGCGCTTAAATAATTCAAACACATTATTACCCGATTCTAATATATCGGTTGTATTATCACTAGGTTGTGGATTAAACGATCCGATAGCCCATTTAAGTTGAGATGCTAATCGGGGTTGTAATCCCATTTCACCTTGTTCTTCGGTATCTATTCTAAGTGTTTCTGGGTCAGAATCATCTCTTGGTTCATCTTCTCTCGGTGGATTATTACATAATTCAATTAATGTAATCCAAAGCGAACCTGTAGAAGGTGTTATATCTTGACCTGGTAACATTTGTTGTATAGTTCTTAGGGTATCATTATCACCGCTCATCAATAGTGTTTTTAAAGCACCATATACATCATGTAATCTGGGACCAGATGGAGGTTCTGGAGGATCTACTTGTAGTGAAAGTTGTTTGGGTGTATCAGAATCTTCCATAAGATCTTGGCTACCTTGACTTCCTTCACCCGTCCAATCACTTAGCCCCCCCCAATCTCTAGTAGGGTCCACCTTTCTTACTTTAGGTTGAATTATATATTCTTCATCTTTATCTTCAGATCTACCCCTTTTCTTATTCATTTATATTTATATTAATATTTAGATAATTATTTTGCGGAATATATTTTCATTTAATATCTATATAAAGATATAGATATATATTTAAATAGTATGATTTATTATTCAGAAGATACAGTTAATGATTTATTTCATGATGAAATATTTTTAAAAGATTGCGAAGATTATAAAAATTCGAACGATGAACTAACAAAATGTATGAAGTTTATCAATAATATTGAATTAAATAAGAAATATTTCAGACTTGAAATGAATAAACGAAGAGGTTATAAGAAACGCCAACAATATAAGGAAACTGATACAACATGTATTAAAGAAGTTAATAGTCTCTTGAATAAATTAACTGATAAAAATATATTATCTATAAGAACAAAGATTAAAGACAAACTGGGTGATAAAATCTATCTAAAAAATTTAACTATAGATAGTATACTCGAAAAGTGCATCATACATACACCATACATATCATTATACTTAGATTTGATTAATTATTTATATGGCATTGATAATAATAATATGATTCAATCATCAACTGATAAACTATATCAATCAATTCAAAATATTGAGTTTAAAGAAGAGAGCGATTATTTGCGCATGTGTGAACGCAATAAAAAATTAGATAAACTGATAGGACATTCATTATTAATCACCGAGTTAGAAAAGAAAAAGATTGTTACCGGTAAAATTCATCCCGCATTGGAAACATTAATGGAAAATTTAACCGTATATGATGAAGATGAAGAAAAATATAAATGTGTTCAGTGTTTATACAATATTTTCAAATCTTATTATGGTGAATACATCTTACCAGAGGGATATAATCAAAAGCTAAAAACACTAATTGATAATGAAAAGTCCATGAAAATTAAATTTAAAATAATGGATATCTTGGAGCGTAAATAAAGTAAACGAATTCAAGTAATTATATATATACATTTCTATTATGAATCCCACCAATAAAATACTTATCATTGTACATTTTTCTATTTTTTCATTCATCATTTTATATTGATTATATTATAAAAGATGATATCAAATTTATATTTACAAAAGATTGCTATCTTATTATTTTTCATCATGTTTGTATATTCGGGATTCAATAAGATTCCAAATTTTACAAAACTCGTTTCAGGTTTAGCGAAGAAAACACATCTACCGTTTCCGATAAATGAATTGGGTATGATTGGTGTTATACTTTTAGAAACTATAGGGGCATTAGTTGTTGTTTATTATTTCTTAATCGGAGAAAATAAATACATAAGCAAAGAAGTAGTTAAGTATATTGTATCTTTATTTATACTATTCATGATTGTCGTAACACCTTTATATCATCCTCCCACGGATAAAATCATACCATTTTTGGCGAATGTAACTACAACGGGTGGATTTTTATTAATCTATAACTTATTATAAATGATATCAAATGAATCTTTATTTTTAGTATTTAACGCATTGGTTGGATTTTTTAGCGATATAATATTAAATATCATAGCAAAGCATGATATTTATAAACCAATTACTACATTAAAACTGTATTTTGAAGATAAAACCATGTTTCAAGCCGCATTCTATGCTTTACTAACTGTTGTCATCATTGTAGGAATTATCATGAAATTATTTCAACTATTTTACAATAAATACTTACCAGAAACAAAAAAAGAAATATTTATTTATTTTATCCTAACATTTATCGTAGGATATATAGGAGATATTGTAATTTATAAATTAAATATCTTTCCTCTCTTAAAAACATATTATAGAGTTGTTGGGAAGGGATTATGGGGTTCTCTTGCGATATTATTTTCAGTTGGGGTGTCTTTATTAGGTTTATATATTTATGAAAATAATGGGATTTAATATATTAATAAATTTTTTATGGTTTATATTATAAAAATGAATAAATTACATATTGGACATATAGTATTATTGTTGATAATATTATATTATTTATATTATTTATATTCTTTAAGCTGTAATTGTAAAGAGAATTTTAGTGTTGGAGCACCAGATGTCAGTGGATGTAGCGGAAGAGTTGCAGATTGTGGCAATCCTGATATTGCAAATAGATGTCCTGATACATGTTCTCAAGCACGACTTTCTTATAGAATAATGAGAAGGGATCCGGACGATGACTTGATCGTTCATGGGTCCGATATTGAGTCGGGAACCAGAATATATCATGTAGACCAAGATCAAAATAATAATAAAGAATATTTTGCTTTCTATATAGAGGAGGATGGTATCGAAAGGTTTTATTTAGATACGCATATTACACGTCCAGCACAGGGGGGACTCGATGGGGAGCTAATGATAATTCCTGAAGATGAATTAAATGAAAATTATGAATTACTTTCCCATAAAATAATGGGAAGGTCCCGCCCGCCCACCCACAGCGACTCAGTACCGGGAACCAAAATATATCATGTAGACCATGTCAGAAATGATAATAAAGAATATTTTGCTTACTACTGGCAACAAGAAGACGCTCCCATAGACGCTCCCAAAGATTTTTATTTAGTACAGATTGATAATAGCGACGGGCTTGAATTCATAAGAAGTCATATTACTGAATATGATTTAAATACATATTATAGATTATTTCTGCCTCCTTCACCACCACCTAGTCCACCATTGTCTCAAAATATCCTTTATATAACGAGTCTCTTTTCGCATGCATGTAATTTACCATTTACGCATAGCGACGGTCGTATTATCGAAGGAGACACCCCTAATCAACTGGGTGGACATACTTATTATGACATGGGAAGACGGAATCAACCGGATTTGGGCGACGGACATATCCCATGTTGTGATATAGCCAGATCATTATTTGGTTATAATGTTGAGATGATTAATGAATTATCGGATGAGGGAGATGAAGGTCTTCTTAAAAATAATTTAACAAATTATATGCTAGGTTGTATAGAAGGGGGGAATATTAGTGATATACCGGGGGGGTCACCCGATGAAGCGCAAGAAGGACTAGATATGCTTTTATCTGAATGTCAAGGTAGGCAATGTCTGAACGGTGGTATTTTAAGATATGAGGGGAGGGGGGAGGGTTACAATTGTGATTGTGAATGTCCGCAAGGGTGGGAAGGACCTGCCTGTCAAAGGGTAAGCGCCACAACCGCGCAACGCACAAACCAACCGAGGGGACGTTGTGGTAATTCTAATTATGGTGATAATTGCGAACTAAATTGTGGAGATGGTTTTAATAAATTACGGGAATGGCGAAGAGCACGCTGCATTAGACCAGGACAACCACATCCAGGAAATTATAGTTGTAGTGCGGAACAACAAGCTGAATACAATTCCTTTTTGCAAAATTGTGGGTAATATATAGGGAGTAAATAAAAGTTTATAGAATTCACTGATTTTGATTTATATATATAATATTATTATCGTAATCTATATACATATAACCATGATATAAATCATTATAACCTAATATCTTTTTCCCTACGCCAACTAAATCTTTGGGTAATATTTTAGCGTTACGCATTTTTAATATACCTTCACTCCCCTTTTCTTTAACTCCTTCTAATATTTGTGGTCCAGTAGATAAATATTGTGAATATAATGTTCCAGTATCTACTAATAATTTATTCTTATTACCTTCTTTGTCTAATATAAAAACATTCATCCTCATTATATTGTTATCGTAATGCATAAGACCCTTAAATGTATAATCAGTTGGTATTGGAGCACCTACAATCATCTTTTCATTTTTAAAATCTATCATTATACTGCGTTTTGATACTGTTTTAAATAATACATCTGTAACGCCGTATTTTTTTAATGGATGTCCATTATGTATATGGGCTAAACCAAATACACCGTTTACTATTTCTCTTTCTTTTAACATGTTATCTTGTTTATCTATTGCCATTAATCCTACTGGCATCTTATGTGGTTTATTATCAATGCGTATATCCTGATATATATTTATTGGTGGTGTACCACCTTGTAAATAAACATAACCGCTACTATTTAAATCATCGTAATTGATATTATTTTCATCTAAATTTTTTTTCAAATCATTTCTACTCATTATTAATAAATCAGTCAATAAATGAGACCCTGTATCTAATTGATAAAATCCACTATATTTTTGTAATTTACGCTTCCATACAAATTTATTATTTTTAACATCACCAATATAAATTGGCGCCATTAAATCTTTAATCATTATCTGTGTTCCCCATGGATAAACATGTAAATTGTATACTTCTTGATTATCTAATAAATACTTATCACTTTTACAAAATAATAATTTATATGATAATATTAATAGTATTATTACAAGTATCATAGAGATAAAAAAAGAAATATATTTAAAATTCGGTAAATTATATTTCATTATAATTATAAATATATTTCTTTTTTTATCTTAATATTTATCATTAAAGATATAAATTAGAAATTTTAGAAGTATTGATTATAATCGCATTAGCATCTTTTTTTAGTGAATATTATCATTAATCGGCATACATGTTTATAAAATACTCTAAAAAATAAACTCTTTTATATAATCTTCAATCTCATCTCTGTGCATATATAACCAATGTAATGTAATACTATTTTCAATATTTTCATTTAAATCATATTTATCTTTATCTCCAATTTTTTTTATTTGTTTCCTAATATCTTTTAAAATTGGCAGTTCACCAATACCTTTTTCGAAATTAGATAAATTTTTATATATAATTTCTGCTTTTTCATCTATTGGTTTTTTCCAATCTTCTCCACTATCTATATTCATTTGAGCTACAACATAATGTTTATTTTCTAAATTATGAACACTTCTCTTTATTAATTTATTATTACGAGTATCAATACCATTATAAATCCATATATCTTTCCTTGTAATGATAGCATTTTTTCTAGCACGATCTAATGTATTATTACCATAAAATAAATCACTAAAATACATCTTTTCTTCAGGTAAGAAAACTATATCAACTTTATTTATTACATTCCTTATATTTATATTTATATTTAATACATTATTATTAATACTCACTTTAAAGGGATTTAATATTTTTCCGAATATCTGGTACATGTTTAACCAAACTATCCCTTTAAAAAATTCGGTGATATTTAAACAAAACTTACTATATGATTCACTATATTTCTGTCCCTTTTCCATCTGATATTCGTGTAAATATTCGCAATCAACATTATTACACACATCTATTTTGAAAGCATATCCGACATCTTCTCTATCTTTCCCATCACTTTCAATTAATTTCTTTTTTATTTCTTCTTGTCTCCCAATGAATTTATTGCATTTTTTTATGTTGCGATTATCACCTTTTTTGGTATATTTTTCTAAATCGTTCCTTTTAGCCATAATACGCATATCAATTTTCTTTAGAGCATGTTTTAAAGTTACCTCTTTTTTAGATAATTCACCATCTTCAACTAAATATGAAATAAAAACCAAATATAGTTTTTGTAAAGGATTTAATTCATCTATTCTTTTTCTTTTTCCTAATGTACTATTTAATATACTCATTGTCATACATAAACTATTGCACTTGATTTCTTTTATGATATTTTTATCTTTTAGTACTTTCCATCCTCTATTAAAACCGGTTTTTAAGTAAGGTAGTAATAAATAATCATCTTTGTCTAGTAAGTCATGATAAGAAGATGTTAATGTTTTATAAGCATGATTTAATAATTCTATATATTTCTTAGCTTCACGTCTATTGCGAATACTGCGCTTTTGCTTATTCGTTTTACTCCGCTTTTTCCTCTTTGTCTTGCGTTGTGTTTTTGCCATATATATATAAATATATATATATAAATATATTATTATTATGGATCCCGAAATAAAATCAAAATTAAATAGTTTAGAATATAAACTCATTGATTTAGAAGTAAAATTAAATACTATTTTAGAGTTGTTAGAAAAAGATGTTCAACCAAACTGTAAGAAGATGAGTAGTCATATAGATTTTGTAGACGGTGTATACGAAACTGTAAAAAGTCCTTTAGGATATATCTGTAGTAAAGTAAGTGTTCAAAGTGGAAATAAAGAAGAATATAGCTTAACTGATAAAAAATAATTTATTGCAAGCTTTTTAGGAGCTCTTCATAAAATTTACGATTATTTTTCTTGCTATTATTCTTTTTTAAGTATCGAAATATATAATAATCATCTTTCACTAATGATATATTCATTGTAGTTGTTTTTAATGTTACTTTCATTTCTGTAATTTTAATGACTATACCTTTTTTATGAATTTTACCAGATGACTTTTTAACACATACTAACCGATCATTTAAAAACAATGTATCTAAATCTTGAACATATTCATGATTTGACAAGGCTTTTGTAGATTCATCTGGTAAATATTGTAACAATACCTTTTGTTTATCATCATATATTTCTAGGATGTTTTTCAATGGTTCCATTTATACATTACTTATTATTTTATCTTTGAATAAAAAAATATAATTTACATTATAAATGATAGAGTTAATATTATTTGTAATTGTTGCATTTTTATTATATCACTTTATGTGTAAATGTGGAAAAGAAGGGTTTGACGGTGGGCCTCCTGTACGAATAAATGAGTGTGATATAGTTCCTCCTTATAGGAGATTCGATTGCAAAACTTCATATGATTATTGTATTAATAATAAAGGTAACCCCGTTTATTCTAAAGCTGATCAGACATATTCATGTAATTGGAGTGGATCTAATAATTTTAATAAATGTTCAGAAATAAATGATTGTGCTCAACCGACAGAAAAAGAATTCCCCAAGCAGTTTAAGAAATACAAGGAAAGGCTCAAGAGAGGGGAAGGTCCTACTGATTGTAAAAGTAGCACTGCTATGAACAATGATTTTTGTGAATTAACAAGTATGATAGATGGTAAAAAAAGAATAGGTATATGTCTCGATGGTACTTGTTATGAGAGAGGTGATAATTGCCAAAAACCTATTGGAAAATTATGCCCCGATAATAGTAATCCGGAGTGCATTGATCAGACGGTGAATTCTGCAATTAGCTGTGGATGATTCAAAAAAAATTGATCCATTTAATTCATCCAGTTGTTAAATTTCATCATTTAAACTTTTTTATCTTTGAATAATCTATAAGATAAGATTATTATTGATATATAAAATAAGTAATCATAATTGATAAAGTCAAATGAACTTTCAAATTCAAATTCATGATGGGAGTTACTCATATTAAATAAACACTCTGATAAAATATATCTTGAAATAATAGTTATCAATAATAATATTAATACAAATATTTGATTATGAATTTCATTGAAATATAGTGAACCAAAAGTTAATGAAGTAGTAAATAATATATGGGAAAGTTGTATTTTGTCTAGATTTTTATCGCTTTCTCCACTAAGTAATATAAGTTGACCAATTATCATTAATAATAGTAATATTTGATCATGTAATTTACTTTTAGTGAATAAAAATAGTGTTAATATATTTGTTATTATAGCGGGATAAATTAGATTAATACTATCACTCATTTAAAATTATATAAATTAATATAGATAATTATGATTAAAGATCTAACAAAGATTAGAGAATTATTAATAGATTATGTTGAGGTAGAAATGCCATATGATTTTAATAAAGGATGCGATATTCAATATGTAACATGTAGTTTAGATGAAGAAGGTAATATTGATATTAGTAATGAATCATTTTATCCAAATTGTAAATTTATCCGCAGATGTAATGATAATTTAATAGTTGAGTGTAACGGATTAACAAAATACGTTCCAATTTATAGAAGAGATAAAGTCGGAAATATTATTTATAAGAGTCGTTTTTTTATCTTGGAAGAAAATGAAGATGGGATAGTTGATAATCAAATGGGTGGAGGGAAAAAAGAGGATATTAGAGAATTAAAAGATACGATTGAATATCAGCAAAGTATCATAGAAAAATTAACTGAAAGGATAAAATATGTTGAGATTGAAAAACATGAGGTTCAAGGGCAAATATCAACTTATGAAGAATTATTACAAGAGGGTCGTTATAAACTCAAAGAATTGAGTTTAGAACTACGAGAAAAAACAGATAAATTAAATCATTATGAAGAAATAATTCCAAAGTTAATTAATAGTCGTAGATAATATTTACATGGGGTGATGGTCTCCATACGCATGTTCTACACCTTCTAAATAACTATCATCTTCATGTCTTTTAGGTAACCCTCTTTTAACTCGTAAGAACAGATCTTGTAATTCGGGTTTATGAAGAATACTTCTTTCAATTTTTTTAGGATCACTATAACTATAATAAGGATTTCTTAAATCATGAGAATCTTTTTCTAATTCTTCCGCGTAGATACTATTAATATCTTCTTCTGGAAAAGCACCTGGTATTAATCTAAATTGAGAATCTATATCAGTATTAAAATCATAAGATTCTTTACCCGGATCATCCTCACAAATAGGTGAGTGATAAAAGTGATCATAACTTCTTATCTTATTAACGTCTAAAAATGCACTAAATGTTCCTTTTAGAGGTAAACTGACTTGATT
>MDTD01131355.1_pt1 | contig 21987 bp, 18 predicted proteins | sample 811221 | NCBI WGS metagenome assembly MDTD01 (sample SAMN05326646, study PRJNA326480) | marine metagenome | isolation source: seawater | place: Pacific Ocean: South West | collected 2011 | reverse complement strand
TAAAAAACTTTCCTATTTTAGGATCATTAAAAATTTTTAGAATATTTTTTTTGAATAACGCCCTTTCGGCCTGGTTAATTTGTCCTGTTTGAAAAAAGTTATCTAGTGTAGTTTCCACTTGTTTTACTGATTTTATTTTTGACATTATTGCATGGAAAATATTTCCTTTTAATTTATTTATATCATTGTCATTTATCCACGAACTAGACTTTTTAGTGCTCAATAAAATTTTTTTTGTGTTAATTGAATTCACTATAAACTCATTTAATTCAACATTTTTTGAAGATTTCTCAAGAATTGTATTATTGTTTTTAAGTCCAAATTCATATTTATTTTTTGATTTTTCCCACAGATTTAAATTCTTCAAATAATTAATAAAAATTCCAGAAAAATAATTGATTTTTTCTTTCCCAGATGAGTCTAGATTTTTTTCTGAAATTATGTACATTTCTTCTTTGGCTCTTGTTAAAGCAACGTACAAAAGGTTTAGATTTTCAATTTCTAAACCCCATTTAAAATTGTTATATATTTTTTCATCATAACCTAGTAGATCTTTGTTTACATTTATTAGTGACTTTTTAAGTCCAATTTCGAGTTCATTGTTAAAATCAACCCATATCCTAGATTTCAAATTCTGATGTAAATTAATATCAGCAAAAGGTACAATTACAATTGGAAACTCAAGCCCTTTTGATTTATGTATAGTCAATATTTCAACCGCATTAATGTTTTGGGGATTTGTAATATTTAATTTATGACAAACCTTATGATAATCATCCAAAAATTGGTTTATACTTGGGCTTGTTTTATTCAATATATCTAAAACATAATCCAGAAAAAATTGTAGATACGAGTTTCCTTTCTTAATCAAACCAAAACTGTAAATTATGTACTCGATTGATTCATATATTGAAGCACCTCTAATTTTATTTATGTTAATATCAAAACCTTTTATATTTATGTATTCTTTTATTATTTCAAAGTCCTTATCGACTGCTTCAATTAAAAAATCTTCCTGTTCTAAATCAATAAAGTTTAGTTCACAAAGTGATTTACATAAATCCATCTTAGAAGAGTGTGATTCAGAAATAATAAATTCAAACAGATTAATTATGAATTTTACTTCAATACTAGTATTTATATTTAAAACCTCAGATGAAATGATTGGAATATTGGCATCATTTAAAAAATCAGCAATTATTTTACCCTCCTTTTTCTTTCTCACTAAAATACAAATGTCATTATATCTATACCCTCTTTTTAAAATATCTTGAATATTCTTTTTGATTTGCTGACCGTTAAAATCATTTCTAGTATTATTTTTTTTGTCAAAAAAATCAAGACTTATATATCCAGTTTTTTTTGAATAAGATTTTTGTTTTGGGAAATTGAATATGTTTGAAATATCATTATTTTTTTTAAGAATCTTGGTAATATTAAGAAAAAGGGTATTATTAAAATTTACAATTTCTTTTGAGCTCCTAAAATTTGTATTCAAATCATAAATATTTGGTTTACTAAAAAATATATTTTTATTAATTAATTCAATTAACTGCTTGTAATCGCCACCTCTCCATTTGTAAATTGATTGTTTTGGGTCTCCTGAAATAGTCAGTGATGAATTTTCACTAGCAAGGGTATTTTCTATAAGTGGTTTTAAATTAGCCCATTGTAATTTAGACGTATCTTGGAATTCATCAATAAAATAGTGCAGAAATTTATTTCCAATTTTCTCGTAAATAAAAGGTGCAGGCTGATTACTGATTTCCTTACTAACTATTTTGTTAAATTCAGAAATAATTATAAAGTTTTCTTCTTGTTTTAAGTTTTCAATTTCTTTTTTAATGCTTTTTAGTATTGAGAGTGGATATAGATTATTACATACATTTTCAGTAATTTTAATTTTTAAAATTTTCTTTTTACAACTACGATAAATATCTAAAATATCTTTTTTTATGGATTTAATTTTTTCAAGCTCTGTTTCACAAGTATTCTTTAAATAATACTTGTCTTCTAATAGGTTTTGTTCAATTTTATTTTCATATAACCTGTCAAAATTTCCTTTATAAATTTTTTCAAAATGCTTCGGGATCATTTCTCTTACAAAACTTTTAGAACTAATCTTTTTTATTTTGATAAGTTCTAAAAACTTATTTGAAAGTGTTTTACACTCAGACTTGTTTTTGTAAATAGTCTCTTTTAACTTTTTTTTGATTTCATTAAAATCATTTATTTTCAGCTCTTCAATCTGCTCAAGTTCATAGAAATTGTTTTCATTTAAAATCAATTTTGAAATTTCTTCAAGATCACTAGTAACATCCCAACTCTTATCATTCACCGTTTTGTCAAATGAAAAATTTAGAATATTCATTGAAACTTCATCATTCTCCCTCATTTTTGAAATTAAATTGTCAACTGATTTTTTCAGTATTTCATCTTGATCTATTTGAACTTCATATTTACTATTAATACCAAGTTCATATGTAAAATTTCTAATTATTTTTTGTGTGAACTTATCTATTGTTGAAATTTCAAAATCACTGTAATTTTTAATCATTTTTTTTAAAATATTTAATGATTTTGAAAAGACTTCACTTTTTGTTAATCCTGTCTCATTCATTATTATTTCAAGCATGATATTATCTAATTCATTTGAATTTGCATATGCAGTTAAATATTTCATTATTCTACTTTTCATTTCATTAACCGCCTTATTTGTAAAAGTGATAACAAGAATTTTTTTGAAAAGCAAAATATTGTTAGATCTTATAATTAGCACTAAATAATCTTTTACTAGATTAAAAGTTTTCCCTGTTCCGGCAGATGCATTATAAATATTAAAGTAACTTGGGTATCTCATGCTACATACAAGTTACTATTAGTTGTTGATTTTTGATATACTTTGTTGTAAATTTGATTAACAAAATATATGAATTATGAGTTTTAACTTACCACAACTAGATTATAATTACAATTCTCTAGAGCCATATATCGATGCCAAAACAATGGAAATACATCATTCAAAACATCATCAGGGTTATACAAATAATTTAAATGCAGCTGTAAAGGATACTGACAATGAATCAAGAGATATTGTAGATATTTTAAAAAATCTTGATATGTCTGACATGACACTTAGAAATAATGCTGGTGGTTATTTTAATCACAATTTATTTTGGGAAGTAATAAACCCTAATAATGAGAATGTAATGTCAGATAAACTAAAACTTCTTATTGACGAGTCATTTGGAAGTTTTGATGAATTTAAACAAACCTTTTCAAAGGCTGCGGCTTCAAGATTTGGATCTGGATGGGCTTGGCTTTGTGTTAAAAATGGGAAGCTAGAGGTTTGTTCTACTCCAAACCAAGATAACCCCATCATGCCAAACGGATGCGGAGGATCACCAATTTTAGCTCTTGACGTTTGGGAACATGCATATTATCTAAATTATCAAAATAGAAGAGCAGATTATATTAATGCCTTTTTTGAAGTGGTGAACTGGGGGGTAGTGTCATCTAAGTTAGAAATGTTTCTAACTCAGTAAGCTCTTTTTTTATTTCCCTCATAGAAATTTACAAAAGCTGTATTAACAACCCGATTTCCACCAGGCGTTGGATAGTTTCCTGTAAAATACCAATCTCCTTTTGACTCTGGGCATGCCTTATGCAGGTTTTCTATTGATTGAAAAATAATTTTAACATTTCTGTTTTTAATTTCAGATGCCAAAAGATCTTTAATCTTTTCAGAAATCTCCTCAGCTGTAAAACAATCGTATATTTCTTTTACATGATTTTTCATATTCTTATCATCTAAATTAAGTTCCTTTTTACACTTTTCGTAAGTTTTTTTAATTAGTGATTCCTTACCCCTTTCTTTAAGTAATGAAAGGGCTGCATTAAATGCAATCAAAGTATCAAGATTTGCCATATCAATTCCATAGCAATCTGGATACCTTATTTGAGGTGCTGAGGATACAATTATAATTTTTTTTGGATTTAATCTGTCAAGCATTTTTAAAATGCTTTTTTTTAGCGTTGTACCTCTTACAATACTATCATCAATAATGACCAGTGTATCATTTTTTTTAATAACACCATAGGTAATGTCATAAACATGTTCTACCAAGTCATCTCGACTATTATCCTCAGTTATAAAAGTTCTTAGTTTAACGTCTTTTACAGCAATTTTTTCTATCCTTGGTCTGACAGACAATATACTTTTTATCTTTTCTTCGGATAAATCTTTTTTACCGATTATTTCTTCACTTTTCTTATCATTAAGATATTCTTCTACACTTTCAATCATACCATAAAAAGAAGTTTCAGCGGTGTTTGGGATGTATGAAAACACAGTATTCTTGATATCAAAATTAATTTCCTTAAGTACTTTAGGTATTAAAAACTTACCAAGCTTTTTTCTTTCCTGATATATGGTCGCGTCATTTCCTCTAGAAAAATATATTCTTTCAAATGAACAAGATTTTTTTTCTTTTTTCTTTTTAATGGGTTCTATAATTACTTTTCCATTACTCTTTATCATAATTGCATTCCCTGGTTCAAGTTCTTTAATATTATTAAAATTAAGATTGAATGCAGTTTGAATCGCAGGTCTTTCAGAGGCTACAACTACGATTTCATCATCTTTATAATAAAATGCAGGTCTTATTCCACTTGGATCTCTTAAAACGAATGAATCCCCATGACCGAGAAGTCCAGCTATTACATACCCCCCATCCCATTTTTTTGAAGCTTTTTTTAATATTTTGGAAATATCTAAGTTTTCAGCAATTAAATCCGAGCATTTGTTTTTGGAATATCCCTCTTTTTTAAATTGCTTGTACATTTTCATAACAGCGTTATCTAGAAAATGTCCAATTTTTTCTAGAATTATTATTGTATCTGTATATTCTTTGGGATGTTGTCCTATATCCACTAAGCTTTGAAATAATTCTTTTGAATTAGTCATATTAAAATTCCCAGCTAAAATTAAATTTCTATGTTTCCAGTTATTTCTTCTTAAAAATGGATGAACATTTTCAACACTGTTTCCGCCAAATGTGCCATATCTAATATGGCCGAGCATTAATTCTGACAGGAATGGGATTTTTAACTTGAGTTTATCCACTTGATCAATTATTGAAGAGTTTAGAATTAAGTCACTGTTTATTCTGTTATTGATTTTACTAAAAACATCTTGGATTGGCTGCTTTTCAGTGGAACGGATTCTACTTATAAATCTATTGCCCGGATTGATATTTAATTTGACACTTGCAAAGCCAGCACCATCTTGACCACGATTGTGCTGTTTTTCCATGAGTAAATACATTTTATTTATTCCGTAAAATACAGTCCCATACTTTTTCTTGTAAAATTCTAATGGCTTGAGCAGTCTAATATGGCCTATTCCACATTCGTGTTTTATTGCATCACTCATTTCAAAAATGTATGCTTACAAAAAAACAAAATAAATATTAAAATCTTGATTTAATTGTTATGTTTTTTTATTGAGTTAATCCGATTATTAATTTCCTTTTTTGAAATTTCAATCATATTCTCAACTCCAAACTTTTCAACTGAAAAAGATGCAACTGCATTTGCATAAATTAAGGCTTTGGAAATCGAATGAAATGTGTAATCTTTTTTTTCGGCCAGATAGCCTGCAAAACTACCAGCGAAAGAATCACCAGCACCAGTTGGATCAATTACATTTTTAACCTTAAATGTTACACACGAAAAATGATTATCTTTTGAATATAAAGTAGCACCATATTCTCCCCTTTTTACAACAAGAAATTTTGGCCCCATTTTTATAATTTGTTTAATCCCCTGATTTATATTTTCACAATTTGAAAGCTGAATAACTTCTTCTTCATTGATACATATTAAATCAACTTTGGAAATCACAGTTAACAATAAATCTAAAGAATTATCCATCCAAAAATTCATAGTATCAAGTATTATAAAATTAGGCCTGGTAACAAACTGTTCGACTATATTTAGTTGTACTTTTGGATCTAAGTTGCCCAGTACCAATATATCAGTTTGATGATAATTTTCAGGGATACTAGGAGTAAAATTAGCCAAAACATTTACTTGTGTTTCTATTGTGTCACGTCTATTCATATTTTCATGATACTTGCCATGCCAGAAAAAGGACTTACCATTTTTTTTAATCTTGACTTCAGAAATATCAATATTTTTTTTTGATAAAGTATTTAGATATGCTTTTGGAAAATCATTGCCAACAATTGACACAATAGCACATTCAATATTTTTTGTTTTTGCTGCTAAACTTGCAAATGGTGCTGAACCACCTATTACTCTTTCAACTTTTCCGTGAGGTGTTTCAATTGTATCAAAAGCTAATGTTCCAACAATAATAATTTTCCCCATCTTATTTTTTTAGTTTAAAATTGCAGTTTTTTTCAATTTTGGAAAAGACAAATCTATTTATTTTCTTCCGAAATCAGCAGGAATTTCACCCCATAATTTTGTTTTCCACTTTTTTATAACAACTGTGTAATTATTTTTTTTAAGCCAATTAATTGCTCTTTCAATTAATAAAAACACTTCTTCATTTTCTTCATTTTTAATCAATTTAGTTTGACATTTTTTTTTCTTAACCCAGCTCATTGCTGTTACTGAGTCTGAGTATATAATTTTTTTTTCCTTTGATTTTTCAATTAGGGCGATTCCGTGAACAAGTGCTAAAAATTCACCTATGTTGTTAGTTGCATTTTTAAATGGACCCTTTTTGAATAGTTGCTTTTTTGATAATGTATCTACTCCCTGATATTCCATAAGACCGGGGTTTCCACTTGAAGCCGCATCTACAGAGATTGAGTTCAAGTCAGGACCTTCTGACGAGTTGGTTTTATTTTCTTGTAATTTGAATTTTTCATAACCCAATTTATAAGCAATTTTTGCTGTAGATAGTTTTTTAAAACTCTGAAATTTTGCATCCTTAACGTTTTTCACCTCTTTTTCACAATCAGGCCAAGAATTATAAATACCGTTTTTTTTACCATGCCAAACAACATAATATTTTTCACTCATTATGAATATGTTTTATTAACTTTTCAACTGTTTTTGGAAAATACTCCATTTCAAGTTTATGTATTTTTTTTGATAATTTTTCTGAATCTGAAGGATAATTAATTTCAATACTTTTTTGAAATATAATTTCACCTTCATCATAATTGCTGTTAACGTAATGAATTGAAATACCACTTTCCTTTTCTTTATTTGCAATCACCTTTTTGTGGACATTTATCCCATACATCCCCTTGCCTCCATATTTTGGTAACAATGAAGGATGTATATTAACTATCTTTTTTTCAAAGTTATTTATTATGCTATTTGGAATTTTTAAAAGAAAACCTGCTAAAATTATTAAGTAAGGTTTAATTTTTTCTAAAAATTTGAGAACTTTAGTATTTTCAAAATCTTTCTTTTTAAAAATTAGACATTCAATATTCAGACTTTCACATCTTTTAACTACACCCGCGTTTTGGTTATTTGTGATAACCTTGAATTGAATATTATGATTAGTTTTTGTAAAATACCTAATAATATTTTCTGCATTAGATCCATTTCCAGATGCAAAAATCATTATGTTAATATTTTTATTCAAAATTTCTGTTGACAATTTTCTAGTTCAGGTGGTTAAATTAAAATAAAGTTTTTTATTTTTGGAATCTAATTAAAAAAATTAAAATTATGTCAGATATCGCATCTAAAGTTAAAGCAATAATTGTTGATAAATTGGGAGTTGATGAAAGTGAGGTTGTAAATGACGCTAGTTTCACTAACGACTTAGGAGCAGACTCTCTTGATACAGTTGAATTAATTATGGAGTTTGAAAAAGAATTTGATATTCAAATTCCTGATGACCAAGCTGAAAATATAGCAACTGTGGGTCAAGCGATTTCTTATATAGAAAACTCTTAAATTATTTCTATGGCTTTGAAACGAGTAGTAGTTACTGGTCTTGGAGCGCTTACCCCAATCGGCAATAACCTTGAGGAATTTTGGAAAGGATTAATTGAAGGCAAGAGTGGTGCTGCCCCTATAACCTATTTTGATACTGAAAAGTTTAAAACAAAATTTGCTTGTGAGTTAAAAGGCTTTGACATTTCTGATTATTTTGACAGAAAACAGCAAAGAAAAATGGATAGGTTTACTCAGTATGGAATGGTTTCAACAGACGAAGCCATTACTGATAGCGGTATTAATTTAGATAAAGTTGATAAAACTAGAGTGGGAGTTATTTGGGGCTCTGGAATTGGAGGAATCGAAACTTTTCAAAATCAAATGTTAGAACACGCTTCTGGTGATGGAACCCCAAGGTTCAATCCATTTTTTATCCCAAAAATGATTGCTGATATTACACCTGGATACATATCAATTAAGTATGGATTTATGGGTCCAAATTATACCACAGTTTCAGCTTGTGCGTCCTCAGCAAATGCTTTGGTAGATTCATTAAATTATATTAGGCTCGGACATTGTGACATAATTGTAACTGGTGGAAGTGAAGCAGGTGTTAATATTGCAGGAATGGCTGGTTTTAATGCAATGCATGCATTATCAACTAGAAATGAATCACCTGAAACAGCATCAAGACCTTTTGATTCCACAAGGGATGGTTTTGTCTTGGGTGAAGGTTCAGGAACACTTATATTAGAAGAGTATGAGCATGCAAAGTCTAGAGGTGCAAAGATTTATGCAGAATTTATAGGTGGTGGGTTATCATCAGACGCACATCATATCACTGCACCACACCCTGATGGAATTGGAGTTAAAACTGTAATTAATAACTGCCTCAAAGACGGAAATGTTTCTTTCCATGATATAGATTTAATCAATACTCATGGGACATCAACCCCTCTTGGAGACATTGCAGAATTAAAAGCTATTGAGCAGGTATTCAAGGATTATGCTCCAAATATCAACATAAATTCAACAAAATCAATGACTGGTCACTTGCTTGGTGCTGCAGGTGCTATCGAAGCTATTTCTGTTATACTCTCATTAAATAATAGCATTGTTCCACCAACAATTAACCACAAGAATAAAGATGAAAATATTAATGACAGTTTAAACCTTACTTTAAATAAAGCTCAAAAAAGAGATTCAAAAATTGGAATGAGCAATACATTTGGCTTTGGAGGCCATAATGCTTGTGTACTGTTTAAAAAATTAGATTAAATGATTTTAAATTTTACCAATCCCTTAAAATCATCCAAAAATCCTTTTTATAAATCAATTAAAAAATTATTAAAGTTTTCTCCAAAATCAATTAACTATTATGAAAGGGCGTTTACCCACAGATCTTTAAATAAAAAAGATTTGAATGGTTATTCTGTAAATTACGAAAGGCTTGAATTTTTAGGAGATTCAATTTTAAGCTCTATTATTTCATCTTATTTATTTAAAAATATTCCCGATGGTTCTGAAGGTTATTTAACACAAATGAGATCTAAAATTGTAAGTCGTAATCATCTTAATGAACTTGGCTTAGAGCTAGGCTTAATCGAATTTGTTGACTCTAATATTTCTGAGGTCAACTATGGTGAAAATATACATGGTAATTTATTTGAATCTTTAATTGGTGCAATTTTTTTAGACAGAGGCTATCCGTATTGTAAAAAATTCATTTTTGACAAAGTCATAGACCCACATGTTGATTTAGAAAAATTAAAAAATAAAATTATAAGCTATAAAAGTTTATTTATTGAATGGTGTCAAAAAAATAAAAAGAAATATAATTTTGACACATATGAAGATACTGGTAATGACGCTGTAAAGCACTTTTCGGTAAAATTGAGTATTGACGAAAAGATTATTGCAAAAGCACGAGAAACCTCTAAAAAAAAAGCTGAAGAAAAGGCAGCTAAAAGAGCATTTTTTATGTTTCAAGACCAAATTGAGAGATACAAAACAAATTCAAATTAATTTTTTGAACTGATAAAATGAGTAAAATTAAGTTTAAGTTAGATGATGTTTCAAAAGATTTTAATTTAATTGCTATTAGATCTGACGTCGAAGACTATAGAATGGTGTATTTTTTAAATAAAAAACTAAATATTAATTTATCCAGAAGAAATAATGATATAGTTTTATATAAAGAGGAAAATAAATATTCGATATATGATTATACAGATGAAAGTAGATACTTAAAATGGATATTTTTTTCTAACAAATCCTTTTCTCAAAAATTCGTCAAAGACGATAACCTTACACTTTTTTCAAATGAAAATTTCAGAAATAATGAAACAAGATTTATTAAAGAATTAAACTCAATTGATTATTTCTTAACTATAGAAAATGTTGAAAATATTAAATATATTGAGAAGATATTGACAAAAATTTCTGAAATTAGTATTGTTATTACCTGTTTTGAAACAAGTCAAGCGTTTAAAAATAAAGAAAACTTAATTTTTTCATGATAAATACAAGGTTTAAAAAAACAAAAATTGTAGCGACTCTAGGTCCTGGCTGTAACAATAAGACTACAATTTCTAAACTGATAAGGGCAGGTGTAAATGTATTTAGAATTAATTTTTCCCATGCAAAGTATGAAGAAGCAGACCTCTACATTGACATAATTAGAAAGTTAAACAAAGAAACTGAATCAAATGTTGCTATTTTAGCTGATTTACAAGGTCCAAAAATTAGAATTGGACAAATGGAGGATGGCGTAGTAATAAAAAAAGGTCAAATATTTGCTTTATCTACCACCAAAAACCTAGTTGGTAATAAATCTGAAGCTTCTCTTTCCTATTTAAATTTTCCAAAAGATGTAAAAAAAGGTGATAAGGTGTTGATTGATGATGGCAAGTTAATTTTTGAAGTATTATCAACAAACCGAATTGACAAAGTTAAATTAAAAAATATTCAGGGTGGTAAACTTAGTTCAAACAAAGGGGTTAATTTACCTAATACAAAAATCTCAACCCCATCCTTGACTGCAAAAGATCAAAAAGATTTAAAGTATGCCATATCAAAAGAGCTTGATTGGATTGCTTTATCATTTGTTAGAAATGCAGATGATGTAAATAGCTTAAGGAAAATTATAGAGGAAATGTCTGATGAAAAAATTCCAATTATTGCAAAGATTGAGAAGCCTGAGGCAATTTCAAATATCGAAGAAATTATTCAGTCTTCGGACGGCGTCATGGTTGCCAGAGGAGATTTAGGAATTGAGATCCCGTCTGAGCAAGTACCACTGCTACAAAAGAGAATTGTATACTTGGCGAAAAAACACAGAATACCGGTAATTATTGCAACTCAGATGATGGAAAGTATGATTGATAGTTTGAAACCAAGTAGAGCTGAAGTTAATGATGTTGCGAATTCAATTATGGATGGTGCAGATGCAGTTATGCTTTCAGCTGAAACGTCAGTTGGTAAATTTCCAGTTGAAGTTGTAACTCAGATTTCAAAAATTATTTCGAGTGTTGAGTTTTCAGACATGATTTCTGTTCCTGAGTCTCCACCTAAAATCAAAACCAGAAGGTATACAACAAAATTTATTTGCTACCACGCAGCCCAAATAGCAAATGAAACCAAAATTGCTGCCATAACAACTTTAACCCAAAGTGGATATACAGGATTTCAAGTATCATCATGGAGACCTCATTCAAATATTATTGTATTTACATCTAATAGAAGAATCTTATGTAGACTAAACTTGTTGTGGGGTGTCAAAGCTTTTTTCTATAATCGGTCTGTATCAACAGATAAAACAATTGAAGAAATAAATCAAATAGTAAACAAAAAAGGTTTTGCAAAAAAAGGAGATATGGTCATTAACCTTGCTTCAATGCCGGTAAAAGAAAGTGGTATGGTAAATACTTTAAAAATTTCTAAAATAGTTTAATTCTATGAACATCCAAGACTCATTAAATAAATTAGGACTTACAAAGCACAATATTGGAACATCTACTGGAAATAATTCTTTCGTTGATGGTGAAAAGATTTTCAGTTATTCCCCTGTTGATGGAAAATTGATAGGAACCGTTTCCACAACAACCTTTCATGATTACAACAAGGTAATTCAAAGTGCTCAGTCAGCATTTAAATATTGGAGAACTGTTCCCGCACCACAAAGAGGTGAAATTGTCAGACAATTTGGAAATAAGCTCAGAGATTTAAAAGAACCTCTTGGTGTTTTGGTTTCTTATGAGATGGGAAAAAGCTTTCAAGAAGGCTTAGGTGAAGTTCAAGAGATGATTGATATTTGTGATTTTGCAGTTGGTCTTTCAAGACAATTACATGGCTTAACAATGCACAGTGAGCGACCTGGCCATAGAATGTATGAGCAGTACCATCCACTTGGAATTGTAGGAATAATTTCAGCTTTTAATTTTCCTGTTGCGGTCTGGTCATGGAATACAGCACTAGCTTGGATATGTGGTGATGTTTGTGTTTGGAAGCCTAGTGAAAAAACCCCACTTTGCTCTGTTGCATGTCAAAAAATAATTGCGGATATTTTAAAAGAAAATAATTTGCCTGAAGGGATTTCTTGTTTAGTAAACGGAGATCATAAAGTGGGAGAATACATGACTAAGGACAAACGAATTCCTCTAATTTCAGCTACAGGCTCTAGTAGAATGGGTAAAATTGTAGCAAGTGAAGTTGGTGCGAGGTTAGGAAAATCTTTACTTGAATTGGGTGGTAATAATGCAATAATTGTGACCCCTGATGCCGATGTAAAAATGACGGTAATGGGTGCAGTTTTTGGCGCTGTTGGAACAGCTGGACAAAGATGCACTTCTACAAGAAGATTAATCATTCATGAAGACATTTATAATGAAGTTCGTGATGCAGTTGTCAGTGCATATAAACAAATAAAAATTGGTAACCCCCTAGATCAATCAAATCATGTGGGACCATTAATTGACACTGATGCAGTAAAGATGTATTTGCAAGCACTTGAAAAAATTAAAAAACAGGGTGGAAATATTATTGTTGAAGGCGGACTGCTTGATGGTAAAGGTTTTGAAAGTAGATGTTATGTTAAACCATCAATTGCTGAGGCAAAGCCTGAATATGAAATTGTTCAAGAAGAAACATTTGCTCCTATACTATATCTACTTAAATATTCAGGAGATGTTGTAAATGCAATTGAAATCCAAAATAATGTTACTCAAGGTTTATCTTCTGCAATTATGACAAATAATCTAAGAGAAGCTGAAAAATTTCTTTCTGCATCTGGTTCAGACTGTGGAATTGCAAATGTAAATATAGGTACTTCGGGAGCTGAAATTGGCGGCGCATTTGGCGGCGAGAAAGATACTGGAGGAGGAAGAGAGTCAGGATCCGATGCATGGAAAATCTATATGCGAAGACAAACAAATACAATTAACTTTACAGATGATTTACCTTTGGCTCAGGGTATTAAATTTGATTTATAATTTTCTAATATCATGAGATCTCGTGACGATATAAATTATACCGATATTTTTATCGCACTTATTTTTTCATTACTACAGTATACTTTACTTATTAAAAAAATAAATAGAAATAAAAAACATTAAGGTTGACTTATTTGTATGTCTAATTAAAACTTCCAAAATAATCATACTATCATTTTTTACTTCAATGTTCAATACTGCATAAAATTTTTAAAAAATTGATAATTTATCTTTTAAACTGTTAAATGTTAATATAAGGTTAAAATATCCATTTTTTAACCAAATATTAACAGTAAAATATGCCTTGATTTAACAAATTGCGAATTTAATTTTAATCATATATGGAAAATAAAGTCGATGTTAAGAAAATTAACGAAAAGATAGAAAAAGAGAGTGCTTTTGTTGACCTGTTAAAATCAGAGATGAGTAAAGTAATTGTTGGTCAAAATAGTATGATTGATAGGTTATTGATTGGTTTACTTGGAAAAGGTCACATTCTCCTAGAGGGTGTACCTGGATTAGCAAAAACACTTGCAATAAATACACTTTCAAAAGCAATAAGTGGAAGTTATAGTAGAATTCAATTTACACCTGATTTACTTCCTGCAGATGTTATTGGAACTCAATTATATAATGTTAAACAATCTAAATTTTCTGTAAAGAAGGGTCCCGTCTTTGCAAATTTTGTACTTGCTGACGAAATAAACCGTGCTCCAGCAAAAGTGCAATCTGCATTACTAGAGGCAATGCAGGAGAAACAAGTAACTATTGGAGATAAGTCATTTAAGCTTGACGAACCATTCTTGGTCATGGCAACACAAAATCCAATAGATCAAGAAGGTACATACCCACTTCCAGAGGCACAAGTTGATAGATTTATGTTAAAAACAATTATTTCCTATCCAAATGTTGATGATGAAAAGTCTATAATGAGGGCCAATCTTCAAAATTCTTTGAGTAGTGTAAAATCAGTTGTAACACTTAAAAAAATAATGACTGCACAAAAGACTGTCAGAGAAGTATATATGGATGAGAAAATCGAATCCTATATTTTAGAAATTATTTTCGCAACCCGATACCCTAAAAAATATGGGCTATCTAGTTTGAAACCATTGATTTCTTTTGGCGCTTCTCCTAGAGGGAGTATTAATTTAGCCCTTGCTTCTAAATGTTATGCATTTATAAATAGAAGAGGCTTTGTAATTCCGGATGATATCAGGTCAGTTGTTTATGATGTACTTCAACATAGAATAGGAATTTCTTATGAAGCTGAAGCCGAAAATCTGTCATCAGTTGACATAATTAAAAGTATAATTGACAAAATAGAAGTCCCATAAATATTAAATGGATACAAAAGATTTATTAAAGAAAGTACGTAAAATCGAGATTAAAACTAAAAGGTTATCTGACCATATTTTTGGAGGTGAATATCAATCAACTTTCAAGGGTAGGGGAATGGCTTTTAGTGAGGTAAGACAATATCAATTTGGTGATGATGTCAGATTCATTGACTGGAATGTCACTGCAAGACAAAGAGATACATTTATAAAAGTATTTGAGGAGGAAAGAGAATTGACGATGATGCTTATAATTGATGTTTCAAAATCAAATTTTTACGGATCCGACTCATTATTTAAAAACGAATATGTTACTGAGCTTGCAGCTACATTAGCTTTTTCTGCAACTAAAAATAATGATAAAGTTGGGCTTGTTTTATTTTCTGACTCAATTGAACTTTACATACCACCTAAAAAGGGTAAATCGCATGTTCTCAGAATAATAAGAGAGTTATTAGAGTTTAAGTCAAATGGAAAAAGCACAGACATTAATGCTCCTTTAAAATTTTTATCAAATATTTTAAAAAATAAATCAATCGCTTTTTTAATCTCTGATTTTATTTCAATAGACTATTATAATTCGCTAAAGATATTTTCCTCTAAGCATGATCTAACGGGGATTAGAATTTATGATCCAACAGAACAAAATTTACCCAATTTAGGAATTGTTGATTTATTAGATAATGAATCGGGTAAATTAATAACTGTAAACACATCATCAAGAAATGTAAGAGAAAACTATGTTACTTATTTTAGAGATAAAAGAATTGAGTTTTTTGATAATTTTAAAAGCACTAGATCTGGTACACTGGAGTGTTGTACAAATGATGATTACCAAAAAAAATTACTTCAATATTTTAAAAGCAGGTGAAAAATTTAATTTCAATATTATTTTCGATCATTAGTTTTCAAAGTTTAAGTTCTCAAGCTTTGTTCACAAGTGTAGATAACGACACAATAATCATTGGGAATAATGTTAAATATATAATTAAGTTAGAGAATGATAAGGAGGAACTGGTAGTTTTTCCAGACTCAACATCGTTCACATCATTGGAGCATGTTTCTGATGATAAAATAGATACGATAATAGAAAACAATAAATTTATTTATTCAAAGAAATATGATTTAACATCTTTTGATGAAGGAAGTTTCATAATTCCTAAAATGAGTGTCATGGTTGGTGATCAAATTCTTTTAACAGAATCAAAAACTATAAAGGTAAATTTGGTTGAGGTTGATACATTAAAACAGGGACTTTATGAAATAAAACCAATCTATGAAGACATAAAATACTTCAATTATACTATTTTATACACTTTATTGGTTGTTGTAGTTACAAGCTTAGTAATTTATTTTTTCAGAAAAAGTATATACAATTATTTTAATCCAATTTTAAAAATAATTCCATCAGACAGCTCCTTAGATGAAATAAAAGAAAACATTTTAAATCTTAAAAATTAGAGCTTAACTCTCAAATTGAAATTAAATTAATGTACTCGAAAATGACTTATTTAATCAGATGTTTTCTGCTTAGAGATATTTTTGGAAAATCTTTAGAAAGTACTTCACAAGAATTAATTGATGAATTAAATAAATTGAAGACACTAAAAAAGTTTGCATTTACAAACAATACAATTTCTAAAATTGATGGTATTTTCAAAAGAGCAGACTTAGTTAAATTTGCAAAATTTAAGCCAGAAAGAGAAGTTATTATTAACGATATAAATAACGTTTATAAAGAATTAGAAAAAATTCAGAAATTAGTACCAGAACCATCTGAAGCAGAAAAACTAAGAAATTTAAATTATCAAAAAGAGCTATTAAAAAAACAAAAAAATAAAAGAATTAAAAATTCAATTTTAACTGTAGTTGGATTATTTCTATTTGTTTTTTTATTTTCCTCTATAGCTTTTGGGCTTCAATTTACTATTGACAAGATTTTATTTAATGAAAATCAAAAACTTCTGAATTCAAAGTGGGTAAAATCTGAATATGGAAATCCAGGGATAATTTTAGAAACCCCTGAGCCATTAATAAGATCAAAAAATGAAATATTTAATTTTGAAGAGTTCATTTCTGAATCACATTTTTATGCATCAAACAATGATAAATCGTTTGAGTTATTTGCAATTAATTATTCCACTAACAATAAAATTGATCCTAATAATTTTCAACCAATATTGGAATTATCTCTTGACAAACTTGAGTCCTATGGACTTCAAAACTTCCTTGTAAAGTATGATAATTTTGAAAGTAATAATGGCGCAAAAGGCCTGATAATTTCGGGAGATACTGATTTTTTGGATGATAATAAAAATATCAAAAAAGGCAGCTATAAAGTCATAGGGTTTTTATCTCAAACAGGATTTAAAAAAATAATAATTTTAAATCATGACAAAAGATATGTTCGAGAAATAATTGAAAGAATTGTAAGTTCTATTGAATTACTAAAAGAAAAGAAGAAATGAAAATTCAATTTTTAAATCCTGAATACTTTTTTGGTTTAATATTAATACCATTGATTATTTTATGGTTTTATTTTAATAAAAATAAAATTAATACCTCATTGAAATTTTCAAATATAGAGGGTTTTAATGGAAATACTAAGTTCTATAAAAATTTAAAATTTTTTCTTCACCTTTTAAGAGTTCTGTCATTTGTCTTAGTAATTATTTCTCTTGCTAGACCTCAAATCATAGATGAGTCTATAAGGATTAAGAAGAATTCTGGTATTGATATTATGATCGCAATTGATGTCTCAGCAAGTATGTTAGCCAAAGATTTAAAACCAAATAGGCTACAAGCACTAAAAAATGTTGCTGAGGAATTTATTAAAAATAGACCCTCAGACAGAATTGGCTTAGTTGAGTATGCTGGAGAAAGCTATACTAAAACCCCTCTAACCCTTGATAAAAACATTATTTTAAGATCTCTAAGCGAGATAAAATATAATAATATAATTGAAGGTGGAACAGCTATTGGGATGGGATTAGCAACGTGTGTAAACCGAATAAAGGACAGTAAATCAATAAGTAAGGTAATAATTCTTTTAACAGATGGAGTCAATAATGCTGGTTTTATTGATCCTGTTACTGCGGCAGAGCTCGCAAAGGAATTTAATATTAAAATTTACTCAATTGGGTTAGGAACTAATGGTTTGGCATTATCACCGATTGGGATAGATGACAGAGGAAAATTTAATTATGCAAATGTGAAGGTTGAAATTGATGAGGAACTACTAACCCAAATATCAGAAATGACTGGAGGTAAATACTTTAGAGCAACCAATAATAGCAGGTTAAAGGAAATATATGATGATATTAACAAACTAGAAAAGACCGATATCGAGGAATTTAAATACTTTTCTGTTAGTGAAAAATATAGATATTTTTTGTTGCCAGCAATTTTACTTATCGGTTTTGATTTAATAATTAGATTAACAATATTAAGAAGCTTTATTTAATGTTTGAGTTGGAAAATATTTCTTGGATTTGGTTGTCAGTAATGATTTTATTCATAGTGGTTTTATTTTTATTTGATTATAACTGGAAATCAAAAACACAAAAATTATATTTCTCAAATAAAAATTTGAATAAACTGAGCCCTAATCGTTCTTCCATTAAACCAATTGCAAAATTTATTGTTAAGATTATTGCATTATTTTTCTTTGTTATTGCAATGATTAACCCTAAAATGGGTACAAAACTTGAATCTTTTAAGAGAATGGGAGTTGATATAGTTTTTGCTGTTGATGTTTCAAAAAGTATGCTTGCAGAAGATATTTCACCAAGCAGACTTGATAAGTCAAAGCAAATAGTAAATGAAATTATTTTTTCTCTGAATGGTGATAGAATAGGGTTAATTGCATATGCGGGTAAGGCTATTCCACAATTACCTCTAACAACTGATTATTCAGCTGCAACTATGTTTTTACAAAATTTAAATACAGATATGCTTTCATCTCAAGGAACTGCAATTGGTGATGCAATACAACTATCTATCTCATATTTTGATGATGAAGAACAAACGGAAAGACTGCTATTTATAATTTCAGACGGTGAAGATCATAATGAGTTTTCATCAGATATAGCTAATATCGCTTCAAAAAATAATATTAAGATTCATACAATTGGAGTTGGCACATTAAAAGGCTCCCCAATTCCGATTAGAAAAAACAACGTTATTTCTGGCTATAAAAAAGATTTAAATGGTGAGGTTGTTATTACAAAATTAAATCGGGATTATTTGAAAAATATTTCAAAAGCTTCACTTGGCAAATATATTGATGGTTCAATTACTAAAGATGTATTAAGTGAAGTAAATGAAATTCTTAGTAATACTGAAAAAAAGGAGTTTGATAGTAAAAAATTCTCTGAATTTGAAGATCAATTTCAGTGGTTTATTATGATAGGTTTAATCTTTTTCGTCTTAGACACATTAATGTTTAAATCTAAAACAAAATGGTTAAAAAATTTAAATTTATTTAATGAAGAATAAATTCAAAATATTGATAGTTATATTTTTTGTCGTAATGAATTCATTTTCACAGTCTGAAAATTATAAGAAGTTTTTTAACATGGGAAATGAATATTTTGAAAGTAGTTTTGAAGAATCTGAGTATAATTACAGAATTGCCATAAATGACTCTAGCTCAGATTCTAAGGCTAGTTTTAACCTTTCAAATAATTATTATAAAATGGGCCTTTATGATGAAGCAATTGCTCGTCAAATTGAGGCAATTAAACTTTCTAAAACATCTAACGAAAAACATAAGTCTTATTACAACCTAGGTAACCTTTACATGAAAAAAGATATGTGCTCTGAAGCAGTTAATGCCTATAAAAATGCATTAAGAAATGACCCAAAAGATGAACAAACTAGATATAATCTTTCAATTGCAAAACTATGTGAAGAAAATCAAAATAATGAGCAAGACAACGATCAGCAGCAGGATGAAGAGCAGGACAATAATGATAAACAAGAGCAGCAGGATGAGCAGAATGGTAATAATGATCAACAACAAGATGAGCAACAAAATGAAAATGACCAGGAAGATAAACAAGACAATAAAAGGAATCAGAACTCAGAAAGTGAGAATCAAAATAAAGAGTCTGATTCAAAGCTTTCAAGTCAGCAGATAATGAACATACTTAAAGCAATGGAGAATGCTGAAAAAAAGGTGCAAGCAAAAATTAACAACCAAAATAAAAAAGGAGCTAAGATTGTTTCCGAAAAAGATTGGTAATGAGAAATTCAATAATTATTTATTTATTACTGCATACAAGCATTTTATTTAGCCAAGTAAATTTTACTGCAACACCAAGTAAGAAAACGTTAGGATTGAATGAAAGAATAAAAATTGAATTTTCAATTGATCAAGATGGAGATAATTTTATTCCACCAAAATTTAGTGATTTTAATATTGTTGGCGGGCCATCTCAATCCATTAGAAATTCATGGATTAACGGTAAAAAATCATATTCAAAGTCATATATATACTTTCTTTCTCCAAAAACAAAAGGAAAGCTTAAAATAGGTCAAGCTTCAATTGAAGTTGATGGTGAAATTTACAAAACATCCCCAATCGAAATTATTGTAACATCTGAGATTGAAAAACCAAAGGATCCTAATGACCCCAATTATATCGCAGATCAAAATATTTTTTTAGTCGCTGAGGTATCAAATAAAAACCCTTATTTAAATGAAGGTATTTCGGTCACATATAAGCTTTATGTCTCACCTGATACAGGTGTTGATAATTGGAGTGAAATTAACTCACCGAGGTATGCTGACTTTTGGAGTAATAATATTGATATAAAAAACCTAAATATTAAGGAGGGAAAGTATAAGGGCAGAAATTTTAGATATGTAGTTTTAAGAAAAACTCTTTTATATCCACAAAAAATAGGAACCCTTAAAATTGAGCCACTCACCCTTGATATTTCGGTACAAGTGCCAACAAATAAAAGGGATTTTTTTGGTCAAGTATTAACAACTAATATTAATAAAACCGTTTCGGCAGGTGCAACATCAATTAAGGTAAAAGAGTTGCCAATTGAAAATGTTCCTGAAAACTTTAGTGGAGCTGTAGGAGATTTTGAATTTAAAACTGAATCAAGTAAAAATAAAATAATTTTAGATGATGCATTTGAGTTAAGTCAGGAAATTTCGGGTGTAGGAAATTTCAATTTATTTGATTTTCCTGAAATTCAATTTCCTAACTCCCTAGAGGTTTATCAGCCAGAAAAAAAAGAAAAAATCTCAAAGAGAGTTTCGGGAATGAAAGGAAAAATTTCTAATAGTTATACAATAGTTCCAAGTAGTCCAGGAAAATATAAGATACCTAGTACAGCTTTTTCATTTTTTGACCCTAAAATAAACAAGTATAAAACTATTTATTCGGAACCAATATTTATTGATGTTACAGGTGGCTTAAATGAATCTAGTCAGGAAAATAATTTATCTATGATTAACAGGAAAATTGTAAAATCAAAAGAAGAAATACAATTTGAATCCTTTAAAACAAAATCAAAATTTCATCAAATAGATAAGGAAATATTTTTTAATTCAAAATCATATTGGTATTTGATTACATTACCATTTTTAATTTCAATATTAATAATACTAGTTAAGAAATTCAATAAGAAAATAAGATTCAATTATAGTTTTAATTCCAGCACTAACCTTGAAAAAGTTGATAAAAAGATAATGGATTTAGAATCCATGATTGGAAATAAACTTCAATTTTACGATCGTAGCTTTCATTTACTTGAATTTTATTTTAGAACAAGATTTAAAATAAATATTTCAAAAATGACAAATTTAGAACTTGAGTTAAAGCTAGAAGAAATGAAATTTACGCTTTTGCAAAGAGAACAATTTTTTGCAATTTTAAGAAATTGCCAAATGGCAAAATATACACCCATAGATCTAAATGAAATGAATACTGATTTTATAAAAATTAAGCAATTAACAGAATCATCAGAAAAGAATTTTTTATGAAAAAATATTTGAAAACTGTATATATATTTTTTATTTCAATTGCTCTATTTACTTGTAGCCCTATCGTTAATCAAGATAGTATAACAAATACTTTTGAAGAGGCTAATAAATTATATAACCAGTCTGAATATCAGTTATCAATAGACAAGTATTTAGAAATTGTTGACACTGGCTATCACTCTAGTGAATTATATTTTAATTTAGGTAATTGTTATTATAAAATTAAT
>MDTD01176525.1_pt1 | contig 21988 bp, 21 predicted proteins | sample 811221 | NCBI WGS metagenome assembly MDTD01 (sample SAMN05326646, study PRJNA326480) | marine metagenome | isolation source: seawater | place: Pacific Ocean: South West | collected 2011 | reverse complement strand
GTTTTAGCATTCTATTTAAAAATATTAAGAAATATCTTTATTTTTCAGTGTTTCAACTTTATTCATAAATTCTTTTAAAAAACTTAACTCTTTTATATTAAATTCGTCAGTAAGTCTTTTATTGTTTTCTTCACTAGCTGCAAATATAACACCACTGAGTTTATTATACTTAACCCATTTGGAGTCTATTAGTTTTTTTACATGCCTTCTGACAGTTTCTATACTTAAACCGGATAATCTAGATATAAGAGAGTAAGTTAAAATATTTTTGTCTGTGTACCCTTTTTCTGAAAGTTTATGCCAGTGCTTTACTATGCTGGATCTTTCTTTTTGTTTTAAAGATCCTTTCACAACAAGAAAATAATGCCAACAAATTATTTGCAGCACTAAATAAGTTCTTGCACCACCGATAAATTTAACTGCCTCACAAGATCTTTTAATTTCTAATTCTAAAAAACTTAGCCATAGCGATGCAAAGTTTTTTTCAAATAAAGTATCTAAATCATACGTCATATTATTATCTTACACGTTTTCTCAAATTGAGAAAGTATATAATTGATTATTTTATTAGGAAAATATATTTTTGTTATATGGAAAATTTTGAAATTAATACGGAATTAGTAAGAAAGAGCAATTCAAGAGAAGTTTATCTTATAAAAGAGAAAAGAGTATTCAACAAAATTCTCCACTATATCCTAAAGTCTAATAACTCTCAAGAGATCATACTAAGTGAGATTGCTGTAAATAAAGAGTTTTGTCCAAAAAAATCTTTTAGAAAAAAAGAAAGTTTTATAGCTAGTTTTAGAAAAAGAATATCTGGTTTTTAATAAAAAAAACTCGCGTTGCTATAGTTAATAACAACACGAGTTTAATTGTAATAATTACTGAGCTGAAATTTTGTAAATTTCACCTTCGTCAGTAGTAGCATAAAGAGCGTTATCGTGAGGTCCCATTCTTAAACCACGGAATCTCTTTGACTCTATTGGCATATGAATAACGCTTTTCATTGATAAACCATCATCTGCAATATCGTATATATCAATACGTAATCCAGTTGGTGATCCACCAAAACCGATACCCATAATACCTGCTGCTAAACGACCCTCGTATAGACCCCAGTTGCTTCCTTTTAAGAAAGCTGCTGAACCTGTACCTTGAGAGTAACCATTGTTATTCCAAGCTGGTGGCATTAGATCTTTAAATCTAGTATCACTCATAGGCATGTAAGCTGCTCTAATTGCTGGTGTAACGCCTTCCATCTGTTGTGGCTCATATCCACAATACTCGTCTGGGCATTTACCTCTTCCACCTACAAGCTGCTCTGGAGCCCAACCACCATTACCACCATTAACTAATGCAGTAATTTCGTCGTTGTGCCATGGGCCATGCTCTGCAGTGAATGCTCTTCCATCACTTGGTCTAAAATCAATACCTTGAACATTTCTATGTCCATATGTGTAGATACGCTTGTCACCCTTAATCTTGTTTCCAGGATGTGGGTTTCCGTCACCATCAATTCTAAGTACTACACCACAAAGTAATGAATTATCTTGTGGGCAAATACCTCTATGACGATCACCAGTTCCTACCCATAGATAACCTTCAGGACCAATACGGATTCTTCCGCCATTGTGTGCTCCTGGGCCACCAAAAGGTTGATCTGATTTGAAAGGCTTATATTGAATATCTTTTACTATATCAGTACGATTTGATACGCTTTTGAAGTCCTTAGCTACTGTGAACTTCATTACGATATTTCCATCACATCTTTCAAAGTTTGTTTTACACTGACCTCCACGATACTTAGTAGAAGTAGAGTATAGATAAAGTGTACGATTCTTTTTAAAGTTAGCATCTAGAGCTACTCCAAGCATACCAGCTTGACCGTCTGCATAAAGATCATCTCCTTTATCTGCATATCCTGATGAACCCTTAATACCGTAAAGTGCGTGAACACCAGATCCGGTTTTTACTGATAAACCTTTTGTTTTTTCAGTATAAAACATAGCTTTACCATCATTTGTAAACGCTATATCCCAAGGGTTTTCTAGACCAGACATAATAATCATAGATCCGATCTTAGGAACGTCTTTGCCATTACCTTTTAAGGCATAACTACTTGCTCCTATTAGCATCATAATTGAAGCTAGTACAGCAGAGAACAAGTTTAATTTATTTATTATTTTCATAATATGTAGTCTCCCTATAAATATTTATGGTTGATAAAAAATAACATTATTAATTATAGTATTAATTTTATTTTAATCAATACAAGTTATAAGAAAATCCTATCGTTATCAGTTAATAAATTAAGCAATATTCCATAATATTAGTAAAAAAGCAGGTTTTAAAGGGTTTTCTCTTTTTGCTAATCTTAAAAAAACAATTTTATTATTTTTTTAATATGAATTAATTCCTTTTTTTCAAAAATATTATAAAAAAATTTAGTTTACTCAGTTTCTATTATGACTTTAGCTACATTGTCGATAATAGATTTAACATCAATTTTAGTATATTCATATATTTCTTGTAAATCTCCAGATTTTCCAAATTTATTGACACCCATGGGGAAAATTTTATGTCCAAAAACCCCTCCAATCCAAGATAGAGCACTAGAATGACCATCAATAATAGTTACTAATGGTAAATTTTTATTAATGTCTGTTAGCAAACCTTCTATATGCGATATTTTATTTGATGATTTTTTAGAGTCCTCCCATTCTTTATATATTTTATCAGGAGAAATGATTTCAATTACACCAATCTTTATTTCATCATCACTCATATTTTTAGTGCACTCCATGACTTCTCCAACAATTACACCTGTGCATAAAATAACAACCTCACATTCTTCTGATGGCTTTTTAAGCCAATATCCTCCCTTCAGAATATCAGACTTGTTATTAATGCTAAGAACTCTTTTTGGTTGATATAATTTTTTAGTAGAAAGTCTAAAATAGATAGAACACCCATCTTCATTTTGTATATATTCTAAGGCCCATAAAAAAAGAAAAGATAATTCATCAGCATAACTGGGTTCATAATAAAGTAGGTTTGGTTGTGCTATTCCTATACTAGGTGTTATAAGTGATTGATGAGCTCCCCCTTCGTGGGAAAGAGTAACACCTGATGGCGTACCTACCATAATAAATCTTGAATCAATATAAGTAGCATAATTTAAAGCATCTAAACCTCTACCTATGAAAGTATCATAGATTGCTCCAATAGGTAGAAGCTTAGTACCAAAAAGTTTATTAGATATTCCTAACGAGGCTAATAATAGAAAGAAATTATTTTCAGCTATACCTAACTCAAAGTGCTGCCCTTTAGAGGTACGTTTCCATTTTTGAGCTGAGGAAACTTTTTTCTCTTTAAAAATATCTTCTTGAGAACTTGTACTAAATATATCCTTTTGATTAACCCACCCTCCCAAATTTGTGGAAACTGTGACATCTGGAGAGGTTGTTATAACATTAGATGAAAAAGGGTATTTTGATTTACCAAAATCGTTTAAGATGATGCCAAAAGTCTCTTGCGTGCTAATATATTCTTTAAACTTAATTTCATAATTGCTAGGTATAGGAATTTTTTGACTCTCATATAACTTACTTTTTTTATGAAAAGCATTAGAAGAAACTATTTTCTCGAATACTTTTCTTGGTAAATTTAGGCCCTCTAATTTATCCCATTCTCTTCCACTTCTAATTTTCATAATCTCTTTAAAATTATTAAACTGTGAGTTATTCATAAGACCTGAATGATTATCCTTGTGCCCCTCAAGTGGAAGACCAAATCCTTTTACTGTATAGCATATGAAACAAGTAGGAATATCGGATTCTAAATGAAGCGAGAAGCTTTTGTCTAAAGTTTGAATATCATGACCTGCCAAGTTAGTCATTAAATCATGAAGTTCTTTATCATTAAATTTTTTAAGTAATAAACTTACCTTCTTATTGTTTTTAAAATCTTCTTCTAAATATCGCCTCCACTCCTCTCCTCCTTGAAAAGTAAGAGCACTGAAAAGATCATTTGGGCATTGATCTATCCATTCTAAAATTTCCTTTCCTCCTGGCATATTATTTAATGAACTTAATTTTTCACCGTACTTTAAAATCTCTACATTCCAACCCATCAATTTAAATAAATTTATGATTTTTTCAAAAAAACGATCATGTATTATCCCATCTAGAGATTGCCTGTTATAGTCTATGATCCACCAACAGTTTCTTAGATTATACTTAGCTCCTTCCAATAGTGCCTCATAGACATTGCCTTCATCTAGTTCAGCGTCACCGAATAGTGCTATCATTTTTCCTTTTTTTCCAATTTCAAGAAATTTATTATCAATTAAATAATCCTGAACTATAGAGCTAAAAATAGTCATTGCCCCGCCTAAACCTACAGATCCTGTGGAAAAATCTACATTTGGTTTGTCTTTTGTTAAAGACGGATATGCCTGTGCTCCATTAAGTTTTCTAAAATTAATAAGATTATTTACATCTTGATTATCAAGCAAATACTGTATAGCGTGGAATACTGGACTTGCATGAGGCTTTACAGCTAATTTGTCAAACTTTTTTAGTATCTTAAAGTACAATACAACTAAAATGGAAACAGCAGACGCACAAGAAGCTTGGTGTCCTCCTACTTTTAAATCATCTTCTTTTTTTCTGATATTATTAGCATAATGGATTATGTAGGTAGATAACCAAAAGACTTTTTTTTCAATTTCTTTTAGTGTTATGTAATCAATTTTATTATCTCTATTCAAAGTTAGATATGAATTATATATATTAAGTTAAAAACACAAAAACAAAATGATAGTAAACCAACAAGAGATAAGTTGTAAGTAAAAATTTTAAATTAATTTAAAGTAGTTGGAGTGACAGGACTCAACTACACCAAAACAGCACCAAGATTAACCAGACTTTTTAGCGCTCCCTTTTATAAATAAAATAGTATTATAATATTTTAATTATTAGAAAGGATCAATTATGTACAAAAAAAATACTTTTTACAATTTTACTTTGTATTAATTATTTTTAGATGAAGACTTGCATTTCTGTAAAAGAAAATTGTATTCTTCATCATAATATTTAATTGCAAAAGTACATTTATAACCAATGTATTTTTTATATTTACCTGAACCATTTAAATAAATATTTTCTCCTATCTCAGCAGTTGTATCAAATTGATACATTTTATTATCTAAGTCTATTTCCTTAGTGCTTGTCATTACAGTCCAAGCTTTATCATTATCTCTGTCAATATATTCACAAAATGATTGAACCTTTTTAATACTATTTTCATTTACAATGTTACCATGACAAAAAAATAAACCATATTGTCCTTCAGTATCTTTCCATTGACCTTTAGTCTCTAAATTTTCGTAAATAAAGTTATCTGCAACCTTTACTCTATCCTTTGTAGTTTTAGAGTATGCCTCCAGAGAGAAATCTTTACTAAATACAATATTTACTAAGAAATAAAAAAGCATAAAAAGATATTTCATTTTAGAACTCCTTGGTCTAAAAATATTATCAATATATATCATTAATCTACTTTATAAGGAAATAAAACATGAAAACACTATTATTTGTAATTGTATTTTTTTCAATTTCACTTTCAATATTAAAAGCGAATGACCATATTAAAACCAATCCCATTACTACTCCAATGGAACCTCAAGCATTTTTAGGAGCTTATACTGAGATGGTTCTAAAAATGGCTGCTTTTCAAGAAAAAAGTGGTTTTGACGCTAAAATATTTGAATTATTTGCATTATCTGCTGCTGCAGGAATGAAGTGTGAATATTGTATAGTAGCACATACTGCTATGGCTAAAAAGGCCGGCGCAACTCAAGAAGAAATAAAAACTGCGATTATGGTTGCTGGTGTAGTTTCTTTAAATAGTACTGTAATGTATGGTAACCAGTACAACCAGGATAAGTGGCGTAGAATGTTTCAATAATAAAATATATATATAATTGAAGTAAAATTCACCAGCAGACACCGAACCCAAAAAAGACACCAAGTACCATGAAGGGTGCAGAAGGGTGGCGGGAGTGACGGGACTCGAACCCGCGGCCTCCGGCGTGACAGGCCGGCGCTCTAACCAGCTGAGCTACACCCCCTACATTCATAAGATGGTGGGCGATGACGGGATCGAACCGCCGACCCTCTCGGTGTAAACGAGATGCTCTCCCAGCTGAGCTAATCGCCCTGTTTCTTCTGATGTAATTAAGCTATAACTTAATTAACAGCTTCTTTTAATGCTTTTCCAGCAGAAAATTTTGGTGCATTAGAAGCAGGTATTTGTATTTGCGCGCCAGTCTGCGGATTTCTGCCTGTAGTAGCTTTTCGTTTTGAAATTTTAAATGTTCCAAAACCAATAATTTTAACTTCAGATCCGCCTTTAAGTTCTGCCGTTACAGTGTTAATGAAAGTTTGTAATGCTTCTGTGCATTGTGTTTGATTAAGACTTGAGGCATTAGCCATAGCTGATATTAATTCGTTTTTATTCACAATCACTCCTTTATTATAATTTTAGTTAATTAGAGACTATTTGTTTAAAAAGGTCAATAATATTTTATTAATGCCTTACTAAGTCTTCTTTGCTGTCGCTGCTTATAGATGTTTTAGGAACAACATCCTCTTCTTTCCATTTTATCGGAGTGGTTTTTTTTGTTAAAGCTTCTACTAAAACCTCTGAAATATTTTCAGCTGGAATTATCTTGAGTTTCTTAATAACATTCTGTGGAATTTCCTGAAGATCTTTTTCATTTTCCTTTGGAATTATAACCTTCTTTATGCCTGCCCTTAACGCAGCTAATAACTTTTCTTTTAAGCCTCCTATAGGCAAAACTCTTCCTCTAAGCGTAATTTCTCCAGTCATTGCTACCTTGCAGTTAACAGGAATGCCAGTAAGTATAGAAACTATTGAAGTTACAATAGCTACTCCTGCTGATGGACCATCCTTAGGTATTGCACCCTCTGGAACATGTACGTGTATGTCTTTCTTTTCAAATTCAGGCGGTATTACTCCAAGTGTTGTAGCATTGTAGCGGACATAAGAAACAGCTGCTTGAATACTTTCTTTCATTACATTACCCAGTTGACCAGTAACTTGTCTTCTACCTTTTCCAGGCATTAATACGGCTTCTATAGCTAATATATCTCCTCCGAAGTTTGTATATGCAAGACCGGTTGTAATTCCTACTAAATTTTTTCTTTCAACTTCACCGTGTCTAAATTTTTTAACTCCAAGGTAAGTATTTATATTATCTGGAACTATTGCAACTTTCTTTGTGTTCCCCTTAACTATTTCTGTAGTAGATTTTCTACATAACTTAGAAATTTCTCTTTCCAAATTTCTAACCCCAGCTTCTCTGGTGTAGTGTTTAATAATACTACTTATAGCTTTATTATTAAGGCTAAACTCTTTAGAGGCAAGCCCATTCTTTTCCATCTGTTTTTTTACTAAATGTTTTTTAGCTATCTGTAATTTTTCCTCTTCAGTGTAGCCTGCTAACTTTATTACCTCTAATCTATCAAGCAAAGGTTGTGACATATTTAATGTGTTTGCTGTTGTAATAAATAACACATTAGATAAATCATAGTCGACTTCAAGGTAGTGATCACTAAAGGTAGAATTTTGTTCTGGGTCTAACGCTTCTAATAGCGCTGATGATGGGTCACCTCTCCAATCAGCTCCTAGTTTATCAATTTCATCTAAAAGAAAAAGTGGATTTGAAGTTCCTGCCTTCTTCATACCTTGAATAATTTTTCCTGGCATGGAACCAATATAAGTTCTTCTATGCCCTTTTATCTCTGCCTCATCTCTAACTCCCCCTAAAGAAATTCTTACAAATTTTCTTCCTGTAGCTTTTGCGATAGATTTTCCCAAGGATGTCTTACCTACTCCTGGAGGGCCTACTAAACAAAGAATAGATCCTTGAACTCTTTTAACTCTTTTTTGTATAGCAAGATATTCAACTATTCTTTCCTTAACTTTTTCTAAACCGAAATGATCAGAGTCTAGAGATTTTACTGCAGCATTTAAATCGTATTTTACCTTAGAAGGGTTTTTCCATGGTATCCCCAAAATCCAATCTAAATAATTTCTTACTACTGTAGACTCTGCTGACATGGGACTCATACTTCTAAGTTTTTTTAATTCAGCTTCGGCTTTCTTCTTAGCCTCCTTAGTCAATTTAAGTGTGTTTATTTTTTTAAGAAACTCTTCATTATCATCTCCAGTCTCGTCGTTATCACCCAGCTCTTTTTGAATGGCTTTCAACTGTTCATTGAGATAGTATTCCCTTTGAGTTTTTTCCATTTGTCTTTTAACTCGAGATCTTATTTTTTTTTCTACCTTCAAAACATCTAATTCTGTCTCAAGAAGTTCCAAAATTTTTGACAGCCTATCTTCCACTTTTTCTATTTCAAGAAGTTTCTGCTTTTCAGGAATTTTAATGTTTAAATGCGCAGCAACAGTATTGGATAACTTGGTTGGGTCTTCAATTTGGGTCACAGTGGTAAGTACCTCTTTTGAAATCTTTTTATTAACTTTAACATACCCTTCAAATTGCTCAGAAATAGCTCTTACAAGAGCTTTTGCTTCGTCTTCTTTTGATAACTTATCTGGAAATTCAGTTAAAGCAGCACTTATAAATTCTTGTTTAACATTTAGATCAGAAATTTTTACTCTAGACACTCCTTCAACTAAAACTTTCACTGTTCCGTCAGGTAGTTTCAGCATTTGGAGAATATTTGCCAATATACCTATTTTAAATAAATCTTTTTCTTGAGGATTATCAACTATTGGATCTTTTTGAGTTACTAACAATACCGTTTTTTCTGACTTACCATCTTTCATTACTGCCTCAATAGCTAATACAGACTTTTCTCTACCTACAAAAAGTGGAACTATCATGTCGGGAAAAATTACAATATCTCTTAAAGGCAACAGTGGAATGTTTTTCATATTTACTCCTACATATATATACTTGCTAATTCAAAATTTGGATTTCAAGTATAAAAAAAATTAAGCACTAGTTTCTACTTCTGACTTCTCTTTACTATATGCTATAATAGGTTTGCTCTTCCCTGAAATAACGTCGTTATTAATTACTACCTCGTTTATATTACCTTCTGATGGAATATCATACATACTATCAAGAAGAATTTCTTCCATAATTGATCTAAGACCTCTAGCTCCTGTTTTTCTTTTAATTGCTTTTTTGGCAATAGATTTTAGAGCATCTTTTGTAAAAGTTAATTTAACATTTTCCATGTCAAATATTTTTTTGTATTGTTTTATTAAAGCATTTCTAGGAACAGTTAATATTTCAATTAATGCTTTCTCATCCAAGTCGTCTAAGGAAGCTAGTATAGGTAGTCGACCTATAAATTCTGGGATTAATCCATATTTCAAAAGATCTTCAGGTTCAACACCACAAAGTATCTCGGAAAATTTTCTGGACTCAGAAAAATTAACATTAGCATTAAAACCTATTCCTGTATCTACTCCTCTTTTTGAAATAATTTTTTCTAAACCACTAAATGCACCACCGCATATAAATAAAATATTAGACGTATTAACCGGCAAAAATTCTTGTTGAGGATGCTTTCTACCCCCTTGTGGTGGAATACTAGCTATTGTACCTTCCATTATTTTTAGTAGAGCTTGCTGCACACCCTCTCCAGAAACATCTCTTGTAATAGAAGGGTTATCTGACTTTCTACTGATTTTATCTATTTCATCGATGTAGATTATACCTCTCTCAGCTCTCTCAATATTATAATCTGCAGCCTGAACTAATTTTAATATTATATTCTCAACATCTTCCCCAACATATCCAGCTTCGGTTAAACTTGTCGCATCTGCCATAGTGAATGGAACATCTATTATTCTAGCCAGAGTTTGTGCTAATAATGTCTTACCTGAACCAGTGGGCCCAATTAATAGAATATTTGATTTAGACAATTCTACTTCATTTTTACTTTTTGAAGACGAACTAATTCTTTTATAATGGTTATGAACTGCTACTGAAAGCACTCTTTTAGCCTTTTCTTGACCAATGACATAGTCATTTAGAACTTTATTTATTTCAATTGGTGCCGGAATACCTTCTAATTTCTGACTTATAGAAGACTTATTCTCTTCCTTTATAATGTCCATGCAAAGTTCGACGCACTCATCACAAATAAAAACAGTTGGCCCTGCAATAAGTTTTTTTACTTCATGCTGACTTTTTCCACAAAAAGAACAGTAGAGAGTATTTTTAGTTTCAGATTTGTCTTTGGTCATAATTTTAGCCTACATAATTTTGTAAATATATTCAACGTTTTTAACCATTTCCTTTTGTTTGTTTTCTAGAAGAAATTATTTCATCTATAATACCAAATTTTTTTGCTTCTAATGGAGTAAGAAAATGGTCTCTTTCCAGAGTCTTTCTTATAATTTCCAATTTTTGTTTTGTGTGTTTTTCGTAAATTTTGTTTAATTTCTCCTTTATCTCTAGGATTTCTTTAGCATGTATTTCTATATCAGTAGCTTGGCCTGAAAATCCACCTGACGGTTGATGCAACATTATCCTTGCATGGGGTAGAGCAAATCTCATGCCAGTTGCTCCTGCTGTTAACATTAATGACCCCATTGAGGCTGCTTGCCCTACACAAAGAGTTGATACTTTTGGTTTGATGTATTGCATCGTATCATAAATTGCAAGACCAGCTGTTACTAATCCGCCTGGGCTATTTATGTAAAAGTAAATATCTTTTTTAGGATTTTCTGACTCTAAAAATAATAATTGAGCGATAAGAACACTAGCTACATCATCCGTGACTGGGCCAGTTAAAAAAATAATTCTTTCCTTTAACAATCTTGAATAAATATCATATGCTCTTTCTCCTCTGTTGGTCTGTTCAACCACCATTGGAATAAGCGAGCTAGCAGTTAAAGCTTTATAATTATCCATCTCAACTCCTTAATTATTTAATTTTTTATGCATGCTTTCAATTTTTTTTGTTAATTCTTCGTTCGATATTGTAATTTTTTTTACTAAAGCTGCCTCCAAAATATATTTTATAACTTTATTTTCAAATAATGGACCCTTTAAGGCACTCATTGAATTAGGGTTTTGTTTGTAATGTTCTATTATTTCTTTTTCCTTTCCAGGATATTGCATGCAGATTTTTGCCAGTTCTCCCTCTAACTCTTTGTTGGTTACTAGAATTTTGTTTTTAACCCCTATTTCAGAAATTAATAAACCAGTTTTAACTTTTTTTCTTGCTTCATCTTTAAATTTCTTTTTTTTATTTTCAATTTCCTCTTTTTTTAACTCATTACCTGGTTTATAATTTTGAAGAATTGCCTCGTATTCCTTCTCAACTAAAGTTTTTGGAAGCATAAATTTGTGGTTGCCTTCTAAATATTTGATAATATCATGTTTTATTAAAGAAAAACTCAGCTCTTCTGAATACCTTTCAAGTTCTTTTTTGATTTTTTCTCTCAGGTCTTTTGAATCTTTTGCACCTGTTGACTTAGCTAAAAGATCTTCGTCCTTTAAAATTTTTGGCTCTAAAATATCTAAAATTTGTACTTCAAATTTTGCTTTTCTTCCTTTTAAATTATCATTATTATAATCTTTTGGAAAGGTTACATCAAAACTAATATTATCTTTTTTACTTCTCTCTAAAAGGTTTTCTCCAAATTCCGGAAGAAAGTTATTATTTCCTAATTCTATGTTTACATTGTCGGCAGAACCTCCTTCAAATAATTTATCATCCAAATAACCTTTGAAGTTTATTACAAGTCTATCGCCTTCTTTAGAATTTCTGTCATTATCAATTTTATTAAATTGCTTATTGTCATTAAAAAGCTTTTCAACAACTTTATCAATGTCCTTTTTATCAATTTTTGCTTCAAATTTTTCCAGATTAATTGATTTTAAATCTTTGAACTCAATAATTGGAAGTATCTCAAAAGAAAATTCTGCTTCTAAATCGCTATTTTCTTTAAACTCGCCTAATAGCTTAACTTGTGGCTGAGAGGCTAATCGATATCCCTGTTTTTCAAATGTTTTATTACCTTCCTCTTGAAGGAGTTTTTCTGAGACTCTAGCCAAAACTTCTTTTGAATATTTGCTTTTTACAAAAGATATAGGTATTTTCCCCGGTCTAAAACCTGCTAATTTTAAATTCTTCGACATGTTTAAGAAATCTTCTTCCATCTTTTCTGATATTTTTTTATAAGGAATTTTAACTGAGAATTTTTTCTCTAAAGATGTTTCATTATTTACTATTTTGTTCATAATTTATATTAGTATACTTAAGATGGTTATTCAAAATAAAAGTTAAAGTTTTTGTAATTTTCTTATTTTATACAAGGCCATTTCTGACTAAAAGCTTTTGATACATGGACCCAAGCAACCTGATTAATAAATTGAGGATTTTTGTCAGTATAATTTATTAATTCATCTATTAATTGAGTAGTTGACCTCACCTCTGATAAATCAGCATAAGTTAATGCGTTTTTAGGTTTCAGTTCTCCGGCAACAGATGATATGCATCTACTATTTAAGGTAGTAGATAATGAGACTACAAAATTCATACAAGTCCTAAATTTTTCTCTCCCCTCATTAAAATTTTCATTATCTGATTTATAGAGATTTATACTCTCTTTAGCTACCTCACAGGCATCATATATATACCCTAAAGAGTAATCATGATATTCTGAAGATATCACATAATTTAAATTACATAAAAAGAATGTTATAAAAAAATATTTAAGAAATAAGACTGTTTTTTTCATAATTTTGGTGCGGCTGGAGGGACTTGAACCCCCACGGATTTCTCCACCAGAACCTAAATCTGGCGTGTCTGCCAATTTCACCACAGCCGCAGATCCTTTTTTTGCCATAATATCTGAAATTAAATTGCTATAAAAGTACAAATATATCAAGAACTTTGTTAAATAAATAATTAACATCATTACAAAAGAACATATACAAATTTATGTATACAAATTTTTTATTTTCAATATACTAGTTTTGTTTTTTTTCAACTTAACTTTTAAAATGTTTAAATTACTATTATCTATATATTTGATATTTTTTTTAACCTCTTGTGCAAGCCAAACATCTAAGATGGCTCACAAAGTGGACAATGATAGTGAAAATATTTTTGTGCAAAAAGAAACTTCTGGCTGTGCCGCAATGATATCTAGAACTGAAAATGAAGACTTTATTTTTAATACTAGAATGATTGCTACACCACTTATGGGAGTACTAGGCATATTTGCTGCTCCTGCTTTGTTAGCGGCAAATTTATCATTAGATGTTAAAGATAGATTAACTGCATCAAATCTGAGTGAAAGTTGTGGAGGTGAACCAATAAAGCCGTCCAAAATTGCCCAAGATGTAGCTGTAAATGGCACTCTCGGTTTTATATTACAAGGATCTAATGTTACAGTCTATCCAGGAGGAGAGGAAGTTCCTATTGGTGCTGCCGCAGAAGCTTCGGGTAACTGATGAAAATATTTCTAATAATTTTTTTATCTTTTTTTTTTTCAAATTTAGCTCTCCCAAGAGAAGTTGTTATAATTAAGAAGGATGGAAGTAAGATACAATATGATCACGATGAGATGCGGACTTATCTGTCAAATGACGAACTTGCTCTAGATACTGAAATATCCTATGCAAAAGCAATTAGATTGCAAATGGTTGGTTATTGGGAGGAAGTAGCAAAATTATATAAAAAGATTGCAAATAGAGGACACCCTATTGCCCAGCTTCACCTAGGCAAGCAATATGTTCATGGAAATGGTGTAGAATTAGATCTAGCTATTGCTTATAAATGGTTTTTTCTTTCTGAAACACCAATAGGAAAACATTTTATAAAAGAAATCTCTAAAGATATGACAGAAGCTGAATTAAAGAAAGCAGAACAATTAGTTAAAGAATTCAAACCAGTTTACAAATAATTTACTTTAATATTTTACAAAACTCTCTTACTTTTGCTCTTTCAGTAACAAGCGAATTAATTTTATCTTTAGTATTTTCATATCCTATTGCCATACCACAATGAACAGTAAAATTATTATCAAGCTTCAAAAAACTATTGACTTTTTGATGAATTAGACCCCATGCTGCTTGTGCGCAGGTATGAAGTCCAAAGCCTCTGCAGGCTAAAGTTATATTTTGCAAAAACATACCATAGTCTAACCAGCTCATCCAACCTAAATCCTTTTCTATCGAAAAGATTAATCCGACAGGTGCACCAAAAAACTCATAATTTTTAGCATGAAACAATTGAGTATTTTCATAATCACCTTTTTTAATATTTAGAATATTATAGAGATCCCACCCCACTTTTCTTCTTCTAGATAAATATGGATCCCTATATTTTTGCATGTAGTTTAAACGTTCTAGTTTTAAGTTTTTTGAATTTTTTAAAAAATGCTTTTTACTTGATTTCTTGAAAGAATTTAATGTTTTTCCAGTAAGTATATGAACATTCCAAGGCTGAGTATTACTTCCACTGGGGGACTTAGCGGATATTTCTAAAACTGTCTTTATAATTTTCAATGAAACTTTTTTCTTACTGAAACTTCTTACACTTTTTCTTGTTTTAATAGCATCATGTACATGCATATATTACTCCATTATTTTTTTACTTGATAAATCTACATAAAGAACTCATATCTTAATTAACAGAGGAATTATCAATGAGTAAAGAAAAATATGAGTTTCAGGCAGAAGTAGGTAAGATATTAAAACTAGTAGCTAGTTCTTTGTATAGTGATAAAGAAATTTTTTTAAGAGAATATATATCAAATGCATCTGATGCTTGCGATAAGCTTAGATACGAAATTTTAAAAAATCCAAAATTATCAACAAATAGCAAATTTGAAATAAATTTAAATTTAGATAAGAAAAGCAAATCTATCAGCATTTCTGATAACGGCATAGGTATGAATAAAGAAGAGTTGATAAATTCTCTAGGAACTATCGCCAAATCAGGAACTGAAGAGTTTATTAAAAAACTAGAAAAAGAAAAGAACAGTAATATCGATCAAATAGGTAAATTCGGAGTTGGTTTTTATTCGGGGTTCATGGTAGCAAAAACCATTAAAGTCATTACAAAGAAAGCTGGCACAAAAGAAACCTGGCAGTGGGTCTCTGATGGAAAAGGTAGTTTTGAAATTGAAAAAAGCAGTGATGAAATCTTTGGAACTAAAATTATTCTTAATCTTAATGAAAAAGAAAGTGAATTCTTAGAAAAGTTGCGAGTAGAAAATATTGTTAAGAAATATTCTGACCATATTACTTATCCAGTTTTTATTGAAGAAACTGCAGAAAAAACAAAGAGCCGGGACAAAATTAACGAAGGGCAAGCTATATGGACTAAGGATAAAAAATCTATTAAAAAAGAAGAGTATGAGAAATTTTATACTAGTGTATCCTTAAATTATGACAAACCATGGAGTATCATACATAATAAAATAGAAGGAACTATCAATTTTACTAATCTTGTATTTATACCCTCTGAAAAACCATTCGATATTTTAAATACAGAAAATAAAAAAAACTTAAAGCTATATGTTAAGAAAGTTTTTGTTACAGACAGTTGCGAGGATATTCTACCTAAATATTTGAGATTTGTGACAGGCATAGTTGACTCGGAAGATATCTCATTAAATATTAGCAGAGAAATGTTGCAAAACGACCCGATTATAAACAAAATTAAAAATAATCTTACTAAAAAGATTTTATTAAGTCTTAAAGAGTCAAAGAAAAAAGAGGCTGATAATTTCAAAAAGTTTTGGTTAAATTTTGGGTCTGTTTTAAAAGAAGGTATACATGAAGACTTTACCAATAAAGATGAAATTCTAGATATTTCTCTTTTTCGTTCAAGTCAAGAAAAAGATTGGACAGATCTTGATGGCTATATTAAGAGGAGCAAAAAAAAGCAAAAAGAAATATTCTATATAAGTGGAGATGATAAAGATAAGTTAATAAACAGTCCGCAAATGGAAACGTTCATAAAAAATGATATAGAGGTTCTCTTCTTTACCGATCCAGTAGATGAATTTTGGCTACCTAATATAGAAAAATATAAAGAATTTATTTTTAAATCAATTACTAAAGGTGATGTGGACATAACTAAATACAATACTGTTAATGAAGACGATAAAAATAAGACCAAAAATAATAAAGAGCAAATAAACAAGTTAGTAGCTTATTTAAAAACTTTTTATGGGAATAAAGTAAAAGACGTAAAGGTATCTTCAAGATTAACAGAAAGTCCAGTTTGCTTCATAGCTGGGGAGAACGAAATGGATATCCATTTAGAAAATATGTTAAAGAAGCACAAACACCTAGAAACTGTTACTTCTAAAATATTAGAAATAAATCCAGATCATGAGATTATTAAGTTTTTGTCAAACTTAGATACCACTAAAGATGATAATAAAAAAATTATATCAGACACATCCTTAATTTTGTTAGACCAAGCAAAAATTGCAGAAGGAATACCTCTAGAAGATAGCAAGAGTTTTTGCAACAACATAAATTCTATGCTAGCAAATAAATTAAAAGGTTTTAAGTAATAAAATTGTATAACTAAGTTTTTTATCTCTAAATTCTTTTTTAACTTGCAAACCTGCATCAATTAAAAGCTTGTTTAGAACAGAGTCAGAAAACTTCCTACTTATTTCCGTAAGAATTTTATCACCCTTTTCAAATAAAACTTCTTTTCTACCAGGAAATTTTACTTTAGTCTTTCTTTTAGTTTTTAAGTACATTTCGATCTGAGATTTTTTATCATTAAAAATCGCTACATGTTTGAAATTAGTGTCTTTAAATTTTAAAGAGAATTCTTTATTTACTACATGAAGTATATTTTTATTAAAAAGAGAAGTAAAACCAAGCTTATCATTGTATGCAGATAATATTATCTCTTTGTTTTTAATCAAATCAACTCCTAGAAGGAAAGTATCTTTTTCAGTCATAGCTTCGCTTATATTCTTGAGAAATTTATTTGCTACCTTATTATTAAAATTACCTAGAGTGCTACCTAAGAAAAGAAACATTCTTGACTCTTTTTTAAATTTTAATTTAGTTAAATCCTCTATAAAGTGACCTTTATACAAATTAATTTTTAATTTTTTTTTATATTTCTCTAGCTCCTTAAAGGTCATTAAAAGTGCCTCATCTGAAATGTCTAAAGAAGAGTATGATAAATTTTTACAAACCTTCAATTTTGCTTCTATCAAAATTTTTGTTTTTTTTGAAGACCCTCCTCCTAACTCCAAGATTTCCTTTGGATTGGCAATTTTAATTATATCTGCAGAGTGTTTAATCAGAAGTTTTTTCTCTGTTCTGGTTAGATAATATTCCTTTGTTTTGCATATTTTTTCAAAAAGTTTGCTACCTTTTTTATCGTAAAGAAAATGTGTTGGTAAAGATTTTACTTTTTTTATTAAGTTTTTATATATATCTTCACTTTTTATAACTGTATTTTTTTTAATACTAAGATTTACTATTTTATTCATTTCATATAATTTGTTAATAAGGATTTACTAATGTGTAGACATATAGGATATATTGGCAAAAATCAATCAATTGATTCTTCTTTTATAGATAAATCACATTCCTTAATTAAAATGGCATATGCGCCAAAAGAGATGAAAGAAGCCATACTTAATGCAGATGGTTTTGGGTTTGGATGGCTGAACAAAAGTTCATTTTATTTATATAAATGTCCTTTACCTATTTGGAATGATATGAACCTTGCTGCAGTAACTAAAAACGTTAAATCAAATTTAATGATTGGTAGTGTGAGAAGTGCAACTTTAATAGATAATTTAAGTCGCAATCATACACATCCTTTTATTTATTCTAAATATTTATTTTCACATAATGGCTATATCAAAGATTTTAATGTTTTATTTAAAAAAAAATTAGCTAATAAATTAGATAAAAAATTTCTTTATTTAATGAGGTCTTTCACAGACTCTGAATTCTTATTTTATTTACTTATGCAATTAATTGAAAAAGAAAAAGATATTGTATTAGCCATAAAGAAACTAATAGAAATAATTACAAGAGAATGCGAAACAGCGATGCTAAATTTTTTATTAGCAAATTATGATGAAAATAAAAAGTCTATGCTTTTTGCTACAAGAGTAGGAATAAATGTAGAACCACCAAGTTTATACTATTTAAACGATACCAATCACAAATCTACCTATGTATCTTCAGAAAGACTAGATAAAAAAACTTGGGTTCCTTTTAGAGAAAACACTCTATTGAAGTGCGAAGAAGAAAATATTAATTTCGAATACAAATTAGACAAGTTTTAATATATGAGCTTAAATAAACTAGCGCAAAAACAAATAGCTTTAATAAAGATATTAAAATGCGTAAAAAGAAAGAATTATAAAAACAAATGGCATAGAAAACTTAGTCCTATAGGATGGCACATAATTCATTGTGTTTATATAGAATTGTATTGGATTAGAAGTTATTTTTTTGGGGAAAATGATTTGGTTAGTAAGATTTCTTACTTAGCCGATGCATCACAAGTAGGGTTAGGTAAAAGAGGCAAAAACTTACCAGATTACAACGAACTATTAATATTTTGCAAAGACACTTTTTCAAAAAATATTGAATACCTTAAAAAAATAGAAGAAAAGAAAATTAGCAAGAACTCAATTGACTATTTCTACCTGATTGATTTTTTATCACAACACCACAGCCAACACATTGAAACTTTGTATTCTATATTGAATATCAAAAATTTGAGGACGTCAAAAAAATACAGAGATTTTTGTATTAATTTTGATGCTAAGACTTATAAACATAATGGGGCTCTAATATCAGAAGGTGAATACATTATCGGAGCTGATGGAAACAACTTTGCTTATGATAATGAAAAACCTTCAAAAATTTTCAAGACATCATCTTTTAATATATCTAAAACGCCTATAAAAGTTTCTGAATGGTATGGCTTCATTCTAGAAGGAGGGTATAAAAAAAAAGAATATTGGACTAATTCTGGATGGAAGTGGAAAAAAAAATATTGTGTTGAATATCCTTTGAACTGGAAGTTTTTTGATAAAAAACTTTCACTATCTACACCAAATGATTATATTTCTCCTAGTGAAGATTTATTTGTAACTAACATAAGTAAATATGAACTAGATGCTTTTGCAAACTTTGTAAGACTGAGATTACCTTCTGAGTTTGAATGGGAAATTGCCGCAAGAGGCTTATTAAAAAAAGGCTATAGCTGGGAGTGGACTAGCAGTATTTTTTTACCTTACAAAGGATTTATACCTTTTCCATATAATGATTATTCAAACCCATGGTTTAATGGAGACTACTTCACATTAAAGGGTTATAGCCAATATTCATATAAAGAACTGCAAAGAGCATCTTTCAGAAATTTTTATTTGCCTGAAGACAGGTATGCTTTTACAGGAGGTAGACTCTGCAAATGACTATTTGAAAATTTGTATTATGGGGCGACTGATGGGTCTCGAACCCACGGCCTCCGGTACCACAAACCAGCGCTCTAACCAGCTGAGCTACAGTCGCCATATTTTTTTACATTGCTTTTACTGATACTTATAATACTATAATAGAGTTATATCAAGGGAGACTTAAAAATGAAAAAAATAGAAGCTATAATTAAGCCTTTTAAATTAGATGAAGTAAAACAAGCTTTAAGTGATATTGATCTGAATGGTATGACTGTAACTGAAGTAAAGGGCTACGGAAGACAAAAAGGACACACAGAATTGTATAGAGGTGCTGAATATAATATAGACTTTCTTCCAAAAATTAAAATTGAAATAGTACTTACGGATGATAAATTAAAAAATGCTATTGATATAATTCAAAAAACAGCTAGCACTGGAAAAATAGGAGATGGTAAAATTTTTATTTCCGATATTGAAAAGGCTATTAGAATTAGAACTAGGGATGAGGACGAAAAAGCAATCTAATTTATTTCAGTTAAGAATCTTATTTATTGACATATTATAAAATAAGAATAACATAAATACACGTTCAATCTTTTTTTAAAAAAAGATCGGAAGTAAGCATATGCTGAAGGAACGCGGTATCAAATATACCCACAAAATTTTTTAATTCATACCGTAGTAATCAAATAAGCATATTTAAAAATTTAGATTATTAGGAGAAAAAATGACTGAAAAAATTTTTAAAATGATAAAAGAAAATGAAGTAAAATTTGTAGATTTTAGGTTTACTGACCCAAGAGGAAAGTGGCAGCATACAGCCCAAACAGTGGAAAGTGTTGATCAGGATCTACTAAATGATGGTATTATGTTTGATGGCTCATCTATATCCGGATGGAAATCAATAAATGAGTCCGATATGCTTTTAAAACCTGATTTAGACACTGCGGTTTTAGATCCTTTTACTGCTCAACCCCAGCTAATATTATTTTGTAATGTGATAGAACCATCGACTGGAGAAATGTATGCAAGGTGTCCAAGATCTACAGCTGTTAGAGCAAATAATTATTTAAAAAAAACTGGTATTGCTGATGTAGCATATTTTGGACCAGAAGCTGAATTCTTTGTATTTGATGATGTAAAATGGAATGTATCTATGAATGATACATTTTATCAAATTGACTCTGATGAAGGGCCTTATAATTCTGGAAACAGCTTTGATGGTGGCAATATAGGACACAGACCTTCTGTAAAGGGCGGGTATTTTCCTGTTCCTCCAATTGACTCTATGACTGATATGAGAGCAGAAATGGTCGGTACCATGACTGAAATGGGGTTAGAAATGGAAAAACACCATCATGAAGTTGCACCATCTCAGAATGAATTAGGAGGAAAGTTTGATGAATTATTGAGTTGTGCTGACGGATTACAAAAATATAAATATGTGGTTCATATGGTAGCACATTCGTATGGAAAAACAGCTACTTTTATGCCAAAACCTATTATTGAAGACAATGGATCTGGAATGCATTGTCATCAATCTCTCTGGAAAGGATCAACGCCTCTTTTTGCAGGTAACGAATATAGTGGTTTATCTGAGACATGCCTTTACTATATTGGAGGTATTATAAAACATGCCAAGGCTCTTAATGCTTTTACAAATTCAACAACTAACAGCTATAAAAGACTAGTTCCTGGATTTGAAGCGCCTACAATCTTAGCGTATTCAGCCAGAAATAGATCTGCATCTATAAGAATTCCTTACGCTGAAGGAGATAAGGCGAAAAGAATAGAAGTTAGGTTTCCAGATGCAGCGTCTAATCCTTATCTTGCATTTTCTGCAATGTTAATGGCAGGGATAGATGGTATTAAAAATAAAATTGATCCAGGTAAAGCTATAGACTTTGATCTTTATGAAGCTAGCGAGTCTCAGCTGGCTGACTTAAGTACAGTTGCGACATCTTTAGAAAATGCTGTTGACTCTCTAGAAAAAGATAAATCCTTTCTTACTCAAGGCGGGGTTTTCACTGATGATCAAATATCAGGTTATATTGATTTAAAAAGGGAAGAAATAAGTCGTTTAAACAATTCTACTCATCCAGTAGAATTTGATATGTATTATAGTGTTTAAATTTATGCAATCGATCTAGGTTTGCCATCTAGATCGATTGCCACATATACAAAAACCCCCGTTGTAACCTCTTTTTTTTCTCCGCTGTTCCAACTTTCAGCTTCAACCCTCAGTCTTATTGTAATAGAAGTATTCCCTGTGCTTGTAACTACACCAAAACAAGAAACAGTATCTCCGATTTTTACTGGCTTTAAAAACTTCATTGCCTTTATAGCCACTGTAGCAACTCTTCCGTTAGCAATACTTCTTGCTAATATTCCTCCTGCAACATCCATTTGACTTAGTAGCCATCCTCCAAAAATATCGCCGTTTGGATTAGTATCTGCTGGCATTGCAATTGTTTTAGTAAGTATTTGTTCTGTTTGT
>MDTD01108716.1_pt1 | contig 21988 bp, 41 predicted proteins | sample 811221 | NCBI WGS metagenome assembly MDTD01 (sample SAMN05326646, study PRJNA326480) | marine metagenome | isolation source: seawater | place: Pacific Ocean: South West | collected 2011 | reverse complement strand
CCTAGCCCGTTTTTTCTGGCTCATCTTCCACAATTTCTTCAAATAATGCATCAGCGAAGTCACACTTAGATAAAAGCTGTACAACCTTCTCTTCTCCTAGTACATTAAGGCAACCAACAATAGCTGTCTCTAATGTATCTTTGTCCATAGACATACCAGTATCACTATTAGCACCACGAATGCGAGATAGTAACTCCAGTGCTTTGATGGCACTATTGGTGTGTCCATTTGCTTTGGCAAACTCGTACTGATTTTCAATCTCTTCAATTACATTAACATCAGTTTCAAGCTGCTGCTCTAGTTCATGTACTCTATCTATTACTTCTTGACTTTGAAGTAATCTATAACCTTGATTGTATGCAGAGGCTTCGGCATATCCAGCAGCTTTTGCCGCTTCGGTTGCGTTACGGTGCAGCACATAAGCCTGTGCAAATTTTTCTTGTTTCTCATTTAACATAGTAAGTTACCAATCCATTTATTAGGATAGCAAGGGATACAACATTAATAACAATCAATGCTCTGTCGTTCCAAATCATTCCTACAATAAACCATCCTGTTAATCCAACAATATCAAAGTATAAATTTAAAGGATAAATATTATTAGAGGTAAGTATAATGCCAACAATAAGAACTATAGATGCGCCCCACTTAATATACCAATCTTTTGTTTTGTATGGGGTCATCTTACTTAAATTATATTTGGTCATTATTTCATATTGTTTCTAGCAACTCCCTTCCACTTTTCTGCTGTACGCATACCACCAAGACCAAGAAGAGCCATGATCAAGCTGATCAGTTCGCTTGTCTCCAGAGCGGGGAGTGTTACCATAGGATACCAAGTAATAATAATCCAAGATAGAATAGGCGCAAGTATAAACTGCCATGCCAGAGCAAAGCAGCACACCCACATGATAGCTGGCCTAGCTCCGCTTACAAAGATAGAAGGATGCTTTGCTTGTTCTATATTTGCCTGTGCTTGAGCAAGGTCTAGCGATACCATTTGTGTCTGAAGCTCATGCTCCAATTTTTTCTTCAGGTCTTTGTCCTCTACAAACTTGTCAAGAACTTTACCTGCTACTCCAATTACAGAGTCTGCAATACCTAACATATCTATTTCCTATTACAGAAGGCATATATCTTCATGCCCTTACTTAGCTTGTCAATCTTTTTAAGAGATGAGACAGCATTCTGACAAGCAATAGACGATTTAAAATCTTTATATGTTACTTCAATATCTGCGCCAGCTTTAGTCCACATCATCGCTACAACTACAAGAGTAAGCATTAGTTTTCCTCCTCTGCTTTGTTTTTCATTTTGATTATACGGGGATACTGATCAATACGATAACCTTGTGTTTCATACTTATTGTCTTCACCTTCTATAATTATATCAGCAAACATATAAATAGTCAAATGTTTAAAGTTTCTACTTTTCTCAGCCAACATCTGTATCCAATCGTTCGGAGAGAAGATAGAGATGTGGGCATTGCGGCCATCAGGTAGAGTCTTCATTGCCTTAAAGCAAGCTACGTTTAGAAAGACCATCTTCTTTGCATAAGAAAATATTTCATCCACTACCCAAGACAGGTCTTCTTCTGCTACGTGTTCAAGAACGTCCGTACAAATTACCGCATCCTTTTTATGAACAGGAAGTTTACCGTACTTCTCATAGCCGGGATCAAAAAGCTCATGCTCATCGAGGCTCCAGTACTCAGGAAGAGGACAGTTAATCTCATTGGTTATCGTATGGTAGTCTTCTCCATATAGGATACCTTTACCACAGCCATAGTCAAGAATAGATTTGCATTTATGTTGTTCAAGATAAGCCTTAATTATATCAACAAACTTTAGAAGGCTACGACCATTGAACATACCTGCTCCCTGATCATGTTTCTCTTCATACATCTTGATAAGATTAACATAATCATCGGAGGGATTGTGCCGACTGTTAGTGTTCTCTACATTAATACTAGTCATCGTAATATCCTTTAAACTGTGGCCGTGTTTCCTGTGCTACTTTGATATCCCACAGGTCTGCAACCATAGTGTCCTCACCATGATAGCATAGCACACCTTCAAGGCCGGGATCATTAAATACTTTCTCACAGTCCTGTGCCATAGCAAGCAACTCACCTGTAGTCCAGTATGTCTTTTCTTTTACATTGACCTGTATATACTTTGGCTTGGGAACTTCTCCACCCTCAGTATCGCCAGTAGTCTCGGTCTTCTCTTCATCAGTAGGCTCGTCCCTGCAACAGTCAAAACCAAAGAGGTGTATATCTCTGAAGCCCATTGTGTGTAGCATACCAATGCCACGCATAGCAGCACAGGTGCCGCCAGTAATGAGTGTAGCTCCCTGTGGAATACCAAGCTCGTTACTTAGTTTAACCTGTTGGTTTTCAATAGCCTTACCCTGCTCGTCCTCTTCACGTAGCGAGTCAGTGAAGGCATGCCATCCCCAGATTTTTGCATCACGTTCTATGAGATGTTCTGTAACAGAAGGGTCTGTCATAGATGCAACGAAGAACTTCATGTCAGGATCAAAGTCCTTGAATAAGTCTTTGCGTGTGATGTTATGTGTGCTTTTACCAGTGATGGGTCTTGGGTCAAGAACAATACAGCCCCAAGGGATTATATTATTTTCCATGAGACCCGGCAGTGCATGTTTAACTGCAAGAACTTTACAGTCAGGATTAAAAGCAATAAACTCTTCAAGCTTTGCATAGTCTAGGTAAGGTCCGGCAGATACGATAGCTGCCCTATCTCTGTGTGCAGGGTGTTTTTGCACCCACCTTTTTTCATCAATGTGTTTTAGATTTGTTTTGATATTGTTGCGTATATATTCTTTCGGCACTGAGTCTCTTGGATGCACAACAATAGGAACCTGCTTTAGCTCTGCCGGAATATCTTCTAGATTTTCATCATGAAGGAAGACAACAAGGTGTGTGCGACCACCATCAACAACTCTGTCATCGGAAGGTAGAACATGTTTACGCACAACAGAATTCTCATCAAAAGATGTCCATCCATCTTCTGTTGTCTTTTCTTCATTAATCTTCTTAGTGGCGATAGAATCAAAAAGATTTTTCATACCCTGATACTTTTCTTCAGGGAGTTTGTCATCGTCATCCTTCGTAAAGAAGTGATCACCCATGACAACAGGAACATTCTTTAAAATATTGTATTCATGCTGCACAGTTTCAATGCTGTTACCGCTACCCATCAAGGCAAAGTCTACCTCTTCTATATAGATGGGACGTAGAGTATCTCTGACATTACCTTTATATAACTCATAGGTAAACTCTTTATCCCTCTCTTTCTTCATGTGTTCAGCAAACTCGTCAAACCTTTTCTCTACTGCCTTTCTAGTATTATGGGGTTTGGCGTTGAACTCTTCTTTGTCTGTCTCTACTGTTGCATCTTCAAACAAATCATAGCCAATGTAATGAACTGTGTCTGTTTTATCAAAGGCAGCAAGAGCCATCTCTATAGCACGGCCACCGTTCCATGTCCCTGTTTCCAGAATAGTATTTGGCTTATAGAAACGAATAGTGTCAGCAAGTTGTTTATATCTACCGGGAAGAATGTCAGGAGTAGTCTCTGTATCTGACAATTTAATCACTCGTTTGCCGGAACCATCTCTAACATTTACAGAGCTTTTATCATTAATGTTTACGACTAAGTTTTCCATACTAACAAACTCATGAACAGTCATGCCATGTGCGGTATAGATTGTAACAAGTCTGCTAAGAATAAATGCAGCGGTCCACTCACGATAGTTGGTGAACTCACCAGACATATAAGAGCCACGCCAATCGCCCATAATATCTACGGCGGTCTGGCTTGAAAGGTTGAACGCCATCAGATGAGATGTCTCTGGTGTGTATATAAAATCTACAGAATATTTGGGATCAGGAAAATAATAATCTAGTGTAGATGCCCTAATGTCTTTCACGGTGGCGCACATAGGGTCAAGCCATAATAGCCAGCAACCCTGATTGTTAAAACCACACTCTGTAATAGCAAACACCTCTGGCCCTGATGACAGTGCGTCAAGCAATTCTGTGTATTGCACCACACCATTCTCAGTGCCATTGTGGTCTTGGTTTTCTTCTACAAAAGTATTGTATTCTTCAATATCTTCTAACTTGTGGTAGTGAATGTTCTTGGCTTCAGGCAGAGAGTAGTTGCTAATATCAAGATTATAATAGTAGCAGTGAAACTCTATGTTAGGTTGCCAGTTTTCTTTGAACTCATTAAGAAGTTTAAAGCCATTCTTTTTTAGCTTCTTCTCGTCAAAGCACGTTACAATTTTATACGTCATAGGGTTTGATAATTCCTTTTCCGGCAAGATAGGTATAATCTCCGTTCCACTCAGAGGCGTATCTTCCGTCAATGTCTCTTGAACATTTCCATTCTCTGAACCACGGTCCTCCTGTAGTGAAGTGTACATTCTTTGCCTCTACCTCCTCTGGTGAGTGGCCGTCAAGCCAATTCCATTCCTGATGTATGGTTCCGATGTCACCCTCTTTATCCGGCAACCACTGGAAACCGTGCAGCCATGAGCCTGTCTGCGTGTTAACCTCAAGCGGCGTCAGTCTCTTATTAAGTTCATGACCACAGTTCCAAAGAATAAGACTTGACCAGTTCTTACGGCGATACGTCTCCTGCTTGCGTCCATCCATCTTATATTCTTCGGTGGGTTCATACTGATGTTTAACACAGTACAATGGATAATAATCCATTTTGTATTCTTCAAATAAATCATTGATGTCTGTGCGAAGATACATGTCGCAATCCATATATAAAGCCCAGCCCTGATACATATTCAAAGCCGGAACAAGAAAGCGTGTAAAACTAAAGTCTGTAGAGAAGGGCTTTCCATCTATGTCATCAATCATCTGCCCATCTTTAACGGTGTGCTTACGATTGTACAAACCCATGCGCTCCACAACGTCTTTGCGAATTGGTTTAACATCTACGTTTTCAACAGCAATACGTTCGATAGTAAACTTTAGTACTTCATAAGCTACATCCTCTCTTGGATCATAGCCAATATAAACTGTGTTAGGTGCTTTTCTCATTAAGTTTCCTTCTTGTTTTCCGCACAAATAATATTCTTAACAACTCCGTGCTTTCCTATTTGTTTAAAAAAGTTAAGGGCAAACTTCTCTAAATTTACATGATGTTTATCAACGTAAGAAAAACAAGAAGATAAAGAATTAAATAGTATTATCTTATTAGTCATGTCATGTATTACTACTGCATCTCCTCCCTTATAATAGGAGGGGTCAGAGAAAAACATTGTTATTAGAATAAGATATTTCATATTATATTCCTATGTAAAATGGGGGAGCAAACGCTACGCACTCCCCCAAGTTTCGTTACAGGCTGTAAATCTTTTCTTTCTTGTCTTCAGGTACTACCTTTTGAAGCTTGATGGTAAGCAAACCATCTTTAAAAGAAACATCATCTACAACCACGTCTTCGGCAAGAGTAAAAGACTTTGAAAAAGGTCGCTTCGCTATGCCTTTATGTACGATCTTTTCGTCGTCCTCTTCTTCGGCTTTCCTGCCGCTGATAGTTAGCTTGCTGTATTCTGTTTTTACTTCCAACTCTTCTTTGGTGAACCCAGCAGTGGCTAACTCAATCGTATATTTTCCATCACTATCTTCAACTAAATTATGAGGTGGGTAGGCATTGTAAAGATAACCACCTACTTGATTCTTCATCTTTAGCATATCTCTAAAGAGTTGCTCATGTCCCACAGTCCAAGAACAGAACTTGGAAAAGAAGGGATCGTCACTCACTGTCATATATGCATTCATATCATTTCTCCTTATAGCAAGTTGATATTGTGTGACCCATTATTGGCATCACATATATATTATAATACATAAAGTGGCTTTTGTCAAGAACTTTTTTACACTCCACAAGAACCACCATGACCTGTAATATCACAGATGTCATGTGTCTCTAACCCTTCCTCAAACTCTTCACCAAGCTTTTCTACAGCTTCAGAATGCGGCACCGAAGAAAGAGGCTGTCCTCCCCTACATCCGTCAGGGTACACCGTGAAACCTCGCAACCTGTGAGCATAAGAAGCAAGAGTATTAGTAAACTCATCAACTGTATCTTCATTGTTAAGCTTACTCCCCCACTTAGGCAGATTAATAGTACTACTAATAGACATGTCAACGTAGTCCTGCACGTCTGCCTGAAACTTCATGCGCCTTTTATAGTCCTCTGCAAGATCAAGAGCAGACTCAATCTTATTAGGATCAATGCCATACAGGTCAATGATCTCCTGCGCCGCACTGTCTACCACATACTGATAGTGCCAGCGATTACCACCTTTGAGATACCTGCGCTTGTAGGCAACTGCAAAGATAGGCTCAACGCCAGTAGAGGTGCCAGCTAGAATGCCTATTGAACCGGTAGGAGCAATGGCACGATTTGCGATAGGAGTACTACAGCCAAGAGTAGCACTAAAGCTGGCGCTAACGTGATCACTAACTCCTTTATATACTGACAACCACTTGTGAAGTCCTTCGGTAACTTCATACTTTTGTCCTCCTTTTATAAGCCATTCGTGCATACCCATAAGACCAAGACCAAGCCTACGATTTTTCTCTCTTGTCTTATAGACTTTATCATATGGCAGCTTGGCTCTGAGTGTGCCGCATAGAAGGAACTTGGTGGCAAGTTCTACTACATCTGCAAACTCTTTTAGATCGTCAATGCGCCCCATATTAATAGAACCAAGATTACAAACATCAGAATCATCTTCAGATGTAACCTCCGTACAAGCGTTCCGTAACGTCTCATTTTCCTTCTCGAAGAAATTGAACGAGAACCCCGGTTCGGCGGTCGATAAGGCTTGTCTAACATTCTGCTTAAAAGTACTCCCAACATCTCCTGTCTTCCAGTAGTTAAGTAACCATTCAGTATCATAGTTCACGCTAATATTTGTCATATCTAGCGGAGCATTAAAGTTAAAGTCTTGTTCTTTGATCTGACCAATGGTGAAACCTGTCTCACCTACAGGCATATCATACCAGTTCTTACTGGCTAGAAACTTATCAACATCAGCATGTTTCCAATTAAGACTAGCATAGATGGCAGACCTACGACTGCCACCCTGCATAACACGGCGACCAATCTCATTGATCATCTGCATCTTTGGTATAGGACCAGAAGCAAGACCACCAGTGCCGTTGAGTATCCGCCCCTCTTCACGATAGACAGAGTAATCAATACCAATACCACCACCTGTCATCAGGCAGGATTCAGACTTCCAAGAAATGTTAGCCCAATCTTCTCTGGTGTCTTCCTCCGCTTTAAGAAGATAGCAGTTGTTAAAAAACTTGTTATCACGCCCAGCATAATAAAGATAACGACCACCGGGAATAAACTTCAGGTCAGTGATCATACGCTTCAGTTCGTCCTTATCATCCTTTGGCAGATAGTCCTGACACACATCGTCTACCAGTGTGGTAGCCAGTGCATCCCATGTTTCACACCCATGATGGGCGTACTTGTGTTTGAATATGTCTTCGCTAAACTTAGAGCGAAACATTGGGTTTTCGTTAGAACGAAATTGTGGCATAGCTTTGTTCCCTTTCTAATTATCGTATTCCATTTCCAATATGAGTTGGGCATAGTGGATTGCTTTTTCGATATCCTTTCTCCCCTCTCCCTTAGTGCGGTGTCGAGTGATGTATTTTATCACATTACCCTCCAGATAGTCAAGCTCATTGGCGTGAATATATTCAACTGGTTGTATCTTACATCCCTTGTAGTGTTGTCCTCCCACCTGTTGTTCTAATGCCTTTTCTTCTTTCATGCGCCTAAGATAGTAATCATAGTTACGCTCTCCCTTTGGATAATTTGGTTCGTCATAGGAATGAGTTAAGCTTTCTTCTGATTTCATTTACGTTCTCCGATGTTACAGCCTTGAGTGCAAAGTTTCTAACAGTGTCTGGCTCTAGTCCAGCCAGATGGCAGGTGCTTTCAAAGTTCTCACACGTCACACCAACAGAAGCAAACACCCAAGCTGATGCCTGATCTCTTTGAAGGGCAGTCTCATTAGTTTCATTAGGTTCTTTGGGCTTACTCATATCAAGCAGAGCCTGAAGTATAATAGCCAGATTAAGAGTTCTATCCGGGTTCTTCTCTGTTAGATCATAGAGGCTATCAAAATCTAGTACGTCACTCATCTTCCACCTCCTGAACCGGGCGATAAAATTTCCCGCCCACATAGTTATTGTAGTAGGCGGGTTCGTCCGTACCTTCTAACTTAGCCGTAAGAACTTTATAGATCATCTGAAAATAACATTCATAGTACCGAAGGCTCCTCTTGTTTTTGTATTCGCCTATAACTTGGAATCGAAAGTGTTTCTTGCCAAGCTTCTTTATATCTTCGTTTAGATATTTACTAGAGCCTGTATATGTACGCCAGTTAGATTCTACTTTCTTACCTTTACGTGTTACATAGTATTGTTTACAACCAATGTAGGCTTTCTTAGTTTTCTTGTTGGTTATTCGATAGACAAATCCAAAGCTGTTCTTCTTGTCAAAATCTTTGTGATACTCCCAATGTGTCACCAGTTGGTTACTTCCTCCACATCAGGTTCTTTAGCCACGTTGGTAAGATACCTGCGACCATGTGCATACTTGAACACACGAATACCTTTACCTTGGTTAGCATCAGCCCAACAGTCTCTCTTATACCCACAATAAACACAACTAACAGGAAGCTTACGGTTGCCAGACTTACCATCAGGTATATCGGAATAGCACCTATCAGGCAGAGTGTTCTGTGAAACCAATCCTTTAAGGTGAGAGATTCGCTGCTTCGCATTGATCATATCCATATGATGTAATTTGGTAAGGCATATCTCTCCTGTTGATTTGTTGATAGCAAGGAAGGCTGCTTCATTAATACCATTGGCTTCTGCATAGGCAGATATCTGTGCAACATAACCAAAGGGATCGTCCTCTGCTAATTTATTATGTTTAAACTTGTCGAATCCAACACCACTAGCAGACTTACAATCCACAACGACGCCATCAATAATACAATCCTGATGTCCGGTAACACCTTCTACCTCCACTTCTTTTTGTTGATCTGTTACTTCATGTCCTGAGATTGTAGAACATAAAAGCAAAAGCTCTTCAAGAATATAACCATATAAAAACTTGATGCGTGTAGCTGGTGTTAGATCAGCCTGATCAAGTGGCTTGTTGACATCGTACCAGATACGACGGTCTGGCTTGCCAATGGCAGAGAGCCTAAGATTGCCACGATCTTTGGGTGTGTCATATAAGAAATCTTTAATGTGAACCTTTAGCATTTCACCAAAGGTATCTATGTGTTTATCTACTTCACTCTCGTCCATGTCTATGGGATCAAGTGTGAATAGACTGTATATGTCTTCAACGAGGGTATCTATTGTTTTCATAATAAAAAGAGGGAGAGAGTAAGGACCAGAAACTCTCTCCCCCCCTTCCTTTCTATGCTAGTTAAAAGGGAACAGCCTCAGAGTTCTGGACGTAACCGCCATCGACAGGAGCAAAATCCTCTCGGCTGTCGCTGTATTCAATAAAGTCTACGATCTGAACTGCTGCAAGGTCAGCAGAGATACCAGACTTACCAGCATAGCTCCATTCGTAAGGAATAGCCTTTACATTTACTTTACTACCGTTGGCTACCAGCTTACCATTCCACAGATTATTCTGTGAGTCTTTTACAATAGGTGCTGCACGTTGTGTACCATCCTTACGCAATACCTTACGCTTGATGGTTACAAAGTCACCACGATCATCACCCTTGTTGGCGATGGGCAGACCTGCGCTTTCAATGACTGAGCGATTGTCATCGTCCACCTCTACCTGAATGCTCCACACCGGATCGAACTTGGTGTTCGGCTCAGTGATAGAGGCATAGTGGCACTTACCAGTAATGTAAATAGGATCGTTCATTTCTTTCTCCTTTTAAATACCGCACCATTGCGGCCATGAGTGGGGATCATTCCCCGATGCTGTCTACTACAAAACAACAGCATATATTATACCACACGAATCTGTGGAAGTCAATAGCTTTAGTGTGTTTCTGCCCAATTATTTCCAACTTTATAATCAGAATCTAAATCACATCTGAAGTTGAATACTTTCTGCGTCTGATACATAGCCTCCTTAGTTATCTTAGTGAACCTGTTTATGTCTGGCCTTGCCACTTCAAACTGGTACTCATCGTGTACAGAAGCTACCAGCTTGGCGTCTAGGCCAGACTTTCTTACCCGTTTGTCTATCTCTACAAGCCACTGCTTACAGACAATGGCACCGGCACCCTGAAGCAATGTGTTAAGTGCTGCATGTTCTGATCTAATCATAAGACGCCTACCATCAAGGCCGGGAATACTTCCCTGCTGTGCTGCTTCTTGTATATTAGATCGCAGTGTGCGTAGTGCTGGCATGTTAGCAAGGAACTTGGATATCAGCTTCTGTCCCTTGCCGGGGCCACCGCCCACTATCTTACCAATCTTTGCTGGACCTGCACCGTAGAGAAAAGCATATATAAAAGTCTTTGCCTGATCTCTATTAGAAAGACCTGCTGCACGTTGGTTAGCCGTGTGAACGTCACCTGTAAGAACCTCGTTAGTAAAGTCAGCATTCTTCATGTAATGTGCAAGACATCTAAGCTCAAGTCCGCTGGCATCTGTACCAACAAGCTGATGGGTATCAGGATTAGAGATAGTCCATAGCTCACGACACTCCTGCCCATACGGACTATATACAGCGGGAACCTGTGCCATGTTGGGGCTGTGGTGTGCCATACGTCCTGTAATGGTCTTGAGAGTTAGCACCCTTCCACGAACACGCATGTCCTCACCACACTCTTTGATCCAAGCTTTGAGAAGTCCAGTTCTTTTCTGTAGCAGAAAATACCTGCTAAACATCTGGGCTTCTGGCATATCAATTTTAGAGAGGACATCTTCATTGACAATGACATTGCCTTTATCTGTTAGTTTGTCTGGCTCCCAACCACGCTGCATCAGACGGTCAGCTATCTGCTTTCGGCTGGCAATATTAAATGGTATCTCTTTAGTCTTTGTCTTTAACTCTACAATCGTAGGCTCAAACTCTTCCTCTGCATTACGCTCCAATTCATGTTGCTCGTCCTCAAGTTTGGCAAGTAGTAGCTGTGCTTTCATAAGATCAAAAGCAAAGCCATTATTCTGCTGCCTGTCAACTATGATACGAACGTCACGCTCAAGATCATAACATTGATTAGAAAACTTTTTCTTTTCTTGTTCTAAGTTATGTGCAAGCTTGCGTGTCAACTCTACATCACGCTGACAATATTCCAACATCAAAGGAGAGAACTCACTGAAGTCATGGAAGTCAAGCTTCGCAAAGCCAAGCCTTTCGCCCCACGACTCCAGTGAGTGACCACCCTCTCGCACCGGATTAAATAGCTGCGACTCAAGCAGCGTGTCCCTAACTTGCAGTGGTGTGATAGACGAGCCAGTGAATTTGTTTAGCAGTGGTGCATCAAAGCTAATACCATTGTGCATAATAAACTGGTCAATCTTCTTAGACCACTCGGCAAACTCTTTACACTCATCACCTATCCATTTACGTATCTCGCCTGTCTCATAATGTTGTGCTACTATGCAGTGTATTTTCTTTGCATTAATAGCATCAGTCTCTATGTCCACCACTGCTTTCATTGTTCATATCCACTAGGTATGCATCTGACATTGGAATGTGAAAGAATTGTTCGCCCTTTCTAATGTTACGGTTGGATGCTTCTTTAACTTCTGAGTTCAGCACAGTGTCACCATCAATGAACCATGCCTGTGTGCAATCGTTACGGAAGACCACAAATGTGAGGAGGTCATTATCGCATTCTTTCTTCCATTTGTCAAGTAATCTTTTCTTTCTATGTGGTATTCGTATCTCCTTCCACGTATCAGGCCACGGTGTTCGCCAAGAGTACTTTACCTCTACCTCATAGAGGTGTCGAGGCAGGTCAGGAGACACACTGCTGACGATATCAAAGTAGGTTGTCTCGTTAGTATCTATATTATGATGGTCATTTTGTTTTAACCACGCAACCATAGCATCCTTCGCAGCCTTATCAGCTACATCATACAATGCTTTGTCAAATGTTTTCCTAACCGTCATCTTCTTCCTCCATGAATGGGTTGTCTACCTGCGTCATCCTACCAGTGTTGGAGTCATAATGCAAGTAGCAAGCAACGCCTGTCTCACCAGTGTACCTGTTCTTGAGAATACGAACCGTGGTGGTGTTTGCCTCTACCTCATCCTCTGCCTGTTGGTTACGCTCCAGAGCAAGCACAGCATCAGACAGATGTGCAATAGATGCAGACCCACGCAGATGTGACAAAGTAATCTCACGACCGTCCTCGTGTCCACGATCACCAGCGGGGCGGCGAAGGTGTGATACAAGAAGCAAACCAATCTGCGTCTCCTCAACCAGAGAGCGTAGCTTGGTCATAAGAATGTCGATAGACTTACGCTCATCGCCGTTGTCTTCCTGACCGGACACAAGGATAGAAAGGTGATCAAGAATAATCCACTTGGTATTGAGTGCCTTTGCCATGTACCGCACACGGTTCAGAATCTCATCGTTGTCCATGCTACCAAAGTGATCGAACACATAGAACCTGCCACTACCAAGCGTCTTCTCTTGCCAATCGTCAAGCTGTTCTTGTGTGTACTGATCACGAATCTCTTTGATGTATAGCCGTGCATTAGCTTCGACACTCATGAGATTGAACGCAGTCTGCTTGGTGTTCTCCTCCATAGCAAGGACGCCAATGTTCTCCTCAGTATTGTGCATCAGGTGATACATTAGTTCACGCATGATGCTGGACTTGCCCATCCCTGCGCCAGAGGTGAACGTAAGGAGTTCTCCGGTACGCATACCATAAGTCTTCTCGTTCAGCTTCGGCCATGGATACGGACAGGTCTGGTTGTGCGTCTCCTCGTACAGGCTGCGGCCAAGGTCAGCAAGGTTAATAATACCTGCTGGTGTGTAGGTCTGTGCGTTCCACCATGTCTGTACAAACTTCTCACGCTGACCGATCTTCAGATACTCGTTGGCATCCTTGAGTTCAAGGTTCATAATCTTACACTTGTTAGGCTCAAACAGTTTTGCCACGGCCTGTTGTGCGTCCTTACCTTGCTGGTCATTATCAAAGCAGAGAACCACGGTGTCGAACTTATTGAGATAGTCCAACGCCTGACGGCAGTTCTTCAGCGCAGACTGTGCGCCATTCTTGATGGAAACCACCGGCCACTTCGATCCAAGAAGTTGGTATGCGCTCATGGCATCAAGCTCGCCCTCACATACGGTAATAAACTTACCCGCCTGACCGAATACGTTCTGACCAAACAGCCCCGCCTCGGACAGATTACCCTCTGACCAGAACTGCTTGTCGCTGGTGCGGCGGAACTTTGTGCCGATGTGGTTGCTGTCCTTGTCATAATACTTATACATGTGTTCGGTGATCATGTTGCCATCCTTGGCAACCGATACACCATAACGCTTACATGTTTCCGTCGTGATCTTACGATCAGGTATATCAGAAATAATAAAGTTCTTGGGTTTCTGGTTCATGTTCACGATCTTCTTTGGTGCGGGGGTGTGTTGCATTCGGTTTCCATTCTTGTAGGGTTTGGCGGTATCGCAGCTAAAACATTTCGTACCCCAATCATAGTACGCCAGTGCGTCTGACGAGCCACAGTCGGGACAGGGTTGGTGTGTTTTGTTTTCCATAAACTTCTCCAAATTAATTGAGCCTTAGTAGTTTCGTAGAAACTCTACTACTAAGACTCAATTAAGTTTACCATTTACCTTTGCTGTGTTTGTGTAGTTCAGAAGATATTTCTTTTCGCTGTGCAGCTAACTCCCTCTCCAATGATATCAATGTTTCAATTTTATCCACTCTTTCAAGGCCACGCCATGCTGCCTTGAATGATGTTTCAATCTTGCCTCGTGTCTTTGGTTTATATACTTCAATAAGAACTTCCATATCTTTATCCTTTTTGGATTTCATAAACTCCTCGTGCAGGTTTTTGGGTAAGATACTGAACGAGGCTGGTTCTGTTTCGTAGTTCGTCCTCGGCTTCTTTTTTCGTGCGAAAATTTTGAACAACCACATCACCAAACTCCTTCTTCAATACTAGCTTCCACATAACGCACTCCATGACACAGGGAAAAGTTTATTCATATGAGTATCAATGTCCTTTGCAATCGCTCTTGTTTCTAGCTGTGCATCTTTGGCGTTACGTAACTTGACAACTCTAGCGAAAGCCATAAGTGTACCAGACCAGTACCATTCTGTCAAGAGGCTTTGTGGTAATATTGCTCTGGCTTGTTCGGCACAGACGCCTGTATCTATCATTGCTTTGTAGGCATCAGCGCAGTGACGCTCTGCATCAGCAAACATATGATCCATCACAGACTGTGACGCCACTTTTTTTCTGAGCGAACCCTGCTTGATATCGTCTGACGCTTGTCGCCAGTAGTCAGGCTTCCAGAACTCTGGCTCTGTCTTGATGTAGCGACGACTGACCTCGTTCCAGACCAGACCCACCTGATGCTTCATCAACTGACGTGCCACAAAGACAGGAGCTTTGATCCTGAATTGTGCAGAGGCATGACCAAATGGTGTCCAGTGATTATGCTTTGCCAGATACTGTATCAGTTTGGTGTCTCCGTCTGACAGTTCCTTGCTCTCTTTATTAAAGCTAACTCTTGCTGCGTTGACCACAGATAGATCACTACCCATGTGATCAATCAGTTCAACTGTCATCGTAGGCTTCCTCCCAGATATTATCTATAAAACTTTCTTTGTCATCCATTATTTCGTCAGCCTCTAGTCGGGCCAGACGCTTGGCCTCCTTGTCGTTGTAGCCTTCAGACTTGTACTGTCCCACCAGTGAACGGAAGAGTTCTTTCCGCTCTTTCTGCCAAAGGTTTCTACTCATTAGTCTAAATCCTCTAGGTCTTTAAAAAATTGTTCTCTATCATTAACGCTATTAACATTATATCCTGACTCTTTCATTAGCTGCCAGACTTCTGTAGAATATCCAAGACTTTTTCTTAGAACGTCTTCTTTCTGTAGACGGTGCCAATCAAAGTCGTAAACTTTTGTCATCGTGTTCCACCCATTTGGTGTTTGCCTCTGTTTGTTTTGCTTTGGCTAACTCTTCTCTTAGTTCTTTAATAGTATTTTCCTGCTCTCTAACTATTCCTTTCAGTTGTTTAACATGAGTGTTAAGGGTTTCCCAAGCAGACTGTAGTTGTTTTTCAGGCACATTATACTCCTATCAGTTACGAGTGTCAACATAAAATATGTGGCTACCAACCTGACCTAACACCATGAAGTCTTCATCGACTGACCAGTACGGTGTGACATAGGCAGCATGATAGTGCGTGGCACCTGCTGTCTGACTGAGAACAGCACCCTGTAAGGCAAGCTCCGCTGCGCTAACGGACTCCTGATATGCACCAACATTAGCTATAGTTTCAGGCTTACCGTCACACCAGTACGAGAACTGGCACTTGTTTCGTATTGGTTTACCTTTCCACTTCTTACTTTGATGTACTACATCACAGATATTATCTGGATAACGGTGCGACTCAACCCTTGTAAGGATAACATTAGCCACAGCAAGCTGCGCAACAAAGGATTCTGAACGTGCTTCAAAGTATACTGCTTCAGCAAGACATGATAACTCGTCAGCCTTGGCAGTAATACTTTTAACACTTACTAAAAAGATAGCCAATAAAACAATCATAATAAACTTCATTGTAACTTCTCTATCTTTATATTAAAGGGAAAGCCAGTAGATAATTCACGAATACCATGACACATCAGATAAGCAACAGCATCTTCATAGTGTTCAAAGACATATAGCTTTTCTTTCTCTTCATCTATCATAGCATCAAAGTTATCTATATCTAAGACAACATCATCTTCTGACTGAGTTATAATATACATTACATTACTCCTGAAAATAATATATCAATAAGTATTCTTATAAAATCTAGGTTCATCGTCCTTGTCCCCTATATTTTTTCCAGTTAAGTTTCTTGTGTTTGTTTTTGGGACGGGATAAATTTCCCGCCCCTATTGATGTACGCTTCTTGATCCGATGCAGTGTCGGGTCGTACTTGTTGTCTGTCTTCTTAGACATTTTCAAGTTCTTTCCAGTAGGTTGAATCCATCATCTTCCGCACTTTTTCTTCACGAATAACTCTAGTATTTTCTTTTGGTACGTGCGTAGACCATGCCGTAGCAGCCTGATACGCAGTCCAGAGTGTACCTTCGGTGCGCTCTCCGTACTTCTCATAGTTACCACGCCCAATCAAGTGGCGGTTCTCTTCGTCAAAGGTCTTCATCAGGTTGGACAGCATCACCTTGTTAGGCACCTGTGTTTTGGTCACGTTATCAAGACGCTTTGCCAGTGTGCTGCTAAACAGTTTAATAGCCTCACCTCTGGACACAGGAGTATTGTACCAACCACGCATCTTATTTATACCAGCGTTCGCAATGTAGTCTGATGCTGCCCTGATCTTACCAGCAAAGCTAGGCACAGAGAAGTTCTTGGAGTGACGACCATAGACATACGCCAGCTTGTTACCATCAACCAGAGTATTATAACACGCAGCACGAAAGAAACCCATCATGCCGTTGTTAGCCCATGTCCTGTTGTGGCTGGTGCGGAACTTGAACTGTGGCGTGACCGTATCATTCCTTCCATCTATGGTTGCAGCTTCGGCATTGAACTTGGCAGTAAGTTCTAGCTGTTCGCCGTTGCCAATCACATTGGTTTGGAACTCGGCCTCATCAAGATTAATACCCGACATACTGATAGCTTCTTCAAGGTTCTCCACGATATCAAGATATTGTACAGGCTCATAGCTATCAGACACAATAGCTATGGGTTGCTTAGTATCAACACGTCGAAGACCAACACCCAATGAGGGGTCAATCTTCCCCCCGTCAATGCCTCCAAAGTTAGGGTTGAACGCACCAAGGTCAAACTTCTCTACACGAAAGTTAAGTACATCATGGTTAAACATTTTGGTTCTCTTTCATCTTTAGGTTGAAACGAATTTGGTGTAGTTGTTGAATACACTGTGACAATTTGTCACTATCTTTGAGTTTTACTAAACCATTTAATTGTAGCTGGCTTAGTATCTCTAGTGTCTCCTCTATTGCTTCAAGAGTGTTCATCGCCCCAATCCCTGTATCCATCTGTTACAGATTGAAGCTCATGTTCTAGCCATCCATTGAGTTCTTCAATATCAATCTCCTCTGGCTTTGTATCAAAGGCAATAAGTTCCATGTACTCCTCTACCATTGGACGGCACCATTCGTCACCGCCATAGTTAAGAAACTTCTGGACATCTTCGATGTCTTTGAACTCAGGAACATTCATGTTACTCTCCTCCAAGTTGAATATCTTTTAATGTATACTCTGCAAGTATACCATTAAACGTATTAGAAATCAAGCACAATCCGTTTAGCACGGACGGTGCATTAGTCATAGTAAAAACCATAGCCGCCATCAGGGATTGCTCGGCTATTTCCAGATCGTCTTTGTCCTCCTGTTGTAGCAGTGTTAGTTCGCTGTAGACTTGATCGAATACTTTCATTTCCATATTCTTGTTCCTCTATTATATCATACCATGCGTTCATTTATAATAATCCAATGTTAGTTCCTCATCTTCTATGATATCTTGAAGAGTGAACAGGTTATAAATCTCACAGTCATCCCAATCGTGAACCTTTCGTAGCTCACAGTTAGGTTTTTCTGTGTGGTTTAGGTAGCCACCGATGGGTGTTCTAATCAGACCATAGAACATGGGTACGTTGATATGTGTTGCACCCAAGTCTGTCTCTGCCGGGATGTCCATCGTGGCAAACACGCCCAGCCCCTCTATATCGCTTTCTCCTATCGTTATCTCTTCTGGTAAGGGCTTGTAATAAAAGGGATTATAGTCAGGCAGTATCATCTTTATTTACCTCAAAAAATGGATCAAATACAACTAAGGTATGTCTATATTCTTTAGCAGCCTTTTTAGTTTTGTGGTATGTAATTTGTCCATCAGAGTGTTGGACTTTCCATTTTCTACCCTCTTTAGAGATAATTCTAAAACGCTCATTCATTATGCTGCTCCTTTCATTTCACAAGCCATGCCAATCGTATACCAGATTGGCTCCGGTGTGAAGTTCCAACGTGCCATGTATGACTTCTCTCTAATGTAGTAGTTACGATAACCCATGATGGAATCGCCCTCTATCTTACAGTAGTCAGGCATACACTGTGGCGGTTCGGTTAAGCCTGTCTCAATGCCTTGAAAGCCTTCGTTCAAAGAGCTTGGCAATACATATAAATAGTCGCCCAACCTGACTTGACTGCCGTGTATTTTATCATACCGTTTGGTGTACTCCTTACATAGTTCCTGAAACAATTTATTCAACCAGAAATAATTACCTGCCGACTCTCTGGCCCACACAGCAGACGGGTGGTTCTTGTGCGTTGCTTTATATAAACCTATACGATCTGCCCACTCGTCACCGTCCAGTACACGATGTGCTGTGCTTAGTAGCTGTGCATATTCCAAGATCATCTTGACTACGTGCTTGTCACAGTGCATCTCAGCGCACCTCTTTGGGTCTTTGTCTAGATAGAATATGTTCATTCTTCAGTCTCCGGTTTTGTTGGTGGCTTGTCGGCGAAGTAGGTTTCTTGTATCCACTTATAGTGTTCCGGTGTTCCCGGTTTCGGTGGCTTTACCATGCCCGGCATGTTCATATCATACAAGTCTACTTGTCTCTTTAGCCAATCATAGTTTTCTTTACTCATTAGTTATCTCCGGTTTAACGTCCTTCTTCTTATTGGGAAGGATACGGTTACGATATAGGTATTGTTCTAATACCTTTGCATGGGGGTTGCGCTTCACTCCATGTCCACGCTTGGACTTCCCCAACCTTTGCTTTTCTTTTCTTGCCATTCTTTACACCCCTCTACGTATGCCTCATATCTGGCATCACGTTTCTCTCTATCATACCACCAGTCTGGCATCACATTGTAGGATAGCTGTTGTAGCTGGTCCCATTCATATTTAGATAACATAGACCTGATCCTTTTTCAGCCATTCCAGTTGAAGCATAGCTATATCATATGCCTGTGCTGGTGTCAAGTTTTGCAAAGAATATATCGTGTGGGTAAGACCAGATTTTTCACCCGTAGTCTTAATCTTCTTACGAGTTCTGGTGTCCCACGATATCTTCCACTTGTCACCACCAAGTTCTATCTCTACAAAATCAACCGTTGTCATGCTCTACCTCCAAATTAGGTGTGAAGCCTTTGTCTGTGAACAAAGTTAATTCAAAGTCTTTGTTAGCTTGATCCGTGACAGTCACAACTATGGTTTTAAACTCATCAAAGTCTACTGATTTTACTTTGATATTATTTACGTCATGTATTCTAAGTCCGTTCATTAGTTCATCTCCAGCCATTCTGATTCAGTTCTACGTGCAGCTTCTCTGTAGGTTTCAAGGTCGCCTTTCGGCCACCCATCCAACTCCAGATACTCCACCCACATATCAAAGATATTTTCTTTCAGCATTTCGTTTTCATGGTTACTCATTTATCTTCACCTCCGACTCAGTTTCTATCCACACTTTAGCGCCACAACTCAGCGGCTTGTCAGGACTATATACTATTTTGCATGGTCCGTCAACATAAACTTCGTGAGCGTAGTTATTATCTTTGTATGTCTTCACGGTTATCACTGGCTCACGTTCGCCACTTTTGGCATTGCTTTTGATAACGTGTTGGTTTATGTGGATAACTTTCTTCATGTCGATCTCCTATAATTAATAGGTGTTATACAGTATCGTAAGATACTCTACTGTATAACACCTATTAAGTTAGCTATCATTTGTCCATGATTCGCATTATCTCATTGTACATATCCACACGCTTCGCCAGCATATTAAACTGGTGACGGGTATGGCATAAGTTATTGAGAAACTTATCAAAATTGAAACACTTCACTGCCAGAGCTTGAAGCAAAGCCTCTTGAAACTGTTGCTTGCGTAGTGTCCTGCGAGTTAGTGGACGGTACAGGGAGGCATGTTCAAGCCTACGCAGCTTTGACAAAGTATCTTCAACGTGGTTACGATTAAGTGGCCCAAACGGTAGGCGTCCTTCCTTGAACTCTTTGTTGCCACCATCCTTTGTAGAAAAATGTCTTGATGTTTGGCCGTTGAAGATGGCAATCAGGACACCATGCGTTACGTTGTTTGCATCATAATACTCAAGATACCTTTTGTATACATCTGAAACCGCCGGATCATCCTCCTGCGTTGCCCAGTATTTAGCAAAGTTTGCCAGCGTCCAATTACTTTTGTTGGTGTTAAGGGCAATGGCAATGGCTCCAGCATCTTCGTCCTCCACCATGATAACATACTTGGTGATTTGAAGTGTGGTTGCCGCCTTATCACGATGCTGACCATCAATGATACGCCCATCTTTTGTTATTATAATTGGAATACAATTCAGAAAGTTTCGTTTCTCCATGCTTTCAGCAATGCGTTGTACGTTTAACGGCTTTATATCTCTGTTACCTTGAATTTTTCCAAGGTCATCGTAGCCTTCGTCACCGGGATTTAGTGCATAGATAACATTAACTTGCTGGCTTTTCTTAAATTTAAACATTAGTCTGGTCCTTTGGTTTAGGTTGATTTAGTTACTAGCTACTACTGACGCTTTCTTTTTACTTGTACCGTGAGCGGGGAAGCCCACTACTACATTGCGATCCCACTTCTCACATAACATGCATGACGCACATGACACGTCCTCTTTGTAAGTAGCAGGACATACCACAACCTTCCTACCTTTAGGTGTAACAGTGTTGGTTGTCTGCTCTATCGGCAGTACAGTTGCCACCGGAGCTATGTCAAGATCGCATAGCTGGTCTGCATGTTCAAGATTATTAGCCGACACATTAACAGTGAAGCCTAAGTGGTTCATCATATTGACAGTTATGGCGTTCTGGAAGTTGTCCAATACGTCATAGTGTGTGTATGTAAACCCACGCTTGCCCTCATTAGCTTTGGCAAGTTCCACGCACTTGGTACTGTCAAGGTCTTTTGTATCGCCCGGCAGATCACCAGCTTGATTGTGTCGCCACTTGCTACCAGCGGGCAGGTCTTTGATCTTGCCAAGAAATGTAGGCCAATCGTCGCCACGCTCACCTTTGGTGACTTTGAGCCAGTGCAGCTTCAGCGGTCCACTCTCTGCATAGCATCCGTTATCTCTGAACGGACATGCGCTAGGACAAGTTGTCGCAGTGCTAGTCGTCACCGCCATCTTGCCTACCTTGGCATTCTTTGATTTAGGCGTAATGTGAAACATTTATTTCCTCCAGATAATCTTCGGTTTCAAAGTAACGAACATCGGCGTCAGTGGTAAAGGCATCTTTATTTTTAATGCCTTCCGCAATCCGCCTGTTAAGTTCGCTACGCTGTTCAACAGTCAGTTCTTCAACGTAGTTGATAGTCATAGATTTTCTCCATAGTTTGCACATAAAATAGGGAACCTGCGACATAGTGTCGCCACAAGCCCCCTATCTCTGTATAAACTAAGCAGCCTTCGCTACAAGTTCTGCTACAGCCCTAGCAGTGCGCTCCTTAGACTTCAGAACCTTGAGCAACTGCCTAGCAATCACCCGCTGATGGTCCCGCATACGTCCGCCTTCGACAGACTTGCGATGCCGTGCAAGCTTCGCTACAGCCCGGTCGAACTTGCCCCATGAACCAATGGGGACAATTTCTTCGATCAGCTTTTCAAGCTTGGGATCGGCATAAAGATTGTACTTGCCACGGCGTTCGGTGTGCTGAATTGCAGGAGTTGTCATAGTATTTTTCCTT
>MDTD01196936.1_pt1 | contig 21992 bp, 23 predicted proteins | sample 811221 | NCBI WGS metagenome assembly MDTD01 (sample SAMN05326646, study PRJNA326480) | marine metagenome | isolation source: seawater | place: Pacific Ocean: South West | collected 2011 | reverse complement strand
TGGGAATCGAACCCACACTTCCGAAGAAACTGGATTTTGAATCCAGCGCGTCTACCAGTTCCGCCACCAAGGCAAATTGCGACCGCAAATGTAGGAATTTATTTGCCCCCTAGAAAACAAAAAGTAAGTTAGAATTTACACAAGCACACAAAAAAATCATACATTTGCACCCCTGTAAAATAAGAGATTAGCCAAAATGGCAAAAGTAAAAATAGAAGCGAAAATTTTTGGGTGTTCCCAAAGCATGAAACTCGCAGAGCGCATTGCTGATGAGTTTGGTGCCAAACTGGGGAATGTGATTTTCTCTCGTTACAGCGATGGTGAATTCCAGCCCTCCTTTGAAGAATCTATACGTGGAAGTCGAATTTTTATCATTGGCTCCACGCACCCAAGTGCAGAAAACCTGATGGAAATGTTATTGATGCTAGACGCTGCCAAGCGTGCTTCCGCAAGACATATTACCGCTGTTATGCCGTATTTCGGTTGGGCAAGACAAGATCGTAAAGACAAGCCAAGAGTGCCTATTGGTGCTAAGCTAATTGCCAAACTTTTAGAGTCGGCGGGGGCAACACGTATCATCACCATGGATCTTCATGCTGATCAAATTCAAGGGTTTTTTGAAAAGCCTGTAGATCATCTATTCGCTTCCTCTTTGTTTTTGCCTCATATCAAATCTCTGAACATTGACAACCTTACCCTCGCTTCTCCGGATATGGGTGGTGCTAAGCGTGCTTATGCCTATGCAAAGTTTTTGGAAAGTGATGTTGTGATTTGTTACAAACAACGTAAAAAGGCAAATGTAATTTCTCACATGGAGCTCATTGGAGATGTCAAAGGGAAAAACGTAGTCCTAGTCGATGATATGGTCGATACTGCTGGAACGCTAACCAAGGCAGCAGATATGATGATCGAGCGTGGAGCACTTAGCGTTCGAGCTGTATGCACACACCCACTCCTTTCTGGAGAGGCCTATGAGAGAATCGAACAATCAGCACTGACCGAATTAATAACAACGGATACTATTCCGCTGAGAAAAGAATCTAAAAAAGTGAAAGTGCTCAGCTGTGCTGAGCTATTCGCACAAGTGATGCACAATGTTCATCACAACAAATCGATTGCGAAAAAATTTATCATGTAATCTATTTTAAATATAAACTATGAAGTCAATTACGATCAAAGGATCTAAAAGAGAAAGCGTCGGCAAGGCATCGACCAAAGCCCTACGTAATGCTGAGAAGGTTCCTTGCGTGCTCTACGGAGGAGGCAATGCCATACATTTCTCAGCTGATGAATTGTCATTTTCCAAACTCGTGTATACAAGCAAAGCACATACCGTTGTGATTGAACTTGAAGATGAGAGTTTTAATGCCATTCTACAGGATATTCAATTTCACCCCGTTTCCGATAAAATTCTCCATGTAGACTTTTACCAGCTTTTTGAGGATAAAGAAATTTCCATGGACATCCCTGTTGATTTTGTTGGACAAGCCCCTGGCGTTAAATTAAGTGGTGGGGTACTCAGTAAAAACAAGCGGAAGCTTCGTGTGCGTGCATTACCCTCCTACTTACCAGATAGCATAACTGCTGATATTTCGAATTTAGAAATCGGAAATAAGTTGTATGTGACCGATGTTGCTGACGAGAAGTACACTTTTCTTCATCCCGATAATACCGTTGTTTGCCAAGTGCGCAATTCACGTGTTTCCCTCAAAACTGAAGAGGAAGTAGTCGAAGGAGAAGAAGGTGATGAAGCAGCTGAAGGTGAAACTGCTCCAGCAGCTGATGGCGCAAGCACTCCAGCAGAAGGCGGAGAAGACGCTTAATTCGATCAACTTATATGATAAGCATCCCAGCAGGCTTCTGCTTGGGATGCTTTTTTTATTTTTACAAAAAAAAGATGCCCTTTTGGCCTTTTAAGCGAAATCAACAACAGTCAATGAATACATTCCTTATCGTTGGTTTAGGTAATATTGGTATCGATTATCAAAACACCCGTCACAATATTGGATTTACTGTACTGGACGCATTGACAAAACAAGTTGATATTTCATTTTCAACCCTGCGCTATGGCGATGTGGCAGAAATGAATCACAAAGGAAAAAGGCTTGTCTTGCTCAAACCGAGTACGCTCATGAACAGAAGTGGCAATGCTGTACGATACTGGATGAAACAGCGCAAGGTTAATTGCCAAAATATTCTTGTCATTACTGATGATGTCCATTTGGATTTTGGCTATTTGCGTATCCGCAAACAAGGCTCGGATGGTGGGCATAACGGACTTCGAGACATACAGGACAAATTGGGATCCAATCAGTACCCTAGACTTCGTGTTGGGATTGGAGCAAACTTTAGCAAAGGGCGTCAGGCAGATTTTGTACTATCCCCCTGGAATACTTATGAAAAACGCATGCTTCCGACAATTGTTGACCGAGCGACAAAGGCAGTGGTTGACTTTGCAACCCAAGGTCTTGAAAAAACAATGAACCTTCATAATGGACAAATTAACTAAAAGCGAATGAAAACCATTCACGGCATAGAGAATTTTCCTGCTGATGAAGCGTCAATTGTGACAATTGGCACTTTTGACGGAGTTCATTTGGGTCATCAACAAATTCTCAAACAGTTGATTGATACAAGTCGGAAATCAAAATTAAAAAGTGTTTTGCTGACCTTTTTTCCACATCCCAGAATGGTCCTACAACCCGATATTTCCATGTGCCTTATTCAGACGATTCAAGAGCGTGAAAAAGCCCTTCAAAAAACAGGATTAGACTATTTAGTCATTCATCCGTTTTCCACAGAATTTTCAAGACTAAGTGCCGATGATTATGTCAAGCAAATTCTTGTTGAACAACTCAATGTGCGAAAAGTAGTTGTGGGTTATGATCATCGTTTTGGACGCAATCGAACAGCAAGCTTGGAAGACATGTATCATTACGCTGATATACATGAATTTGAAGTTATCGAAATAAATGCCGAAAAAATTGAATCAACAGCCGTGAGTTCGACCAAAATACGAAAAGCAATCGACGAAGGAAACATCGAACTTGCCAACACCTACCTCGGTCATTCGTTTACCATTGAAGGCATGGTGATTGATGGGGATAAAAGAGGTCGTGAACTGTCTTATCCCACTGCAAATATCGATTTGCAAAACCAACATAAAATCGTGCCTAAGCAAGGCGTTTATCTAGTCAAATCGAAATTGAAAGGCCGTGTGGTTTATGGCATGATGAATATCGGAACGAAACCCACTTTTGACACAACGATGCCAAGCATCGAAGTACACTTTTTGGATTGGAATGGCAATCTCTATGGGCAAGCGGTTCAAGTGGAGTTGCTCAAATGGGTTAGAGAGGAGAGAAAATTTAGCTCAGTCGAAGAATTACAGACACAAATTCAAGCAGATGAGCAATATTGCCGTTCATCCATTCCCACTTAGCATGTAAGCAATAAATAAAGTTTTACTTTTGCATAAAATCATTTTCCAATGCTCGACCTTTCGGTAGTCCGTACACAGAAAAAGCAAGTCATTGCTGCGCTTGAAAAGCGAGGAATCGATGCCCGTACTCTAATCGATAATGCCCTTGTGGCGGATGAGAAGCGTCGTGGACTCCAAAGTACACTTGATCAAAAACTCGCTTTGGCGAATTCTTTAGCCAAAGAAATTGGTGAGTTGTACAAAAGTGGAAACCCGCAACAGGCCAGTCATAAAAAGGAAGAATCCGTTGCCCTCAAAACGGAAACCAAAACATTACAAACTCAACTCGCAGAGTCGGAAAGCGCCCTGCACAAGTTATTGTGTAGTATTCCAAATGTCCCCAACTCCTTAGTACCTGATGGGCAAAGTGAGGACGATAATGAAGAGGTTTTTCGAGCAGGTGAAGTTCCTACCCTCAACAAAAATGCACTTCCTCATTGGGAGTTGGCTGCCAAATACGGATTGATCAATTTCGAGCTTGGTAATAAAATCACAGGAGCCGGTTTTCCTGTCTATACAGGAAAAGGAGCTAAACTACAACGTGCTTTGATTAGTTTTTTTCTCGATCAAAATACCGCTGCAGGTTATGAAGAAGTACAGGTTCCTCATCTTGTCAACGAACAATCTGGATTTGGGACTGGACAACTTCCCGACAAAGAGGGGCAAATGTATCATGTTGGTGCGGACAACCTCTATCTGATCCCCACTGCTGAAGTACCCATCACCAATTTGTTTCGAGATGAAATTGTCAATGCAAATGATTTACCCATCACAAAAACTGGCTATACTCCCTGTTTCCGTCGCGAAGCGGGAAGTTACGGGTCTCACGTTCGTGGGCTCAACCGTTTGCACCAGTTCGACAAAGTCGAGATTGTACGTCTCGAACATCCTGAAAAGGCCTATGAAGCACTCGATCAGATGGTTGAGCATATCAAAGGGATTCTCGAACAGCTCGAACTACCCTATCGAATCCTTCGTTTGTGTGGGGGCGATCTTGGGTTTACTTCTGCATTAACTTACGATTTTGAAATCTATTCTACTGCGCAAGAACGATGGCTTGAAGTGAGCTCTGTATCCAACTTTGAGAGTTATCAATCCACGCGCCTAAAGCTTCGTTTTAAAGATAGTGACGGTAATCGGAAATGGGTACACACCCTAAACGGTAGTGCGCTTGCCCTTCCGCGCATCATGGCTGGACTTCTAGAAAACCATCAATCTGAAAACGGCATTCGCATTCCAAATGCGCTGGTTTCATATACTGGCTTTGACTTGATTCGCTAATCGGTTGTATGCATATTCTCAATATCACCTTTAGTGTTGACCCATCTGTTGAAGAGGGTTTTGTTTCCGCTGTTCAACAGCAAATTATTCCCAAACTAGACCACAAGAGTTCATTATTGCGCATACATAGTGATGCCAACACCCATCCGACATTTGGACTTCAAATCGAGTTTGAATCCGTAACAGCAATCCACGATTTCAAATGCACCGCATTGGACAGCATCTACCAACAACTCCAAACTTCATTTCCCAATAAGTGGGTAAGCTTTGATACAGAACTCGAAAAACTAACCCCTTGAGTGTTCGACCAAAAAAGCATCTCGGTCAGCACTTTTTGACCGATCTGAATATCGCACAAAATATTGCGGGAGCTCTCACTGGGGTGGGCTACAAAGACGTTTTGGAGGTTGGACCTGGCATGGGCGTACTCACCCAGTATCTACTCCAAAAGGATTACACCATTCATGCCATTGAAGTTGATGAAGAATCCATTGATTACTTACAAAACAACTATCCCAAATTGAAATCCAATCTTGTTTTTGGAGATTTTCTGAAATCAGATTTGGTCAATCAATTTCCGAGTCCCCTCGCAATTATTGGTAATTTTCCATATAATATCTCGTCTCAAATCTTATTTAAAACCATAGAAAATCGAGAGCGAATTCCTGAATTTGTCGGCATGTTTCAAAAAGAAGTTGCCGAGCGTATTTGTGAACCGCCTGGATCAAAAGCCTACGGCATACTGTCTGTATTGACGCAGAGTTTTTACGAAACAGAATATTTATTTAATGTCAACCGTTTTGTATTTAACCCTCCACCGAAAGTTGCATCAGCTGTTTTGCGACTGAAAAGAAAAGAGAATATCAAATTGGATTGTGATGAACGCTTATACTTCCAACTGGTCAAAACTGCCTTTCAGCAAAGGCGTAAAACCCTGCGAAACAGTTTAAAAACCTTTTCTTTACCTGCCAATTTAAAAGAAGACACTATCTTTGGACAGCGTCCTGAACAATTGGGCGTTTCGGATTTTGTTCGCATCACAAATTTGATTGCTCATGACGCCTTTTCAGCTTAGCGAAGAACTTCTAGAACAAGTCATCGGAGATATTGCCTCTGAAAATGACAAGGCACTTCAAACTCTTTTCAAAGAATATCACTACGCAGATTTAGCGGAAATTTTTGACGCCCTCCAAGTCGAACAAGCGGTGTATTTGTTCAAGTTGATTGACTCTGAAAAAACAGCAGACATGCTTACCGAGCTTGATGAAGATGTCCGAGAAAGTATTTTGGATGCGCTCTCTTCAGAGGAGATTGCAACCGAAATCAATGAACTTGATACCGATGATGCAGTAGATATCGTAGCGGAACTCCCCGTGGAAATCCGGAAAGAGGTAATCGACCAAATCTCAGACACAGAACACGCTGATGATATCCGTGAGCTCCTTGCTTACGATGAGAATTCTGCGGGTGGATTGATGGCCAAAGAATTGGTCTGTGTCAATCAAAACTGGACAGTTACACGCTGTGTGCGCGAAATGCGCATACAAGCACAAGAGGTCACTCGAGTTCATTCTATTTATGTCATTGATAATGAAAATGTATTGCTTGGACGGTTGTCCTTAAAAGATTTACTTACCGCAAATGAGAAAAGTAAAATCGCAAGCATTTATATTCCAAAGGTCGATTATGTACAAGTTGATGCGGACGGAGAGGAAGTAGCAAAAATCATGTCAAAATATGACTTGGAGGCAATCCCAGTTGTCAATGAAAACAAACAGCTCGTTGGAAGGATTACAATCGACGATATTGTTGATTTGATCAAAGATGAAGCAGAAAAAGACTATCAGCTCGCAGCGGGAATTTCCTCTGATGTTGAAGCCGACGATTCCATTCTTCAACTGACTAAAGCAAGACTCCCGTGGTTGGTTTTAGGTTTGATTGGAGGTCTTGGAAGTGTGTTTATCCTAGAGGGGTTTGAAAGTTTTATGAATCACCCATCCTATAAAGCACTATTCTTTTTTACACCCCTGATTGCAGCCATGGCTGGCAATGTTGGCGTTCAATCATCTGCAATCATTGTTCAGGGTCTTGCGAACGATGTGGTCAAAGGTAGTCTTCTCAACCGCTTACTCAAAGAAGTTGGTCTCGGACTCATCAACGGAGGTGCACTCTCACTACTCGTCATCTTGTTTGGAGTTGCCACGCAACAACCCATCGATGTCAGTTTGACAATCGCATTGTCGATGCTTTGTGTGATTATTGTCTCCGCGCTGATCGGCACCTTCGTGCCTATCGTATTAAATCGAAGGGGAATCGATCCAGCAATTGCGACAGGACCATTTATCACCACAAGCAATGACATCTTTGGAATCTTTCTCTTTTTTTATATCGCCAAGTGGTTATTGGTTTAATTCCAAATATCAACAGTCATGCGTGTTCTCCATCTAGACAGTAACCATGATATCCTAGCGCAAGGATTGAGCAAACTCGGTTGTACCAATGTGTTTAATTTCAAAAGCAACAAGGAAGACATCATGGCCAGCATTGAAAACCATGATGCCATTGTTATTCGCAGTCGTTTTCCAATCGACAAAGCGTTTTTGGATACAGCTCATCATCTTCGTTTTATCGCTCGTGTGGGGTCGGGTCTTGAAAATATCGATGTGACATACGCAAAGTCTATAGGGATTGAGATCATTTCCTCTCCAGAGGGCAATGCCAATGCAGTTGGTAACCACGCACTGGCGATGTTGTTGGGACTGCTAAATAATCTTCCACAAGGCGCTAATGATATCGCCAATGGTAAGTGGGAACGAGAAGGCAATCGAGGAGAAGAACTCGACGGGAAAACAATTGGACTCATTGGCTATGGTCATACTGGAAGTCATTTTGCCAAAAAACTTCAGGGATTTGATGCCAAAGTATTGTGTCATGATATCCTACCCAATAAAGGTGATGATAATGCGAGGCAAGTTTCCTTAGCAGTCTTACAATCGGAAGCTGATATTGTGAGTTTGCATCTGCCACAAACACCGGAAACCGAAGCATTTATCGATATGGATTTTATCAATCATATGGCAAAACCCTTTTGGCTAATCAATACTTCAAGAGGAAACCAAGTAGTTATTGATGACCTATTGGAAGCAATGGAAAATAAAAAAATTAAAGGGGCAGGTTTGGACGTGCTCCCCTATGAAAAATCATCTTTTGAACAAATCGACCACAACCCTCAACTACAACAACTCATCGACAACCCGCATATATTACTCAGTCCGCACGTTGCAGGATGGACGCATCAAAGTAAAGAACGACTTGCGCAAGTTATTGTCGATAAGGTAAAAGAACGTTTTTTTAAACGAAATTAAAACCGAGTAACTTAACCTCGTCTTTACAAGCAAAATTCTATCAGTTATTATTTTTATGCCAATGAAAAACATCCTTATTTTATGCACAGGTAATTCTTGTCGAAGTCAAATCGCTCATGGCTATTTTGCTCATTTTGGGAAGCAAAATCTAAAGGTATATTCCGCGGGTATCGAAACGCATGGTGTCAACCCTAAGGCAATTGCAACAATGGCGGATGACGGAATAGACATTTCTGGGTATACGTCAAATCACGTCGATGAGTATCTCCACATTCCGTTTGATTACATTTTAACAGTATGCGATCACGCACAAGAAAACTGTCCCTTTATTCCGAGTCAGACAGCCCTTCGGATTCATCATAACTTTACAGATCCCTCCAAGTTGGTTTCAGAAAACGCGGAAGAAATCAAAGCTGCATTTGCTGCGACTAGAGACGAAATCAAAAGGTTTACTCATGCCTTTGTGGAGCAACATCAAATCGGGGGTTAGCGCATCACCAATTGCATAGTCTCTTGGGTGCGTTGCTCGAGTAACAGTTCGTATTTATGCAGCAAAAAATCTGCGCTTTCAGCTTGAAAATGTCGAATTGTGTAGAGAGAAACACCTGCCATATGATCCACTTGAAATCGGCCGCGAAGCTCGTGGAGAAGTTCCTCCATTTTATTGAACTTATCAAAGACACAAACTGAAAAGCTAATCGCTGAATTTTGAATCAAATCAACTTTCATTTTATGCTTGTGCAACGTCGCAAAAATATCGCTGATGTTTTTTTCAATGATAAAGGAAAAGTCGAGTGATGATAGGCGGATTAGTGCCAAGTTATTTTTGACAATGAAACATGGGACATGTGGATCGATCGCAATCCCTTTACTCACTTTGGTTCCTTCGTTATTGGGATTAATAAACGATTTTACGTGAAGTGGAATCTCTTTGCGTTGCAATGGCTGAAGGGTTTTGGGGTGAATTACGGATGCCCCATAAAAAGCGAGCTCGATAGCTTCTTGGTAAGAGATATGATGAAGGAGCTGGGTAGATTCGAAATGACGTGGATCGGCATTGAGAACACCAGGCACATCCTTCCAAATGGTAACAGAATTTCCATTGAGACAATACGCAAAAATCGCTGCTGTATAATCAGACCCTTCACGGCCAAGCGTAGTCGTAAAATTGTTATCATCGCTTCCAATAAACCCTTGCGTGATATACAATCGGTTTGGGCTGACTTGCTCATTGATAGCGACCTCTGTCCGCGTCCAGTCCACGTTCGCATCTCGATAGCTTGCATCAGTTTGGATGCATTCTCTCGCATCAAGCCAATCAGCAGAAATGCCTTTTGAATTGAGATAGTGTGTGACGATTGTCGTTGACACCAGTTCACCTGTACTCACAACCTGATCATAGACAAAAGAGTAGTGCGGAGACTTGTTGTTTTTTAAAAAGGTGCGCAAATAATCAAAACGCCCCTTGACCTCATCATATACTTCGTGCTTGGGATGGTCAAAAATTTCATTCATAATTCCCAAATGATAATCGATAACTTCGTTGAGTTGCGACTCAGTCTTCTGGGAATCTTCAAAATAGACTTCGATTAGTTTTTCGAGGGCATTGGTGGTTTTTCCCATGGCTGACACCACAATCAGGGTATTTTCATGACCCGTTTGTTCCAGTACACGATACATATTGTGTATCCCATCGGCATCTTTGACCGACGCTCCTCCAAATTTAAATATCCGCATCAGGGTATTGATTTATAAAATGAGAAATTTCGTTTTCGCCCATTTGCGCCGTGCGCCAATCGGACAATACTTTGGCACCTGTTTGTTCGTAAAAATCGATTGCAGGTTGGTTCCAATCCAAGACTGCCCACTCAATTCGTTTCACACGAAGGGAAGCGGCATAATGGATAAATCGTTTGTATAAGGCAAATCCAACTCCTTTGCCGCGATGCTGTTCTTGTACGATTAAGTCCTCAAGATGCATGGTTTTGCCTTTCCAAGTTGAATAGCGTGGGTAACCCAATGCCATTCCAATAATTTGTTTGTCTTCCTCAGCTACAAAACACACAAAAGCCGGCTGCTCGCCAAAGCCATCCCGAACAAGCTCCTCTTTGGTGAGTACTACTGCTTCGGGCTCGCGCTCAAAAGTAGCAAGCTCCTGAATAAGCGATAAAATCGCTTCTGTATCCTCAACAGTAGCTTGGCGAATACAAACCTGATTTTTCATGGGCGCAAAGGTAACAATAAGCAGAATATGGCTACAAATGCAGGATGGAATCTTTTTGGGATTTGTATTTGGGCTATCGTAAGAGTTTGTATCATTGCAAAAAAAATTGGATTGAATCCATTTGGCAAATTGAGTAGTGCGCTGACAAGTGCACAAACTCAACAGCTTTACAACCACATTGAGGCGAGCGAAAAAGTCAGTATTTCAGGTCTCGCGGGCTCTTCCTATGCCTTTTTAGTCGCTACTCTTTTTGAACAAAGTACAAAGCATCTGCTTTGGGTACTTGAGGACAAAGAGGAGGCAGCATATATGCACAACGATCTCGAGCGATTGTTGCCCAATCATCAGGTGCTGTTTTATCCTGCTAGCTATCGTCGCCCTTATGAGATCGAAGAAGTAGATAATGCCAATGTGATGATGCGTGCTGAAGCCCTCAAATGGTGTAGTCATGCCAAACAACCAATCCTTCTTGTCAGCTATCCCGATGCCTTATTTGAACAAGTCATCACAAAAAAAGAGCTGCAGAAAAAAACCCTGACGATCAAAGTTGGTGAAAGTCTAGGTCGAGACCTTGTCAATGAGGCCTTGTTCGAATACGATTTTCAAAGAGTTGATTTTGTGTCCCAACCTGGTGAGTTTTCGGTTCGTGGTGGGATCATCGATATCTTTTCATTTGATAAAGATGAGCCCTATCGCATCGAATTTTTTGGAGACGAAATCGATCGAATCAATTGCTTTGATATAGAAACCCAACTGTCCACCAAGTCACTGCAAACTGTTGATGTTGTGGCACATTTGGAACACAAATTACAAAGTGAAGAACGTCAACCCCTCTGGTCATTTTTACACGAATCAACTACCTATCTAGTCCCGCGTATATCAAACGTTTGTTCTGTTTTGGACAAGCTTTATGAAAAGTCAATAAAGGCGCATGCAGACTTGGATAGCTCAATAGCGCACGCCAAACCTGAAGATTTGTTTGTGCGTGGTCAAGATTTTGAAAAAGCACTTGTCAACCGAACCACCGTTCATTTTGGAGGAGAGAAAACGTTAAACCACATCGCTTTTGACTGTCAGCCGCAACCGAGTTTTCATCGAAATTTTGAACATATTATTGAGCACCTGATCGAAAACCAATCCCAGGGCATTCGCAATCATATTTTCTTCAGTTCACAACCGCAAGCAGACCGTTTTCTTCGAATTGCTGATGAGTTGGCATCCGAAGATGTATTTGACGTTCATATTATGCCTCTTTTTCGCGGGTTTATCGATAGGCAAAACCAAGTGGCTTGTTACACTGACCATCAGTTTTTTGAGCGTCATCATAAGTTTAGGCTCAAAAATGGCTATGCCAAAAAGCAAGCGATTAGTCTTAAAGCGTTTAACAAACTCAGTGTTGGGGATTATGTGACCCATATCGATCACGGAGTTGGTCGGTTTGGAGGACTCCAACGGATAGAGGTTGAAGGAAAACAACAAGAAGCGATCAAACTGATCTATGGGGAACGCGATATTCTTTATGTCAGCATTCATTCTCTCCACAAAATCGCAAAGTATTCAGGGAAAGACGGTGCAGTTCCTAAAGTCTATAAACTTGGATCAGCAGCGTGGAAAAAACTAAAGACAAAAACTAAAAAGCGGGTAAAAGAAATTGCTTTTGACCTCATCCAAGTTTATGCTAAACGCAAGCTCAAAAAGGGCTTTCAACACCACTCGGACAGCTATTTGCAGCATGAGTTGGAGGCCTCTTTTGTATATGAAGACACTCCTGATCAGCGAAGTGCAACAGAAGCGGTTAAGCAAGACATGGAAAGTGAACAACCCATGGATCGGTTGATTTGTGGAGATGTTGGTTTTGGAAAAACGGAAGTGGCAATTCGTGCTGCTTTTAAAGCCGTTGATAACGGGAAACAAGTGGCAGTTCTTGTTCCTACCACGATCCTTGCTTTTCAGCATCACAATACATTTTCAAAACGATTGCACGACTTTCCAGTTCAAATTAATTATCTCAACCGCTTTCGATCTGCTAAAGACAGAAAGCAAATTCTGGTAGGTCTACAAGACGGTACGATCGATATTGTTATTGGAACGCACCAACTGGTCAACAAGAGTACCCACTTTAAAAATCTCGGATTACTTATCGTGGATGAAGAGCAAAAATTCGGTGTGGGCATAAAAGAAAAGCTCAGAGCATTAAAAAATAATGTGGACGTGCTCACACTCACAGCTACACCAATCCCTCGTACCCTTCAATTTAGCTTGATGGCAGCTCGCGATTTATCAATCATCAATACCCCGCCACCCAACAGACACCCAATCGATAGCCAAGTTGTAGGCTTTAGTGAACCCTTGATTCGCGATGCCATCATCTATGAATTGCAACGTGGAGGTCAGGTGTTTTTTGTACACAATCGGGTTGAGAATTTAGCTGAGTTTTCTGGGATGATACAACGTCTGGTTCCCGATGCAAAAGTTACAAGCATTCACGGTCAGATGGAGGGCTCCTCTATTGAGAGTCGAATGCGAAATTTTATTGAGGGGCAGACTGATATCCTGGTCGCAACAACCATCATAGAGAATGGACTTGATGTGCCAAACGCCAATACGATATTCATTAACAATGCACATCAATTTGGGTTGAGTGATCTGCACCAAATGCGCGGTCGGGTCGGAAGAAGCAATAAAAAGGCCTTTTGTTATTTTTTGTCTGCACCTTTGTCTACCTTGACCGATGAGGCACGAAAACGAATGCGAGCACTTGCCGAGCATACCGCTCTGGGTTCTGGCTTTCAAATCGCTATGCGTGATTTGGAAATTCGTGGAGCAGGGGATTTACTCGGTGGAGAACAAAGTGGGTTTATCAATGATATTGGTTTTGACACCTATCAGAAAATCTTAAAAGAGGCGATTGAAGAGTTAAAAATTGAGGATTTTCAAGAACTCTATCCCGATCATGAACCAACCCGAAAAGAAGTGCAAATCGACACTGACCTCGAAATTCTTTTCCCAGACACCTACATCAACAACGTACAGGAACGATTGAGTTGTTATCAAAGTTTAAACGAAGTGACCAATCAAACTGGGCTCGATCAATTTGTCCTTGAACTTAAAGATCGCTTTGGTCCTTTGCCTTCTACTTCCAAAGCTCTTATACAAAGTGTAAAACTCAAATGGTTGGCAAATGAGCTACACTTTGAAAAGGTCGTTTTGAAAAAAAATAAACTCATTGGCTATTTTGACACCACAAGCACGGATAACTTTTTTCAATCCGATGATTTTAGCAATATGATGAGGAAACTCCAATCAAACGCAAAGAAAGGGATTTTGAAAGAGCGAAAACAAGGCGAAAATACCCGTTTGTTATTGTCTTTTGAGGGGGTAAATACAATTGAGGAAGCGCTGCGCTATTTGGGCGAGTTACGACCTAAAGTTGTTTGAGATCCTTAATAATTCGAAAGGCCTTGTCGACTTGTTCCTCATTGACCAGAATCGTAAACTCATTTGAAGTGGAAATAACCTCATAGATATTGATTCCCTCCCACGACAGGCGTTGAAAAACAAAATAGTAAATCCCTGGAACCGAAACATTCTCAATTGGTAGCTTCACCGAAATGGAAGACAATTCTGTTTCCTTATGAATACAAGTCTCATTGGAAAAACAACTTTCAACAAATTCTGCAAGGTTACCACTGACCACAACGTTACACTCATTGACTCCTCTAGATGAGGTGTAAAAATTATTTTTATCATCAGAGATCTCGGACATCAATTTTGCTTGAGAAGTCATAAGGGTTGGCGATGTTTTAAAGTTATAGTCGATGAGAGAAGAGCGAACTGTGATATCACCAATATTGCGCAGGGTACGTAAAATTTTTAAAGAAGAACGAAATTCAAAATCCGAGGAGAGGCGTTTAAGCGCCATCACGATCGCGCCATTTCGCACATCTTTGTTCATTACACTACTGATATCTTTGTTCATCATACGAGCTAAAGACGTCAGGTTGATAATTCCTTGGGTCAATGCACTGACCAAAAAGGGTTTGTTTTTGATATAATCTTCAACAGCAGAAGAAATCGTTTTCATTTGTCCTAATAAATCCATCGCTAAAATAGTAAATAATTAAACAATTTGTTACAAATAACACACCTAGAGAAATGGATAGAAAGCATTTTCGATAATTTGAATGTCGATTTTGGGTTGCTCACCAACAATGCTTACAACATCAAACCTAACATTTACATCTAAATGATTAGAGTTAACATAATGATTTGCTGCCGTGATGAGGGATCGTTGTTGTTTTTTGTAAACAAAAGATTGTGGATCTCCAAAGTAGGTGTTGCTGCGCCGTTTGACCTCTACGATTGCAAGTATATTGCCTTTTTGGGCAATGATGTCCACTTCTGCCCTGCCAAAACGGTAATTGCGTTTTAAGATAATAAACCCTTGTTTTTGAAAGCTTTCTGCGGCTACCCCTTCGCCTATTCGGCCACGAATGGTAGTGTTCATTGGGGTTGATTAAAATTTGAAGATATAAAAAACAATGAGAGGGGAGATTATTGTTTATTTTTGCGGTTAATAGAGATTCCTTCATGTTAAAAAACCGCTACACGATTACCGCAGCACTTCCTTACACCAATGGGCCAATTCATATCGGACACCTTGCTGGGGTTTATGTTCCAGCAGACATTTATGCTCGTTACATGCGTATGAAAGGTGAGGATGTATTTTTTGTTTGTGGTAGTGATGAACACGGGGTGGCGATTTCCATTCGAGCAAAAAGAGAGGGGAAATCTCCAAAAGAGCTCATTGATCACTATCACAGTATGATCATGTCGTCCTTTCATGACTTTGGCATTTCTTTTGACCACTATGGAAGAACCTCTGATCCCATTCATCATCAAACTGCCAGTAACTTTTTTAAAAAGCTACACGACAACGGCGACTTTATTGAAGAAACTACCGAACAACTCTATGACGAGGAAGCTGAGCAATTTTTAGCAGATCGATTTGTCGTAGGTACTTGTCCGCATTGCGGCAATCAAGAGGCCTATGGCGATCAATGTGAATCCTGTGGGCGCTCGCTCAATGCAACTGATTTGATCAATCCAACATCCACGCTTTCTGGCAGTGTTCCCGTGACAAAAGCTACCAAACATTGGTTTTTACCTTTGGATCGACACCAGACCTTTTTGGAAAATTGGATCCTGAAAGGACACGCTGATGACTGGAAACCCAACGTCTATGGCCAAGTCAAATCTTGGCTCGACGATGGACTCAAGGCACGAGCAGTGACACGAGATCTCGATTGGGGGATTCCTGTACCTGTGCCAGGAGGTGAAAACAAAGTCCTGTATGTATGGTTTGACGCGCCAATTGGATATATCTCCGCAACCAAAGAATGGGCTAAAAAAAATAACATAGACTGGAAACCTTATTGGAAAGATAAAAACACCAAGCTCATCCACTTTATTGGCAAAGACAATATCGTGTTTCACTGTATTATCTTCCCCGCCATGCTCCATGCGGAGGGGTCTTTTGTGTTGCCAACCAATGTTCCTGCCAACGAATTTTTAAACTTAGAGGGACAAAAACTATCCACCTCAAAAAACTGGGCCGTTTGGCTACATGAATTTTTGAAAGATTTCCCTGGAAAACAAGATGTATTACGCTATGTCTTGACTGCCAATGCGCCCGAAAATAAAGACAATGACTTTACATGGCATGACTTCCAAGCCCGAAATGATAACGAACTCGTTGCCATCTACGGGAACTTTATCAACCGAATTGTGGTGCTGACCCATAAATATTATGATGGTGTTGTACCAGAACCAAATACAAATACGCAAGTCGATGAGGAAACCTTAGCAGAGTTGTTCACTTTGCCAACGCAAATCGCCGCCGCAGTGGAGAGCTATCGCTTTCGAGAAGCCAGTCAGTTTATGTTAAAAATTGCGCGCTTGGGCAATAAATATCTTGCTGATGAAGAGCCCTGGAAACAGCAAAAAACAGATCCAGACCGCGTAAAGACCATCATGTACAATGGTCTGCAGATTGCCGCTGTTTTGGCGATTGCTAGCACGCCCTTTTTACCACAAACGGCTGACAAGCTCAAACAAGTTTTGGGTCTTCCTCTCAAATCCAAATGGGATGACTTGGCACAAACCGAATTCGTTTCCCCCCGAACAGTCCTCGCCCCCAGTGAATTGTTATTTTCAAAAGTAGAGGATGGCGATATCCAAGCCCAATTAGACAAACTGAAAACCCAGAGCGTCTAAGTCCATGCTTTATATTGCTTTTGATGCATGCTATGCGCATCCACTGCCCGAAAGACATCGTTTTCCAATGATCAAATACGAATTGTTACCCAAGCAACTCCTACACGAGGGGACTTGTACTCCCGAACAATTTTTCAGTCCAAAACCCATTGCCAAAAACACAGTATTACGAGTTCACGATCCTGAATATTATGAGCAATTGTGTGCCCTCACTCTATCCAAGGCAGAAGTCAGAGGTTTAGGCTTTCCGCTTTCTAAGGCGCTAGTGCACCGTGAACATGTCATTGCCCAAGGAACCATTGACGGTGCTGAACATGCTTTGACACATGGGATTGCGATGAACATAGCTGGGGGGACACACCATGCTTTTGCCAACCGGCCTGAGGCCTTTTGTATGCTAAACGATCAGGCTATCGGAGCTCAATGGCTCCTCGATAATGGAAAAGCAAAGAAGGTGTTGATTCTCGACTTGGATGTGCATCAGGGCAATGGAACGGCAGATATTTTTTTGAAACATAAGGATGTGTTTACGTTTTCTATGCATGGGGAAAAAAACTATCCTTTCCACAAGGAAACGAGCGATTGGGACATTGGATTAGCTGACCAAACCGATGATGCAACCTATTTAAAGATTTTGGCAGGTGTACTGGATGATTTACATCAAAAAGTACAGCCAGACTTTGTATTCTATTTGTGTGGTGTGGATGTGATAGCGCAGGACAAGTTGGGAAGATTAGGTTTGTCGGTGGCGGGTTGTAAGCAGCGCGATGAGATGGTATTGCAGTGGTGCCATCGAAATGCATTGCCTGTGCAGTGTAGTATGGGTGGTGGGTATATTCCTGATCTTTCGATTTTAATAGAAGCCCACGCCAATACGTTTCGATTGGCGAAGGACATCTATTTTTAGGACTAAAGCATCATCAGCTCGTCACAATTCACTTAAATGACATAGCGTTTCTCAACGACTTTGGCTTGGTAGGTACGATGTACAATGACTGGTATATATTAGTGTCAAGACTGGGTCTAACGCCAACGCTGACTACGCAACTGTAAGGCCGCCACAACAATATCACGACGACTGATTTGACCAACCAAACGTCCATTGTTGAGTACCGGCAGGCGACGACGACTATTAGTGTGAAAATACAAAGCCGCGTCAAAAATGGTGCGATCATACTGAATTGTATTGACAGGAGACGACATAAAGTTTGAGACTTTTTTCTCTAAAATTGGCATATTAAAATAACGACTCTCTGAAATCTGCTTCATAAAGTCTGCCTCCGAAACAATCCCAACAAGGATCCCTTTATCATCAACGACTGGTCCACCAGAAATCCTGTGACGAATAAACAATTCCATCACTTCTAAAATCGATTGATCGGGAGAAAATGTAATGAGCTCCCGAGTCATATAATCCGAAACAAGCAAATGAGGTTTGGGAACTGGTTTTGCCTTTGCACGAACGCCTTGAAAACTTTTAATTGCCATATCGTTGTATTTTTATAACTAACAATGTACATTTTTTTTAACAAATGGGTGGAAGAACAGTGTGAAAAGAGTCTATTTTTGCATTATGAAAGAGCGAATTGGGGTGTTGGGTTGCGGTTGGCTTGGCCTGGGAGTTGCCCAATCCTATGTAGCGGATAATTTTATTGTGCACGGCAGTCGGCAATCGAAAAAAGGCGCGGATTCTCTCCAAAAGCATGGGGTTCATGGCTTTGTTGTTCAAATAAGCGAAAACCATGATTCAGGCAATTTAACCGAGTTTCTAAATGGGGTCAGCCGTTTGTTTTTGACCATCCCGCCAGGGCTTCAAAAAAACCCAAAACGAGATTTTGTTGCGATGATTCATCAGCTCCTTCCGCATATCCACAGCAGCGAGGTCAAAGAGGTGGTGTTTACAAGTAGCACGGGTGTTTATGGTCCACAGCAAGGGCTTGTTTCACCAAGCATAGTCCCGCAACCACAGACCGAAAGTGGAAGGCAATTACTTGAGGTTGAAAGTTTGTTACGCTCCCAAGACCGTTTTTCTACCCAAATCGTTCGTTTGGGTGGCCTTTTGGGTGACGACAGACATCCCGTGAAGCAACTCGCCAAATTACCAGTAGTTTATAACCCACAGGCTCCAATCAATTTGATTCACAAAGTAGATGCTATCGGTTTACTCCGCTATTTGGCTGATCGAGCTCCTTGGCAGAGCATCTATCATGGCGTCGCACCATGGCACCCTACAAAACAGGATTTCTACAAGCAAGCTGCGAATGAGATGCAACTCCCTTCGCCAAAATTTGCTGAAGACCCAGGAAATGCCAATAAGGTTGTTACTGACCCACAGATTCAATCTTTGGGATACGCTTTTTTGGAGCCGAAACTTGGTCTTGTTCAAACTCCTTAGCGATTCGGTTGTAGTGATCGGCAAATACATTCCAAGCAACAATCACATCGTCCATTCCCTTGACAAAAGAGGAGTCTGCGTACTGTGAAGGGTTGGCATAACGAACAATTCCAACTCGGGTTCGGAAAACCTTATACCGACTCAGGAGTTGTGGAATCCGAAGTTGGTCTGGGAAGTTTTTCTCTGATATTCGATCTGCTTCATCTCCAATCGACTCGAGTTGCTGTTGAAGCGTATTGGTGTCGACATTTGGCAACTCTTCAAGTTGAGCATACAAAGACGCAAAGGGCTGTTCCTCACCAAGGGGAATTGAGGTAAGTTGTGGTTTGTTGTCAAAAAAATCTCTGTTTTCGATAGCGATTGGTTCGGGATTCGTTGTTTTTTGTCCGGATTGGGAGCATGACGTGATGATTGCGAAAAACAACAATAGAGATGGTTTCATAAAGCAAATATACAGTATGTGTAACGTTATTGGCTCTTAACGCTTATATCCAGGTGGATTGGCAAGTGCCATTTTTGGATTCCGATTTTCATAAAACAAACCCCAGTGCTTTTCGGGTTCATGCGGATCTGGAGACCCTTTCCAGGGTTCGTCAAAAGCTTCAAAAACAAAGGTTAGGATGTTATTGTTTGCTGTCCATTCGCACAAGGAGTCGTAATACATTTTTTGAAAAACCACATTTGCATGGGCTTTGGAGAAACCACGTCCATTGGCGTCTGTTGCCCAACCCGCCTCTGTAATCACAACCACTTTGTCTGGGTATTTTTGAGAGACCTGATGATAATTTTCTTTAGTATGCGCTATGGCCTCTTCAATGGTCTTGTTTTCCCACAAGGGATAGGTGTGAATCGAGATAAAATCGAGTTCCTCAACAAGGGGTTCGAGTTTATCAAGCCAAGGAACATAATTCTCGCAAAAGGTAACCGCTTGATTGGTTGATGCCTTTACTTGTCTTATATAAGCAATCATATGATCGACAGGAACCATATTTCCTGACCAATCGACACAGGATTCATTGCCAACTGCTAAAGCGATAATGATATCTTCATAGGCGTTTGCCCATGCAATCAAGGTTTCGATTTCCGCTTTGTTTTTTTTCATATGGGAATCTATTTCCTCATCGCTATATTCGCCTCCCCATGGGCAATTGGGATTGGACTGTTCTCCGTCGAGATAGGCACCGAGCATAACTTGAATTGGAAGCCGTTCATTTCGAATAACCTCAAGCACCGTTTGGGCGTGTTGATCACAACTATACAAACGTATATAGCGCCAATGACGCTGTACAATAGTCAAGTCTTCTTTGACTTGCTCATAACTCGGATAAACACCCCCTGGTCGTTGCCCCTCACGAAATCCTGAGTAACAAACCGCAGTTCCTTTCGGAATAGAAAGCAATGTGGTATAATCCATCGGATTAAAATATATTATAAACTAAACTTAATGTTTTCATCTTTATCCCACAAGCCCCAATACGCACCTACTTCTCCTTCGGGACCCACTTTCCAAGATTCATCAAAAGAAGAAAAGTAGAACACTTCTATATTTGAGTCCTTTGCCCAAGCCTGGGTGTTAATAAAATATTGCTTGGCATGAGTTTCTGAGGGTACTGCTCCGTTAAGGTTTTCTCCTTTGCTTGGCCATCCCGTTTCCGTAATGATTACTCTTTTTCCTTTGGCTGCATCCATTGCCTGCCCATACATACTTTGCATGTGGGGCAATGCATATTCTTCAGGACAGCCCTCCCAAAAGGGATAGCAATTAGACAAAATAACGTCAGAATGTTCTACTAATTCGGGATGTGAAGAAAATTCATAATAAGCATCTACATAACCTATAGGGATATGTGCTGGAATTGCAGATCTAACCTCTTTCATGTAGTCGATTAGTTCGTCAAGACTTAAGTCATTTCTATAGAGCACCTCGTTACCAACAGCCGCAATATCTACATTACCTTCGTTAGCAAGCTCGATTAGAGCATTTATTTCTTGTTTATTTTTCTTGTTATCATCTCCAAGCCAAGCACCCACCATTGTTTGTAGGCCGTGTTTTTTGGCAAGACGAGGGATGTGTTCGTTTCCTTCAATACAAGAAAAAGAACGTATCCACTTGGTAAACGGCTTCAAAATCATTATTCGACGTTCTACTTGACTTACTGTTATCATATCTCCTGGCTCTTGACCGTCTTCATATAGACTAAAACATATCCCATGCATTCCTGCTTCTAAGGTATTTCTCCACATGGTATTTAAATCATCTGCTTTGTGCTGAGACAAGTCAACTCCTTCATAAGATTGTTGTTCGAGTTCTTCGAGCTTAAAGTCTATACCCTCCCTATATGACATTGTTATTTGTATTTACGGTTTTCATTTTTATCACAAATTCACATCGTGAATCATGGTCTCCTTACATAGTGTATTTTCCAATCCTCGTCGATTGAGGAAAAGTAAAATAAGGAGCTCTTCCAAAAAAGCAAAGCAATTCACAAGATTAACATCACATGCTTCCATTGGTTTTGGGCGTTGAGTAAATAAATTGATAGTATTCATCAACCTAACCTGCTTTAATTTATGGAGGCATTTGAAGATTCTCCTTTCCGAAATTTCAACAGTGCTCTTATTTCATTGGCACGAGTCTCATCTATACTATAGTTGCGCATAATCCACATCGCAGCCAATGTTCCAAGTGTTGGAAAAAAACAAAAAAAAGCATGCAGTCCATCTACTGCCGATTGTTGCTCTACCGTGGTTAAGTCTGGATTAAAGCCCACTACAGCAATCATCACACCGCTAAGAGCCCCCGCTATGGCAAAGCCTACTTTAACCATCCACCAATAAATCGCTCCAAAAACTCCTTCTCTTCTTTTACCTGAGTTTAGCTCATCAACGTCTATTACATCTGCAGTCATAGACATCATAATGGTAAATAAACTTCCAATACCAAATGAAAAAAATGGAAGAGCGATAATA
>MDTD01051161.1_pt1 | contig 21999 bp, 19 predicted proteins | sample 811221 | NCBI WGS metagenome assembly MDTD01 (sample SAMN05326646, study PRJNA326480) | marine metagenome | isolation source: seawater | place: Pacific Ocean: South West | collected 2011 | reverse complement strand
GAAGTGCATTAACCCTAATATTCACTGGCTTAGCATAAGCCTTTTTGGGCGAGCCTAAAGCAAAGGGATCAACACCAAACATTGATGAAAATAGTCCTCCAGACCGACGCCCGCGACGCGGTACATTGTATGTTGCAACTCCCGCTGGAAACTCAAACTCGCCTTGCTTTACAGTAATTATCGGGACGCTTACCTTCGTAACAAAATATAGAAGCCCTTCCTTAAGTTCTTCACGCTCATCCTGTCTAGCTTGGTCCTGCTCTACTATAAAATCAGTGAATTCAGGAATTGAAAACTTAGGCTGACTAATTCTAACACCTTGAGCCGGCCTCCAAAATTCCAAAATATAGTTGACCTGTTGACCCGAAAAAACTTCTGTTTGATCAAACCAAGCATTGAAATCTATGGAATATTGGTTCCTTTGCTTAGCTACTCCGGTATTGACCTCAACAGTTACCTGATTAGAAATCAACTCTTTTCCTGCAATCTTAACCTGGAATGGCCCAATAATTAGTTTACCTTTCTTCTCTGGTAACAGTTCATAAGTGTAGGTAAATTCTGAGGTTTGACGCCCATTATCAAACCGAAAAGAACTTTGAGTTCGTTGGGAAACAACTTTAAATCCGGGGAAGTCTGGAGTTTGCAATCGAGGCTGCTCAGGAGAGTCAATAAAGCTCATCTGAAGTTCTACGGGTTCCCCTGCTTGCAGGATACTTTTATTCAGACTCAAGCGCAAACGAGAAGCATCGACCGAAATAGTCACAAGCATTCCCACAAATAATGCAAACAAAACTCTATTGAATGCAATCAATTTACCACTCCTTATTGCCAACCGCTGACTGATTACCAAGCTTGTATCGAATGAAATCTTTCATTTGCTGTTTATGATTTTTATTCAATCGATTTAAAAATCGTTGTGCTTCTTCTTTAGTCAACCTTACTCGTTTTGAACCTTTGCTATTGAACTGCTGTTTGGCAGCCTCTCTCTGCTCCGCTTCTTTGGATTTTTTTTGTTGACCATCAGAACCTGTTTCTTGCTTCGACTTCTGAGCCTCTTGCCGATCTTCTTGCTTCTGCTTAGAACGCGAATCCTCGTGACTCTTTTTAATCTCTTCAGACTTTTTGTCATTTTGATTCTGTTTATTCTGCTGCTCGTCTTGCTTACTAGTTTCTGACTGATTTTTCTGATTCGAATTTTGTAGCTTCTTATTGTTTTGAGCATCATCAGAGTTATCTTTTTGATTAGGGTCACTTTGCTTGCTACTTTGATCCTTCTGGTCATTTTGATTCTGTTTGTTCTGCTGATTCTTGTTCTGCTGATTCTTGTTTTGCTGATTCTTGTTTTGCTTATTCTTCTCAGCCATTTCACGTAACTTCTGCCTTACGAGCTCTAGATTCTTTTTTGCTTTATGATGATCTGTTGATCTCTCTAAAGTCGCTTCATATGCCTGGATAGACTGCTCAAACTGTCCCAAACGATATAGGCTGTTACCAAGGTTATAGGATGATGAAGTAGCTATGGCTTCATCTGGAGATTTTGCTAATTCCTGAAACAACTCTGTTGCTCCCTGAAAATCGCCCGCTTTGTACATTGAATTGGCTTGGTTATATTTATTTTTTAGATCTCCCGGATTATCTAATTCAGCCTGCTGAAACATCTGTGCGGCTTTCTGATAGTCTTTCGTACTATAGGCATTTTTTCCTTCTTGAACTCGGGTTTCCTGAGTGCTAGAGAAACCAAAGTAATCCAAAATATTTGCCTCGCTAGAACTGGGAAAAATCAGTACTAATAGTGGTATTATCCGACTCGCGCTTACTACCCTATGTCTTGGTAAGTTTCGAATCAATGTATCCACTAGAATCAACAAAAAACCAAGCAAAAGAAACCATTGAAAGCGCGGTTCATAGCGGCGCTGTCTAGAAGATTTTAGATTTTGAGCTTCTAATTTTTTCAATATCTCACCTTCATATATCTGCCTTAAATCATTATCTCCGGTTTGTGCCCTTACATAAGCCCCACCTGTTTCTAACGCAATTTGCTGAAGAATCTCCTCATTGAGCCTACTAATCACAATATTACCCTGCGAATCTCTAAGATTCCCACGCCCATCTTGGCTGGGAATCGGATGTCCTTCCGGTGATCCAAATCCTAAAGTATAAACTCTTATGCCCATCTCGGAAGCTTGCTTAGCAGCCTCTAGATATTCGCCCGAGTGCTCTTCACCATCGGTGATAAGGATAAGAGCTCTACTTTTTTGACCTGATTGCCTGAAGGCATCCATAGCCATAAAAATAGCCTGATCAATCGCTGTTCCCTGCTGCGGAATCAAATCAGTATCCAGCAAATCCAAAAAAATTCGAAAAGCTCCATAATCAAGTGTCAATGGACATTGCAAATAACTTGTACCTGCAAAGGCGATCAAACCAATTCGATCGCCCTCAATAAGGTTTAGCAAATCCAAAATTTTGCGTTTGGCATTTATCAAACGATTAGGCTCAGAATCTTTCGCCAGCATACTCTGACTAACATCCACAGCAACCATCACGTCGACACCCTTGCGTTGAATTTCTTCCCAATGAAAGCCCCATTTTGGATTTAACAAACTAAAGCTTATACAAAGCATTGCAATAATCATCGCAATCAGTGAAGTCCAGCGCTGACGACGCCCTAAGTCGTGCAAAAGTAATGGCTGATTTCGTTCATGAATCATGAGGTCAATTGCTCGTTTTCTCCTCCATAGAGTGATACCCATAAATCCTGCAAACAGAATGGCAATCGCAAAGTAAAACCAATTATGTGGATTGCCTAAACGTGTATCAAAGAAAAATTCCACCTCAGTCATGGCGTTCTCCTGAATACGCTCATTTCAAGCAGCTTTTCCAAACCAAGTAGAAATAAAGCTGGAATTACAAACCAATAATAGAGCTCACGAAACTCCATATGCTCTTTAACCTTGGACTTAGTTTTTTCTAAATCATCGATTTCCTCATAAATTTCTTGAAGCTGTTCAGTGTCCTGCGCTCGATAATACTTACCACCCGTTTCCGTCGCTATTTTCCGCAAGAGTTCTTCATTTAAGTCAGACTGAACATATTGATAACGAGGCCCAAATATGGTTTGTACGAGGAAAGGTACCTCACCTTTACTTCCTACTCCAATCGTATAAACCTTGATACCAAAAGTAGCTGCAATTTCGGCAGCCTGCTCAGGGTCCATAACTCCATGGGTATTATCACCATCTGTAAGAAGAATAATTATCTTAGTCTTAGATTTAAGGTTCTTTAAACGATTAACTGCTGTTCCTAAGGCATCTCCAATCGCAGTATTCTCGCCTGCCATACCTATTTCAAGATTTTTAAGAAAACTTAGGGTTACTCCATGATCAAGAGTTAATGGACATTGTGTAAATGCCATAGTCCCAAAAACCACCATTCCCAATCGATCAGAAGTTCTACTTTTAACAAACAATTCAACAACACTTTTTACCGCTTCCAAGCGAGTAGCTCGCTGCCCCTCAAGGTGAAAATCTTCGCCCTTCATTGACCCAGAAGTATCAATAGCTAGAATAATATCAACACCATGGGTTATTACCTCGATACTCTTTCTTCCATACTGAAATCTAGCCATACCAAGAATAAGCAGAGTTAAACAAGCAAGTCGAAGCCACCGGAGGCTCGGCGCAAGTTTTACCCTCCATCCAGGCCGAATTCTCCTAAGATGCCGCAAACTAGGGTAAGTCATACTGGGTTGCTTGCGTTGGTATTCGAAATAGAACCAAACAGGGAGAACCAGCAACAATATCAAAAACCATGGATCCCTGAAATGCAAAAAACTTCGACTAAGAGTATCAAGCTCAGGCAACTTCGTCTCCTTCCTCAAGGTTTTCATACTGATCATCTTCAGAATGTTTCTCAGTCGTCTGCTCTACGAGATCTTTCAAGACAGATAGAGCCACATTGAGTCGGTTTTGGCCTCTATACACCTCGGCAAATCGTGCTAAATCAGCCTCAGGAAAAAGACCTTGGAGCTCATGTTGAATCTTTTCTGGCAAATCGATCTTTCTGAGTGAAGGCAATAATTCTTCAAGTGTACTTTCTTCTGCATTCAAATCAAATCGACGATTGAAATAACCTCGGCAAATAGCACTCCATGCATCGTAGAAATCGCGAAACTGCTCATGTTCCACAAGCTTTTCAAGATCATAGCGCTCAAGTTCAGACTCTACCCATTCCCAAGGTTCAAGGGGCACTTCCAACAACTCATCTCTGGTTGCCCTACGGTAGATTAATACAACCAAACCCGCCAAAACTATAGCGCCTAATAGCCAAAAATAACCAGAATAATTACGCTCAAATTGTTGCTCTAACAAAGGATCAATGTCTAAGATATCTTGCTCTCCCAGCCCTTGACCGTCGGAACTAATTTCAAGATATATTTTGCCTGATTTAATGACTCCGCCTTGAAGGGTTCTCATAACAGCCTCAGGCAAAATATAGGTCCCTGCTAGCTCCGCTCGCAGTTCATACTCTCGAGAGCGATAAGCCCTAGAACCTACTCGTTCAATTTCGCCCAGACGATCCTGTACAACACTCAAACCTTTAATCTTAGAACCCACCTGAGGTGGAAGCGGCTCTTCAGTATAAATATTAGAGTCATAGTCAACTGAAATACTAAATATAAAAACTTCACCAGGCACAGGTTGAGAGGGCGTAACTTTGCTGATCAATCTTAATTCAGGAGTATCAGTCTCAGTTACTTTTTTACTCTGACAACCTGACAAAAAAATTGCCAAGGCTAAAATTAAAACCAATCTACATACGTTCATGAAAAATCTGCACCTGTTGATCAACAATTAACCGCTTAAAATATTGTTCTTGGATTTGTTTTGAGCGCTCACTGGCATATTTACGTTTTAGCTCGTCCAAAACCTTGTCATATTCATTATAACTAGCGCTACGCTGGTCAAAAATCCAAAAATAATGAGTGCCTCTTCGTGAATTAAAAGGACCGTGAAAGCCTACCGACCGTTTTTGCAAAAAATCCCAAACCCCATTGAAATTACCCTCTGTGGGAAGGTCGTCACTAATGACCCAATCAGGCAAAACTCCACCACGCACCTTATTCAATGAGCGCGAAAACTGCGAGACTAGGGCTTCAAAATCTTTTTGCGATTCAGGAGGATTTTTTTCGATTTGTCGCAATGCTTGTTTGTCTTTATCAAATAATAACAGATGAGCTAAACGAACTCCGGCCGGATGATTGTAATCGTTTTTATTGGCTTCGTAATAGGCTCTCAACTCCATTTCAGTGGGTTCCTGAGTACTTAGCTCGCGCTTCAAAAACTCTTTAATTCTAATTTCTTGAGCTAAATTTTCCAGTTGCTCCTGAAAATCACTGTCTTCTAAAAGACCTAAAGATTTTCTTTTGAGAATACGGCGAATTATTAGCTGGATCAAACCCTCAGATTTTTTACTCTCGAATTGGGGATTTTCTTGAACAAATCGGTCAAGGTCAGCCTGATAAACTTCTTCCTTGCCAATACTCGCAATAACTAGTTGCGCAGAGCCAGAGTTAACCGCCTTTTTGTTCAAACCACTCTTCGCTTGTAGATATAAACTGGCATCTTTATCTTTGCCGATTTTTTTTAAGGTATCAAACAATTCTTTCTGATATTTCAACTGCGCCTCTTCGGGGTCATATGCCTGTATGATATAAAGAGTTTTCAACAATTCTCGCGGTCGGTCTGATTTTCGAGCATTCCGTCGAATCAACTCTAAGACCATGAGTTTTTCTTTTTGTCCAATAGCCTCATATAGTAAAGCCCATAAAGCCTCATTAGACTCTGTATATAAAGCTGCTTGAGAAAGCGTGCTAGCTGCCTCAAAATCTTGCTGAAAGTTTTCGTAGACTACAAAATTCTGAGGTGTATTGGGCAAATGAAAATACAGTCCGTAAAGTGGTAGAACTGATAAAAATGCCAATAAACTTAATAGCTGTCCACTGGTATTTTTTTTCCTAACTGTTTTTGTTGATTTCGACGCTTCCATCAAACGCGACTCCGAAAGAAATTGATAATTGGTTGAGCATACGATTGATCAGTTCTAATCTGTACCCGATCAATCCCACAATTCTTAAAAAAGTCCTCTCTGGCGCGAGACTCTCTAGCTGCCAGGATGCTAAGTGCTTGCCGAACTTTAGAATCAGCAGTATCTACTAATAACTCGTCACCTGTTTCCGCATCAAGCAAGTTCAAAAGCCCAAGGTTTGGTAGTTCAGACTCCCTTTGATCCATCAAATTGATACAAATGAGATCGTGTCGTCGAGCTACTACCCTCATTAACTTTTCATAACCTTCATTGATAAAATCACTGATTAAAAAAACCACAGCTTTACGGCGTACGGCTTTGTTCAAGTAATCTAACCCCACATCTAATTTTGTTTCACGGCCTTCGGGATCAAAAGATAATACTTCTCGTATTACTCGTAATACATGAGTTTTCCCTTTTTTAGGGGCAATGAATTTCTCAATACGATCAGTGAATAAAATTAGACCAACTTTATCATTATTATGTATTGCTGAGAGTGCCAACAAGGCACTCAATTCTGCCGCGATTTCATTTTTAGTCTGCCTTTGAGATGAATACTGCCCACTAGCCGAGATATCAACCAGTAAAATTACAGTCAACTCACGCTCCTCCACAAACTGCTTTACGAAAGGTTTGTTCATTCGTGCTGTAACGTTCCAGTCGATGCTTCGAATATCATCTCCTGGAACATATTCACGAACCTCTGAGAATTCCATACCCATGCCCTTAAAGGTAGAATGATACTCTCCAGCTAGAAGGTCATTCACCAGTCGACGTGTCTGAATCTCGATTTGACGAACCTTTTTCAAAATTTCTTTAGGAATTGCGGCCATTCACACCTCCCTAAGGAACCTTTACAGAGTCAAAAATTCGCTCCACTATGTCCTCGGAAGTCTTCTCTTCGGCTTCCGCCTCGAATGTTACAAGGACGCGATGACGTAAAACATCCATACCAATGGATTTAATATCATTGGGTATTACATACCCGCGACCCTGAAGAAATGCATAAACACGAGCAAGCTTATTAAGGTAAATAGAAGCTCGAGGAGAAGCTCCATACTCAATCAAACCGTCTAAGTCTTCAATTCCATATTGCTGTGGGTAGCGTGTTGCGAAGATTAAGTCCACAATATACTTGTTGATTTTTTCATCAACATGAATTTTGTCGATCACCTCACGCATAGCAAAAATATCTTCTGCGTGCAGAACAGGATCAATTGGCTGACTTACTCCATAAGCAACCTTTGTCATGACCTCCAATTCTTCTTCTCGACTTGGATAGCCCACTTTAATTTTAAGCATAAATCTATCGACTTGAGCTTCTGGCAAAGGGTAAGTCCCCTCTTGCTCAACGGGATTTTGCGTAGCTAGTACCAAAAAAGGCTGATCCAATTTAAAACTTTCGTCACCAATAGTTACTTGTCGCTCTTGCATGGCCTCTAGAAGAGCCGACTGCACCTTGGCTGGAGCACGGTTGATCTCATCTGCCAAAACGATATTCGCAAAAACGGGCCCTTTTTTAATATAGAAGTCACCATCTTTAGGTGAATAGATTTGCGTACCTATCAAATCAGCAGGTAGTAGATCAGGAGTAAACTGAATTCTTTTAAATTTGGCACGTAAACAACTTGCCAAAGCATTAACCGTAGTAGTTTTCGCCAGGCCTGGAACACCTTCTAGTAAAATGTGTCCGCCTGCCAAAAGGCCCATGATTAAACGTTCAATCATATAGCGCTGACCAACTACCTGTCTCGATATCTGATCGTAAACCTTATCAATCTGAGCATGTTTTTCCTGCACTTTCGCAGTGATTTGATCTAAATCAAAGCTCATCGATTTCACTCCTTATTGTTTTTCCAAAACTTCACTTAATACTTGTTCTTCTTCACTAATAATTAGTTCTCGCAATTTGTCAGCATTAGATTGCTGCAATAATTGGATTAGCAACTGACGATCTCTATCTGACGGTTCTCGAGAGGCAAATTGCCATTGCTGCTGCCATTGCTCCCAAGGTAAATCGTCAAGCTGAGATCTCCAAGGCACGTTTGAAGATAAAATTTCAAACAAAAGAGACCAATTGCTACCCTTCGCAGCTTGGACTGCAGTTTCCCTACTAAATGTAGGCTCCGACTTCATGGAACGGGGCTTTGATCGCCTAACAAGCCACACTAAGATGACGCCAAAACTGCAAGTCAGCAGAAGCACTATGACGCTCAATCCCCAAAAGTTTTTCTGCTGAGCAGGTTGAATAGAGCTAATACTCAACTCCTGGACTTTACCTGAATTTAGAACTTTTACAGACGCCTGAGGAATAGCGTCCCAGAGTTCATCGAGAACATAGGTACGCCTCTGTTCTGTTATTCGACCCTTTTGCTCCTGAATCGTATTAAAAGCTCTAGCATTAAAAAGTGGATGATCTTCACTAAAAATAGGGTTCAGAACAACCACATCTTCTGTACTCTGCCACTGCACAACCAAGTGGAGCTGACCTCTTGAAGAGTCCGAATCAAACCATGCAGTTAGAGCATAGCAAGGAGCCGTAAAGAGAATGAGAGCGAGTCCGTAATAAAAGACTTTCACAATCCGCAAATTCATATCAAATATGAATAGCAAAACAGAAGACCGAATTCAAGAAATATGAGTCAAGGAAACCAAAATCAGAATATTTTTAAGCCGACATCACTCACTTCGACCCATAAATTATTGACCAATCAATTTTAGCCTTGGGGAACATCGATTCGAAGCAGCATATTAATAGGCCTTGGATATACTGTGAGATTAGCCCTCAATGGCACCACCATTTCCCGGCCATCGCTACCCTTAGTCAGTTTAGCTGTATCAAAATACTCCAATTCCACATCCACCTTATGCTTTTGAATTAAAATTTGTTCTGTTTTATCTGTCTGCCGTGCATGAAAACCCAATATTTGAGTATTACCACCAAGAAATAGACGCTCTTTCACTAATTGATTACCGTTCTTAAATTCTTTGTAAAGAATGGCCTTTTTATCTCGCAAGTATTCATATTGCACCGTGTAGCCCGGATAATCACGTATATTTGATCGCCCCATTTGGATCACCAAAATATCATTCCGCATCTCGCTGAATTGGTGATCACCTATAGATCCCTCCTCCGAGCCCTGCGGCCCTGTAGGAACATACACTTTGACAGCACCTTTCAACTCTTGGCGTAACTTAGTCATGAGCAAACGAACTGCTTGTTGACCTCGAGATTTCTGAATCAGTTTTACTAGTCGAATCTGGTAGGTTCCATGCATAAGATAGAATACGCTGAGAATAAACATGGCCAATAAAAAACCAATCAACAGTTCAATCAACGTGAAACCTTTTCTACGATATTCAACCACTTGTGTGCTCCCTGTAAAGAGAAGTTAATCTAACTTCTTCTTTCTTCGATTTATCCATGACGCTCTCCCATCGAACCACCACTGTGCACTGCCGCATAGATTTATTAGCATCCTCTGGATTAGTACTATTCTCGGTCTCAGCCACAAGCTGTATAAAAACACCAATTGCAAACTTATCCTCATAAACATGCCCAAAAACCAAATTTCGACGAGCATTATCTCCCTTGTATAGAAGTTGCCGTATTTCTTGAACCGAGTAAGGATTTTCTCGAGGTGGTAAAACTGAAAACTCCGTACCACGAACCACTTCCATCAAATCTGCGGCAGCTAAGACTGCATAATTTTTATCTGAGCTTTTATATACGCCTTTCTGACCTATATTCAGCATTGGGAAAATAGCCGTGATCATAACGGTCGCAATAGTTATCGTCGCTAAAATTTCGATAAGTGTGAACCCGCGCCTATTCATTTACCATGCCGCCTTCCATGAGTATTTTTTAATTTCATCGGTCAGCGCCACCCAATAGTAATCTTTTCGTTCACTGCTACTCAACTTACTCATAGAGTATGAAGGATCAAATTTTACAACACCGCCCACCTTTGAACGCGCTAGGTCAAATTCGCTACTTCCAAGTGTCCCATGAAGAGTAAAATGTCTAGTTGATGTGGGAGGATTCATAAAGCTATACAATGTTGCTTCAACCAGTTCATTCGTTTCAAATTGAATTCCACCAAGAGCGACAACAGTAAGAAGCGGAGCATCTTTACCCCATTGAGGCTTAATTTGACTAGTATCCTTGGTGGTAAATTTACGCACACCAACATCGAAAATCACTTCTCCAAAAGTAATAATTATACTCTTCCCTCTATAGCGTACATATTTCTTACCATCTGCCAGTAACTCGCTGAATCTGAGTGGTCTGGCTGTACCGGTAATATATATGACTCCATTGATATCTAGAGTTCCATCTTTTTCATTAAAATACTTCTTACGTATAACATTAACTCCGGTACCCTTTTTTCCCGCACGATAATCGTAAATGGAGGAAACATAATCGGTGGCTTTACGATAATACAAAAAGGGATTAAAGCTTTTCAGGGGAACATTTTCATCGAGAAGTTCCTTTAATGGAGAAATATACTCACCACCCCACTCTTGATCTATCTTCTGATCTAAGGGGTTATCCAATACAGTTAATCCAGTTTGGGAAATTGTAGGAATACCTTTTTCAGGATCCAACATGAACTTATAAAACGGAGAATCATATTGGGTAATTCGTAAATAATTCATAATCGAATTATTGTATGGAGCCAAGGTCGCTCCTTTAGGCACATTGCTTTCAAAGTTTTTTCCAAAATATTGCAAACTGTATGTTCGCATCTTTTCGAAAAACTTAAAAAAAACAGGAGATCGCATCCCTTCCGGCAAATCAAGAAAGTCTTCGAAAGTATCATCTGACCATCCAATGGCCTTAAATTTGGCTCGATCGGACTCAGTAAAAGAGTCCTTGAGTTTCTCTTGAGGAATATCATCAAGAAATCCTGGGGGTAATTCAGGAATAGGATATTGCCCTGGCCCAAGAAAACCTACTTTCACAGTTTTCAGGACATCGCTACCTAAATCAGAAATCCCATCCCATATTGATGCCCACCAACTCTTGTTTGAATTTTCGCGATCTTTCCGGGACTTCCAAACTTCTTTCAATTCGTCCACACGGGTGTACTTATAATCCATTACTCTAAAATAAGAGGCCAGAACATTACCGTAGACAAGTGTGGGGCTAATTCTCAAATGATAAGTATCGTTAACAAAAGAACGTACTAAGTCATCATAAGCATCACTGGCCGCCTTCACAATTTTACCAAACCAGCCTGACTCCTCATCTTCTCTAGCTAGTACGCCCGGTTTATATTCTACTCGACCGAATAAATCTAAGCCTGATTTTGAAGGGTTCTTCCTACTAACTTCGCCATCCCAATCACTTTCAAAAGCTTCCATATACCTTAGAAAACCTGAGCGCTTCTTACCATTCACCTCATAGTCATCACGAGCACGTACCTCGTAACCGTAGCCTACGGGCCGAGTAAAAATTTTACCTGAAGACGGCAATACCTCTTCAAGGATCACTTTTTCTTCCTCACTCATCTTTGAGCCCACGCGAGTCAGGAATTCGTCTTTTTGTTCTAGGTCCATAGGAACGAAGGGAGGTAGAAGCTCTGATTCGGCACTGAAAAAAGCATTTTGTAACATACCTGACTCACGATTTCCGTTAGTTAATGGGACAATTGAGGAATTCATAAATACTCTACCTGGAGGGACCTCTCCCTGCATAACTGTTGTATCAAATCCCGCTATAAGCTCCTCTCTATCATAATCCGACTTGTTAAATACATAGTCCCAGCTATGATCCAGAACAACGCTCTTTTGCTCTTTACTATCATTATTAAAGTCCATACCTAACTTGGATGACCAATAAGACTGCAGTGGAAAACCCGGATCATTAACAAATAATGTAAAAACACTCAAAGGTGCGATAGTAGTGTTAACAACTTTGAGAGATCTAGTCACTGCCAGATTTTTTTTATAACCCTCATAAGTAACTTCTACAAGAACTTCCAAAACTGCATCTTTTTCCACTTTATCTACTTTTATACCTGGCTTTGGCTTCTGTGTATCCCTCGCTCTTGGGTTTATATTCAGTGGTTGAATATCCTTAATTTTTGCAATCACCACTGCCGAACATTTGTTTTGAAATGATTCGCATAATTTCTTAGAACTGGGAACTAAGTATTTTGATATATATTCTTTAGAGTCAAGCTCTATCACAGAATCTATTGAAGACTCTTCACGCAGCTTATCGTAAATCCCTCCAATGGGGCCCGAATTACCAGCATTCATGGTTTTATCTACGTTATGAAAAAATTCATCCACAAAGGATTCGCCAATGTTCAATGCTATCTCTGAGCGATAAGCCAATTGTGTAGCATGACTTTCGTCTATGCCCATATCGATAAGAGTCCCCGCAATTCCCGCAAGAATACTGAGAACTATCATCACCACATAGAAAATACTTCCTCGCTTACTACTCATCCAATCCCATTCCTTTTCGGTTAATTTCGTCCATGATTGATTTGATGGCTGATTTTTCAGTTTGATGAGCCTTAAATGACGCGCCTCCCTTTTGCGACTTAAGATGATTTAGATAGTACTCTGAATATATTTTGGCTTTCTCTCGATTACCCTTTTCTCGATAGATCTGTGCGATAAAAAAAGAAAGCTCCATTCTACGAACATTATGATTAGCTTCAAAAGCATCATAGAGTTCCTCCGCAAAATACAGAAGGTTTTCTGGTTGAGAAAACTTGCTACGCTTCTTAAAGTCCAGCCACTTTTCATCTAAAGTCCGTGAGGTATATTCAGCAAGTTCTGAATCTTTTAGTTCTGAATCTTTTGGCTCCACCTCTTCAGATTCACTTGAGTTGTTGATAACTGTAGTCTCATTGAACTCCGAATTGTCAGCTGAAAATTCCTTCAAAGTGGAGTTCTTTTCAGAACAACAACCCGCGAGCGCTACAACCAAAATCAATAAAATCCGTAACATGAGGACATTATACCCAAATTGGTAGCATATAGTTTTAAGATTATGAGGGAACTTGCTTGCCATTCATCAACATTTAACCGATAGTCGAGAAAAATGCGGGTTTTTGTTTGTTTATTTCTTATTATTTCTCTTATCCCAACTATTTGGGGTAGCGATGCCCATAATCTATTTTTAGACGCATTCAAAAACTATCGCAAGAGTGAATTTGAGAAATCTGTTCCCCTGCTAAAAAAAAGTATAGACAAGGACCCGAACTTCCCCGAAGCCTATTTCCTACTGAGTCGCACTTATTTCAAACTTGGTAAACCTAGAATAGCAATTCAAACGTTTAAAAAAGGTTTACGACTAAAACGTAAGATTAAAGAACATATGGATTTCATACAATCGGAAAAAGCCTTGGATGTTCCCACAGGCCTTGATTCTATTTCATTTCAATCGGTTCGTAGGATTCAAGAAGCACGCAAAGCTTATTATCAGGGGCGTGCCGCCATGCAGAAAGGTCACTGGTATGAATCCATCGAATTTTTCGAAAGAGCAGCGGCTTTAGATAATGAACAAACTACCTATCTTAATGCCTTGGGTTATGCCTTGCTCGATATTCAAGATCTATTCTCGGCTCAAGAAGTTTTTGAACGATCTTTGAAACTTAATCCCTTTCAAAGAGATATTTATGAGAAAATTGTCCGTCTTAATGGTGAACTAAATTATCCTCATCGTGCTTTGAAATGGGTTAAACGCGGTCGCAGATATTTTCCGGCTGACCCCTATTTCAAAGATAGAGAATTGTATTATGATTACCGTTCTCGTCTTGCGGGCGTAGATTATGACAAAGAAATCGAAGAAGAAGATCAATCAGCAGAATTACGCAGTCAATAAAAAGGCGCGAGCGGAATTCGCAATTTCAGAAACCATTGAGGCGGGAATTCAACTGGTAGGCAGCGAAACAAAATCAATAAAGACTGGCGGCGCAGTGCACCTCAAGGAAGCCTTCGTAAAAATCATGAAAGGCGAAGTTTATCTAATCAATGCGTATATTGCGCCATATGAAAATGCAAGCTGGGAATCACATAGTGAAACTAGAACCCGTAAGCTTCTAATGCACAAAAAAGAAATAATACGTTTGTGGAGTAAAGCACAAGAAAAAGGCTTGACCCTTGTACCACTAAGAATGTATCCCAAAGCTCACCTGATAAAACTAGAAGTGGGATTAGGTAAAGGGAAAAAAGCTTTTGAAAAGCGAGACGATCTAAAAAAACGCAGTGTTGAGCGAGACCTCAACCGTGACTTCAAACAGAGTCAAATTAAAGTTTAGACATCCTTAGTCGGCATCTCAATTGAATAGCGACTTGCTTTTTTCGCAAGCTACACATAATCTTGAGCACCTTACATTATGCGCATGATTATTTATTTATTACTAGGCCTCTATTTTTTGCTTGAGAATCCATCGATACTAAGCTCTCTGGATTTATCATGGCTACCTTTTTTTGCACCTGGGGTGCTGTTAGGATTACTCACATTCTACGTCCTGCGTAGTCTTGAGTTAACTCGAAAATTACTTGGATCGCTACTGTTACTTATACCTCTCTTCAAACCTCTACAGATTTACCATATGAATCTTCCTGGGGGAGTTTGGGCATTACTGAGTTTCATTGGTGGATATTTTTGTATCTTTTTCTACTTGGAGAAAAGATTTTGTAACAACAAACTTGAAGTAATCCTCTGGGAACATGCTTCAGTCCGCTCAGCAGGTCTAAAGCATTATTTCTACAAAATATTTAGCGATATACTTACATATCTGCAGCTGATTTTAGGACTTCTTGTAGTGCTTAGTTTCACCCTCATACAGCATCTAGTCAGCTCTCATAGCCTACTAACAAACCCATGGATTGATGGTTCTATCAATCTTCTTATTGCTATTTTTGCTATCAGTTTGATGGAACCTTTGGAGGCGCAAACATGCGAATGACATGGGCAAAGCACTCGCTTGACATTGAACAAGACAGTATCGTATTTGTGCAGCAGACTAAAATTCCTTTTCAAGTTAAATTTGAAGGATGCAAATCCAGCCTACTTATAAACAGCACTCAATTAAATAATTGGAATCAACAAAGTCTGGAAAAAGTTTATCAGAGTAGTAGATGTAGCTTCGATGAGTTAAAGCAATACCTAAAAAACTCTCCATTTGCATCCATTTTACGCACAAAATTCAAGAAAATATCGAAGCAAGATCAACTTAGAGTAATTAAAGATCTAGCAATTCTATGTCGTGTCGACTTTGTTCACTTCAAGGAACCTTCGATGTTTTTTATAGATCATGATATCGACCAGTTCGCCTTCGGTCTCGATCGACCATGTATTATTGAGTCAATCCAAGCATGCAGATACAAAAGTTCCAGCTGGAGGCTAGATATTAAAGGTGCCACTAAACTTCATAAATGCCTGCCTGAATCTATTGAAGACTTAATGTTTTTCGATAGTAAACAACGCTTTCAAGCTTCTTTGATAAATGCAGAAGAAGAAACTTCAATAGCAATTGGAAGTTTAGAGTTTCAGTTAGATAGTGAACAAACGTCTCAATTAATGGGCTTAATGAATCAAGATTTGGTCATCGCTATGAATGCGCAGGATTTTGAAGTTTCCAAAAAACAGAAAAACGGATTTCTGAAAATCAATTTAATCAAGCAGAGTTTCCGCTGTGGGCATTGGCTACAAAGTTTCGAAATACAAAATCAGGTACTCACCAGAATTTCTTCCACTAGGTCACGCACCCCTTTTCTATTCATTCGTCCAGACCTAAAGTCTTGCTGGATTTTCTCTGCTGACTCTAGAAAAATTTTATTTCCTGCCAACTCTTACGAATAGATTCAACTTAGTAAAAAATAAAAAATATGCGGAACCTAGTATTACCAAACCTAGTCCAATAAGTAAGTAAACGGCTTCACTACACTTTTTTACCATGTGGCAAAGCTGTAAAAATTGATATAATCATGGGCGGAGTTTCAGTCTTATGTTTTATCTTCAGAAGGGCACACAACAGCGACGAGGTATTGTCATCCCTATGTTAATAGGTGTCCTGACTGTATTTTTCATTCTACTCATGGCAATTGGTCAGGGAAGTACCGAACTGGGCCGCAATATGTCATTGATAAATCACCGTCAACACGCTCGCTTCATGACAATGGCAGCCATCGAAGAAATGCACAATATTCTTTGGAATAAACTGTCTAATCCCATCAATGCCACGTCTACACGTAATGAGGTGATTCAAGCAGTATTGGGAGGCGGAGTTTATAAGATTGATCTTAGGCCAGAACTGAAGCATTCCAACAAACTCTATACAAAGCAACAAACCGCGACTACCAAAAATTCAAGTAAGGCAACCATATCAATATTTGAAGCTATCGCTGAATTTCATAACTTCAAGACTATTGCATACAGTTCTACCGGTTTATACAGTAATCCTAACCCATATTATCGATCTCCTGATGGTGCAGTAGGAGGGCAGCCAGCAGCAGGAATCAGCGGTACCAACCCAGACTTTTACGGATGGGTAACCTATAAAGTCAAGGCACAACATGGCATAGTGACCAAGCAAATGATCCAATCGAGACCAATAAAAATAGTCGATATGACACCAATGGGTCGCGAATATGCTTTATTTGAAATGGAATCTGCTGGGGGCGCCAGTCTGAACGAAGGTCCGGGCTTTTATATAGATGGTAATGGAGAGGGTCGAATTCGCATGGACGGACCATATTATTTGGATGTAGAGGGCGGCAGCGATGGAAAAAGGATTGGATTTTGGAATTGGGACGATTCGGTCGGCGGATTAAGCTATCCAAAATGGATTGGTAATCCATCACGCTGGGATGAGGATTCTTTCATTCCGAGTCCGAAGTGGGTTACAACCTGTCCTCCATGGGCCGGCACAGGGGGCGGAAAACGCTTATTTTTGAAAACGCTAGGGTCCACTAACACAATGATTTATATCTGTTCATGCTGCCTTGCCCTTCCAATTATTCCAATTGATCTTGTAGGACAATATTTATTGCCGACCAGCCAAGAATATATTAGTGCATCAATTCCTGAAGGTGAACAAACCTTCTCACTCACCGGTCAAGAGGGAGACAGGCAATTCAAAGGACTCGTATATGCCGAAGGAGCTGATTACGCTTCACCACAGGGTGTTACCGAGGACTGGGACCCTGACAAAGGCATGGAAATTCGTCATGAAGGAATCATAATCGGAAAGTATAAAACATACACTTCAACGAGGTTTACATTTTGCCCACCTCCAGTCCCAATTGGTCCTGTACCTACTTATTTCTGTATAACTGTGTGGAACACCAAGGATGGTCCTGAAATTCAGCAAATTTATGCTCTGAAGGGAGATGAAAGGCCCGATGTCGATTGGATGGCAGTAGGCATTAGTACATTGTTTGACGTGGCGTCAGGTATGACCATGGGTGCTGGTGCTGCGGCGGCTCAGGGTGGCATGGCGGTGGCTGGAGCTGTTGGAAAAGAACTAGGCAAACAAATGTTATTTCAAATCGGAATGCAAAAGATGGCTGGCGGACTAGACCCATCTGGGGTTCCCACTCCACAAGACATTACTGGTGTTTTCCCTTCTGGATTCAGAATGATTAATCGTGCAGCTGTTAGACATGTCAATACTATGGATGAAGCCATGTGGAAGAAAGGTCAATTACTCTTCGACGGCGTAACCTGGGTTGATGATCTGAATACAAAGGTTAGAGATATAGAATATATTGGTAAAGGTACCATTGCATCCTTTGCAACTGATTTTGCAAAAGAACAAACCATACCCGAAATAAAAGCGAAAGATGAAACTAAAGATTTTATGAATTTATGGTTTATGGGGGGCCCTCAAGGGGCATTCTTAAACTCAAGCGGCGATTACTTGCAACTTAGTCTGTTTGCCAGTAATGGCTTGAATCCCAAAAAAGATCTTTTACTTCTTGGCAATTACATGACCGGTACGATTCGCAAAGCTGAAATAGAAAACAGACTGGATCTTATGTACTGGCCTGATAGGCTTTATGATCCTAGTAGAGAAGATTATCAGAAAGACTTCAGAATTATTTCGATGAGCCCCAAGATCGAATCGATAAGTGAAGTTGTTTTTAAATTAAACAAGGGAGTCGGAGAGGATGGCGTAGAAGCAATCGTCTCAACTATAGGTGACTAGGATGGGGATGGATCAATCAGAAAGATTACCCGTTTTGGCGTTTATTGCAGCTTGTTTAGGTCTCTTCTTCGTACTTTACCTAATTCTTGGCGGAGAGGATTCTGCCGTCGGTGTAAAAATAGAATCACATGATGAGTTTATTGTATATGATGAACTGCTCGATGAAGACGATACCCCTGTTTACAGGCAAAGACGCCCGGTTACTTCAACTGTACGGACGAATAACAGCTTTTCATCGAGTGTAGAAACACCTCAACTTGATGTAGTTGAAACTAACAAGCGCCAAATTAAAGAGTGGCCTGATTGGATCAAACGTCATAGTAGAAAAAATAAAACTCAGTCAATTGAGCAAAAAAAAGCTAAGTTAAGAGCACAACTAAAAGCCAAAGGTTTCAAGAATCAGACATATTTAGACCTGCGTGCACTTGATCTTGAAAGAAAAGGCTTCAAATCTGCCAGAAAAAAAGCAGGGATACTGGTGGAATCGGGAAATATTGATGAAGCACTTCAAACGCTACAGGAAGAACTGGATAGAACTCCAGAAGATAATTTACTCGTGCGATCAGAAATCGTAGCCCTTCAAATGGGAATTGCAATGAAGTATGGATATGCTAGTCTTGCCGAAGACTATTTTCACCAGCAAATGAGACTCACGCGAAAAATAAATGAAATAAAGAAAAATACTAAGTTGATCAACAATCCCAACGCTAGGGCCATGATGGAAAATACTGATAAAACTTTAGACACGTATGAAAAATCTAAAGAATCATTTCCTCTATTATTCCAGAGCCTAAAAGAAAACAACGGGTTTCTACCAGGAATGAAAGACACTATGAAGAGAGCTATGGTTGGCTCCATTTACGGCAATAGCAATAGTAATATTTCCGCGGACCAAATGCGATCAATTTTCAAGGGATGGGAAAAACAAGTTGAAAAAGGTTGGGCTAACCCCAAGTAGGAATGGTATGAAGATAAGAACTAGCATAACTTTAGATTCAAAACGATACTTACAAGCTGGAGTTACCCTAATAGAAGTTGTTGTGGTCATGGGAATACTGGCTTTAGCCATAATTCCTATTTACAACAATATCTTTGGGACTCGAATTCAGGTATCAAAGGCAAAATTTGCGTATATTGCAATGCATTTGTGTCGTGAAAAAGTTGAAGAAGTAATGTCATTACCTTTTGACGAAATGAAGGCATTTCGCCAAGGCTATACTAAGGTAGAGGGGCCTGTAGTTAGTAAGGAACTATTGGAGACTGTTTATCGTGGCGCTAAGGGAGGTAGAACTGTCACAACCATGGGGCGCAGCTTAGGGGGTGGCTTTGTTGGTGGAAGTCGAGTAGTTCCTGGAGGCGGCGGCCTTTCACTGATAGACCCAACGGCGCAAGTTGCTGAAGGAGATTACCCTGCTCAATATATGCGCTTTGAACGTCAGGTCATGGTCAAACCACAGGGAAAACGATTTAATAAAATTACTGTCACCGTTCGCTGGTACGAAAAAGGTGAGCAAGACAAACGAGAAAATAAGTATATGTACTCCCTCAACACTCTAGTGGCTAATCATAAATTAGCTGCATATAAAGGAGGCCGCGAATGAAAAATCGCCTCGGAATGACAATTGTGGAAATATTAGTCGTTTCTGGTCTTCTTATGCTAATAATTGCCAAAATTATTGATATTGGTGTGAGTGGTCAAGAAATCATGGACGAAAGTAGTAAGCTTATTTCATTGCAGAATGGTGTCCGAGCTGTACTTGAAAACATGGTGCAAGACATTAATTCTAGTATGGCTATTGTAAATCCTGGTGAAACACAACTTACGCTCGCTAGATTCAAAGGGGCTGTCGACGATGAATTGATTGCCATGAATACATCCGATGTAAATCCCGCATTCCCCTATTTTATGGACGGCCAAAGAACAGGCGTATTCTACCCCGTATTATTTGTAGAATATCAAATTTCAGACCCAAGTAACCCAAATTTGATCAGCTTGATACAAGGTCGTGAGGGGGCAATTTCTAGAGTTGCTAAAACTGGCACACTTAAAGCGGAAGACTCTCCTGAGGGCGTTCCTTACTTCATTGATTACTACGAAGCTGTTGGTGATCTCACATTGAAAAGCAAGAAAGTATTGGCAAACAAAGTTACGAAATTAGGGCTAGATTATTATGCTTATGATCAAATCAACGGTCAGATCAAACCTGTTGGAGATTTAGGAACTGCAGCTCAAAACAATGAGCGTATCTCAATGGTTCATGTTCATTTAGCCGCTGAAGACCCCTACGAAAGAAAAAATCGAAGAACTCCGAGCGTTGAAATTGCTACCAAAATCTGGTCTTTTCGAAAAATACAGGAAAATAAATACTCCGAATATTTCGGACATACCGACCGCGATCTAACTTTTTAATGAGAAGATTTCTTAACTATAACAATTTTTATAAATCCAAATATCTAAAAAGTCGGGCATTTGCGGTTCCTCTGATTTTGGGAATCTTGGCCGTATTTTTCATTCTATTGCTAGTACTTTCCAGAGCCGGAGCCCAAACTTATACTCAAAATGCTCTGACTAACTACAATTTACATGCGAGGATGCATGCCCTAGCTATTGTTGAATATGTTACAGCTGAATTACACAGTAGGATGTGTGACCCACTCAAAAACATGGTTTGGAAAAGTGAGGTGGTTGGTGCAATCCTAAAACGTCAACCAGAATATACAATTGATTTGATGAGTCGTATAGACCTATCCAAAGAAATGCGCAAACTGCTTATTGGGGAAGGTTTGGGAGATCCAACGAATCCGGGAGGGTTTCAAGGCGGCCAACGAATTACGGACCATGCGGATAATAAACTCAAAAAGCTAGACAAATTTGAGATTTTGAAAGCTGAGGTGAAATTTCATCATTTTAAGCCTATCCGATTCGACACTTTCAATCCCAGCATTTATCACGATCCAACCCGTTATTATCATCACCCAATAATGGAACCAAGTGGAATCGCACCCATAGGTGATTTGTTTGGTTTTTACACGATTAAAGTGAAGGTAAGATTCGGATTTGTTGAGCGCGAGTTATCTATCACCAAAGACATCAAAATTATCAACAATGAACCGATCGCTCGCAACTACGCACTTTTCGCCATGGGCGCTCCCAATGCAAAATATATGCAAAACGATCTAAATCAGGGAGGTAAATTCACCATCCTCGCCAATGAAAAAGGCCGTATAAGACTTCAAGGTCCTTATATCATCGATACCGAAGGTTACCCTGATGGTGTTGGTGGTTCGAGACCCGTAGGCCTATCCTACCCCGAGAAAAAGTGGGATTCCTCAGCATTCATACCCTCTCCGAGGGGTATTACCACCAGTGGATTCTTATTCAAAAGTAGCATAAAAAGACCCAACAAAACCAGCGGCAATGGCTTATCTATAGGCTTAGGATCAACTCAGGGACTTGGCTTAGTTATGAGTAGCGATGCTGGAATCAAAGGTATGCCGGAGGTTCAAGAATACTGGGCTGCCAATAGAAAAGTCGGTGAACAAAAATTCTCTATAAGTGGTACTGCCCAGAATTTTAATGGGTGGAAAGGTTTAATGGTTCAAGAAGGACAAAGTAATAGCGCCGTAGTGGGCGTTTTCAACGGAAACTTGGGAGAGCTTGAAAAGTCTACTCAGGCTCGAGTCGAAGGCAGTTTATTCGGAAGATTTAATCAAATGCATTACTCGAAGCGAT